>ENA-ORPH01001953-ORPH01001953.1-human-gut-metagenome-genome-assembly--contig:-NODE-1953-length-18293-cov-4.008937_pt1 | contig 18293 bp, 15 predicted proteins | sample MGYA00242142_ERZ509074 | MGnify/ENA primary metagenome ERZ509074 (study PRJEB26280, sample SAMEA2338724) | human gut metagenome | biome: human gut; feature: human-associated habitat; material: faeces...
CCAGCGAACGGATGTAGGTCCCCTTGCTGCACCGGACCCGGATGCGGATGCGGGGCAGGTCGTATTCCATGAGCTCCATTTCGTAGATGTTGATGAGCGCTTTGCGCAGTTCCACCTCTTCGCCCGCGCGGGCCAGCTCGTAGGCCCGGACGCCTTCGACCTTCTTGGCCGAATAGAGGGGCGGGGTTTGCAGCCGTTCGCCGGTGAGCGAGCGGAGTACCTCCTCGACCGCTTCGCGCGTGATATGTTCGAAGGGATAGGTCCTGTCGATGGGGTGTTCGAGGTCGAAGCTGGGGGTCGTAGCGCCCAGCATCAGGTCGGCGACGTACTCTTTCTCCTCGGCTTGCAGGGCGTCCGCCATTTTGGTCGCCTTGCCGATGCAGACCAGCAGGATGCCCGTTGCGAGCGGATCGAGTGTTCCGGCATGGCCGACCTTGATTTTCGGGTAACCGGCCCTGCGCAGGGCGAACTTGATTTTGCGGACTACGTCCGAGGAGGTCCACTCCAGCGGTTTGTCGATGACGGCGATGTAGCCCTCTTCGAAGTCGATTCCCTGTAGGTTCAGTTCGGATTGTTGCGTCATGTGCGGATTATTGGATCACGAAATAGCGGATGATGGCCAGCCCTCCGACCAGCGTACAGTAGATGGCGAACCAGTTGAGCTTTCCCCGTTTAACGATGTTTATCATGAATTTGCAGGCCAGACAGCCGACTACGAACGCAGCAGCGAATCCGGCGAGCAGGGGGGCGGTCCCGATGCTCTGGGCGGCCAGTTCTCCGCTCATCAGATCGAGAACCATTTTGCCCAGGATCGGTGCCAGCACCATCAGGAAGGAGAATTGGGCCACGCTCTCCTTGCGGTTGCCCAGGATCAGTCCCGTGGCGATCGTCGTGCCCGAGCGCGACAGACCCGGCAGTGTGGCGACTGCCTGCGCCAGACCGATGATGAAGGCGTCGCGGTAGGAGATGGTCGCCTTGTGGCGGGGTTTGGCGTAATAGGCGAAGGTCAGCAGTACGGCCGTGACCAGCAGCATGGTTCCGACCAGCAGCAGGATGCCGTGATTCGGCAGGTCTTCGACGAGCGACTGGAGAAAAGGTTCCAGCGTGAAGCCCACGATGACTACCGGGATCATCGAAAGGATGATCTTCAGCACGTAGGCCTGTTCCGCGTTGAATCGTTTGGAGAAGAGTCCCACGACCAAGCGTTTGATTTCGCTCCAGAGCACGACGATCGTGCTCAGGACCGTCGCGGCGTGCAGCGTGAGATCGAAGGTGAGTCCTCCCACTTCGGGATCGACGCCCAGCAGTTCTTTGGCCAGCTGCAGGTGGCCGCTGCTCGATACGGGCAGGAATTCGGTCAGGCCCTGGACGATGCCCAGGATGATAGCTTGAATGGTTTCCATTTTACAGTTCTCGGGGATATTTCGGTATCGGGGGATGCGCGGGTTTCAACCCGGCTTCCGGCGGTCGGAGAAGTCCGGATTCAGAATCGTTTGAGAATGGCGTAAATTTCGAAGATGAAGCCGCCGATCACCAGGATCGGGGCGAGCGTGATGCGGCGCCAGGAAAACATGGCGTAGTTGAACTCGTCGGGCGAGTCGCTGCCGCCGCCGGCCATCAGGACGAAGCCCAGAATGATGACGATCAGTCCGGCGAGCAACAGGATGTAATTTTTGAGCGAGAGCGGCATCTTCGGATCGTTTTTATCGTTGATCTCCTTGAATTTTTTCATGGTACGGGGATTTTTAGTAGAGATAGATCTTGTTGGATTTCATGTTGACGAACTTGTTGACGGCGAAGAACGTGAAGCAGAGCGAGATCAGGATGCCGCCCAATACCATGCCGCCCACGATGATTCCGATTTTCATGGTTTCGGCCAGCGACATCAGTTCCGGAACCGCCTCGTTCAGTCCGTAAACGGCCGTCAGGAAGAGTGCCGAGGCGATGATTCCCGACAGAATGCCTTGTGTGATGCTGCTGCCCAGGAACGGTCGCATGATGAACCATTTGGTTGCCCCTACGAGCTTCATCGTGTTAATCAGGTAGCGTTTCGAGAAGATCGCCAGCCGGATCGTGTTGTTCAGCAGGATGAGCGAGATGACGAGCAGGGCTCCGCCGAAGAGTAGCAGCACCAGCCGGATCTTCGCGATCGTGGCATGCAGCCGCTCGACGGTCTGTGCCGGATAGGAAACCCGGTCCACGCCGTCGAGTTCGGCAATTTGGGCGATGAAGGTTTCGAGCTTGTCCGGGTCCGCCGAATCGGCTGACAGGGTCAATTCGAACGAGTCGAGCAGCGGATTCTCTTCGAGGATCGCCTCGAACTCCTGTTCGAACATCTGCCGGAAATAGGCGTCGTTCAGTTTATCGTCTTTGGAGCTGTATTCCACATGGCTCACCAGCTCGTTGGCTTCGAACCGTTTGCGGAGCGATTCTTTTTGTCCTTCGTCCGCTCCGTTGCGGAGCTCGACGGTGACGGTGACGCTCTCCTGCAACGTGCGGGCAACCTGCATGGCGGCCGTCATCAGGTATCCCACCGATCCCAGCAGGAAGAGCACCAGGGCGATGCTGATGTTCGAAACGATGTAGGAGTTGCGTACCCTACGCTTGAGTCTTTTGTCGTCTTTCATGGCGTAAAACGAGTATAACGGTTGCAATGATGCCTGCGAGAATCGTGAGCGACGCGACGAGCGTCACGCCTTCGACGGTGTTCCATCCGGGAGCGCGGAACCGCCATTCGACCGTGTGCGTACCGGCCGGGAGCTCCATTCCCCGCAACAGGTAATCGGCTCGGAAATATGGGGTTTCGATGCCGTCGATATAGGCTGTCCAGCCGTCCTTGTAGTAGATCTCCGAGAAGATCGCCGTGCCGGGCGCAGTGGCCGTGTATTCGTACCGGAGATAATTGGGGCGGTACTCCTCCAGGCGGATTTCCCCTTCGCCGCCGATCAGGGGGCGGATCTCGAACTCTCGGGTGTTGATGACGGCCGCCGTTTTGGTGTCGATGCGCCCCAGGGCGTCGATCTCCTCTTCGGGAGTGGCGGCATCGACGACCTCCTGCACGAACCAGGCCGGGCCGTTGGCCGTGGTCCGCAATTCGGCGACGGGCTGTCCCGCCGGGTCGAAGCGGATGAGGTAACGCGTGTTGAGCATGTCGAGTACGCTCTCGTCCATCGACGTAAGATAACGCTCGATCAGGTCCTGGTAGCGAGCCAGCTTGGCGCCGTGATAGCCGCCCACCGAACGGTGGAAGTAGGAGGTCGTAGCATCGTTGAAGGGGCTGACCGTGAGGTTCAGCACCCGGAATCCGGGTTCCGGGTCGCGCAGGATCGCGCGGTCGGCTTCCGTAGGCTGTATCTGTTGGCGTCGTGCGGCGACGAAGCGGCTTTGAGGCAGGTAGCGCAGGTTGACCGGCACCAGGTCGATCAGAACGATCACGCCGAGCAGCGCTATGAGCCAGCCCCGTCTGATCCGTCCCAGGGCGAAGAGCAGCACGCTGCCCGCCGCGAGGGCGATCATCAGCAGCGAACGCCAGGCGTCGGAGCGCATGATCGCGGCCCGGTCGGCGGCCATCGCGTCGGCCGTTGCGGCGCCCCATTCGATATCCATGCCGCGGTCGATGTACTGCTGCATGTCGTTGGCCTGGAAGATGTGGTGGAACTGTTCGGTCATCATTTCGGCGCTTGCCTCGCGGCCGAAGTCGAAGAGGGCCGATCCGGCCACGGCGAAGAGCAGGCAGAGTCCGCCGGTGATTCCGGCGCTCCAGGCCAGGGCGCGCCATACCCGTTCGCGCGGGATCTCATCGCGCCACAGGCGCATAAGCGCCGCGGCTCCCAGCAGCGGTACGGCCCACTGCACGACGACGAGCGTCATCGAGACCGTGCGGAACTTGTCGTATCCGGGGAGCAGCTTGAAGGCCAGTTCGGTGAATCCCATTAGGTTGCGGCCCCATGAGAGCAGGATCATCAGCACGCAGACCGCCGCGATCCACCACTTGCTGCGGCCGGGCAACAGGATGAGCCCCAGTACGGCGAGGAAGATCGCCGCGGCGCCCAGATAGGTCGGGCCTCCCGTGTAGGGCTGCGTACCCCAGTAGGTCGGGAGTTGTTGTGCCGCACCGCGCAACCCGTAGTCGTTCAGCACGGCAGCCGTCTCTCCGTCGGCTGGGAAGGTCGTGGCCGACTGGCGTCCCATGAAGTCGGGGATGAGCAGGTTGAAGGTCTCCGTGCGGCCGTAGCTCCACGCCGTGGCGTAGTCGAGGTCGAGCCCGCCCCGGGCACTCTCCGACGGGGAGGCCGTTGCGGCCAGCTCCGAGCCGCCGCGGATGGTCTCCTTCGTGTGCTGGGCCGTGTACCACAGCGGCGCGAAGTTCGATCCGACGGCCAGAATGCCCGCTCCGGCCAGTGCCGCGGTACGCAGGGCGAAGTCGCGCATCCGCTTTCCGCGCAGGGCGAAAATCCCCTCGCTGATCCACAGCGCGGCCATCGCCACGAGGAAATAGTAGGTAATCTGCGGGTGGTTGGCGCCGATTTCGAGCGAGGTGGCCAGCGCCGTCAGTGCGGCGCCGTACCAGAGGTTGCCGCGCAGGGTCATCCATGCGCCGCCCATCATCAGCGGGGCGTAGACCAGCGCCCACATCTTGGTGATGTGGCCCGCGCCGATGATCAGCAGGAAGTAAGTCGAGAGTCCGTAGGCCAGTGCGGCGACGATGCCGATCCAGGGGTTGATGCCGAAGATGAGCAGCATGCACCACATGGCGGCCATCGAGAAGAAGAGGAATGCGGCCGGGGTGTCGATCAGTTTGACCACCTGCCCGACGGTACGCTTGACCGCCTGTGCCGGGTAGGCCACGTTGATCAGGTAGGCGGGCATGCCGCCGAACATGCCGCCGGTCCATTGGGGGTCTTCATCCCGTTCGGCGCGCATTTGGGTGATGTCCCGGGCCATTCCCTCGTATTGCAGCACGTCGTGCTGGGGCAGCACCTCGCCCCGGAACTGGGGGGCGAAATAGGCGGCGCTCACGATGAAGAAGAGGACAAGCGCCACGACTGCAGGGAGTATTTTCGCTGCGGAACCTTTCGAAAAATTCATTCTGTCGAGTCTTAACCGATTGCCAAAGGTACGAAAAAACATCGAGAGTCACTCCTTTCCTTACGAAAAATGACTATCTTTGCACATATGATTACACTCGAAGACATCCGCAAACCCGTTACGGCGGAGCTGGAGGCATTCGACGCATTCGTCGAGAGCCAGTTCACTGCCGAGGGTGAATTGCTTTCCGATATGTTGCGGTATGCGCTCTCGTCGCGCGGCAAGGGCATCCGGCCGCTCCTCGTCATGCTTTCGGCCGCGTTGAACGCTCCCGTGAAGGCCGCCGCCGGTGGCCGGCGCGCCTGTCTGGCCGCCATGCTCGTGGAGATGATCCATGTGGCGTCGCTCATCCACGACGACGTGATCGACGAGGCCGACACGCGGCGCGGCAAACCATCGGTCAATGCCCGCTGGCAGTCGCACAAGGCGGTGATCCTGGGCGACTACATCCTGGCCAAGAACATGAACATCGGTCTGCTGAGCGGCCAGTTCGACCTGGTGACGCACGTCTGCGGCGCAATGGCCGCTCTGTGCGAGGGCGAGGTGCTGCAGGACGAATGTGCCGCGGCGCACCGCATGACCCGTCAGACCTACCTGGACATCATCTACAAAAAGACTGCCAGCCTGCTCGGGGTGAGCGCTTCGGCCGGCGCCCTGGCTGTGCGTGCTACGCGTGACAAGGTCGCCACGATGCGCCGTTTCGGCGAGGCCGTGGGCATGGCCTTCCAGATCCAGGACGACATCCTCGACTATACGCCTTCGGCCCAGACCGGGAAGCCGGCCTGCAACGACCTGCGCGAAGGGAAGATCACGCTGCCGCTGCTGGCCGTGCTCGACCGTGCGTCGGCGGAGCGACGGGCCGATCTGCTGGGCAGACTGGCCCGTTGTCATGAGGACGACAGCGAGGTGGAGTATCTGCGCGGAGTGGTGGAGCAGGAGGGGGGACTCTCCTTCGCGGCCGAGGTCATGCAGGGATACATCTCGCGTGCCGTGGGGATGCTCTCCGACTACGAGGATTCCGAATACCGCTCGGCGCTGGTGAATCTCTGTGCCTATATCGCCGAGAGAGACCGATAATATGCAGTTACGACCTGAAAATTACCCACAACCTAAAAATAATCTCAAAACAACACGTATGGAACAAAAAAAGAATTACACGCTGCCCATCATCATGATGTTCGCGCTCTTTGCCATGATTTCGTTCGTGACGGGTCTCGCAAACCCGCTGGGCGTAATCGTCAAGAATCAGTTCTCCGTAGCGAACTGGATGTCGCAGCTGGGCAATTTTGCCAATTTTATCGCCTATGCCGTGATGGGTATTCCGGCCGGTATGATGCTCAATCGGATCGGTTACAAGAAGACGGCTCTGGCGGCCGTGGCCGTCGGGTTCGTCGGTGTCGGTGTCCAGTATCTTTCGGGTGAGGCAGGCAGTTTTGCCGTTTACCTCGTGGGCGCATTCATCTCGGGCTTCTCGATGTGCATGCTCAATACGGTGGTCAATCCGATGCTCAACACGCTGGGCGGCGGCGGCAAGAAGGGCAACCAGCTGATTCAGTTCGGCGGTTCGCTCAATTCGATTTCGGCAACGATCGTCCCGATTCTGGTAGGTTACCTGATGGGTGACGTGGCCCGTGCCACGATCAGCGATGCCGCTCCGGCCCTGTTCATCGCCATGGGAATTTTTGCCGTAGTGTTCATTGTCCTCTACATGGTTAATATTCCCGAGCCGTACGCCATCGAGGAGAAGCGCGCCGAGGCCAAAAAGGACAAGCACAGTGCTCTTTCGTTCCGTCACTTCGTACTGGGTGCCGTGGCCATCTTCATCTATGTGGGTGTCGAGGTCGGTATTCCCAACTTCATGAACCTCTTCCTTACGGCTGCTCCGGATGCCGGTATGGGCATGGCCGCTGCTGCTGCAGGTTCGCTTGTCGGAACCTACTGGTTCCTGATGATGTGCGGACGTCTGATCGGCGGTATCGTCGGCGGCAAGGTGTCGAGCAAGGTGCAGCTTACGGTGGTTTCGTCGCTGGCCATCCTCTTCGTGCTGGCCGGAATTTTCGCTCCCGTGACTGCGACGGCTTCGATGCCGGTATTTACCGGAACCGGCTTTGCCATGGTTCAGGTCCCGGTCGGCGTGGTCTTCCTGACGCTGTGCGGCCTTTGCACTTCGGTGATGTGGGGCGGTATCTTCAACCTGGCAGTCGAGGGGTTGGGCAAGTATACGTCGATGGGCTCGGGCTTCTTCATGGTGATGGTTTGCGGTGGCGGTGTGCTTCCGCTCATCCAGGGCGGCGTTGCCGATTTCGCCGGTTACCTGTCGAGCTACTGGGTGATCGTCGTGGGTCTGGCATTCATCCTTTACTATGCACTTGCCGGTTCGAAGAACGTCAATAAGGACATTCCGGTCAATGACTGATACCCGGAATCTTCCGAAAAACAAGGGGCGCCTCTTTCAGGCGCCCCTTTTCGCATCCGTTCGCTGAAAAGGACCTTGCGGATTCGGTCTTGAACTGCGGTGCTCTTCTCGGGTCTGAATTCCTCTCCGGCCTCCGTTTGTGCACCGGCCGCCTTCTCCGCTCCGGCCCATGCTTCCGGATCCGGTCCTTGTCTTCTTCCGGTTCCCGGGAAACTCCTGGCGTTGTGTGTTCCGGACGGAAACAAAAACCGGATGGCTCCATCGGGAACCATCCGGTTTTTCCATACGACCGTCGGAACTATTTCTCCGTGCTGGTCATGCGCTTCTCCTTGATGCGGGCCTTCTTGCCGGTCAGATCGCGCAGGTAGTAGATGCGGGCGCGGCGAACGACACCGATCTTATTGACCTCGATCTTCTCGATGTGGGGCGAGTAGAGCGGGAAAATGCGCTCCACGCCAACGCCGTTCGATACCTTGCGGATCGTGAACATCTTGGTCTTGCCCTGTCCCTTGATCTGGATCACCACGCCGCGGAAGCTCTGTACGCGCTCCTTGTTACCCTCGATGATCTTGTAGGATACGGTGATCGTGTCTCCGGCCTTGAACGACGGAATGTCGGCATCCGTCTTGGGCCACATCTGCTCATTGACGAGCTTGATGATTGCGTCTTTGTTCATTGTTGCAACAATTTTTTTGTGTTTCGCATCCGACATTCCCGCTGTGCCGCCGCTACCATACGGACTCCCTGGCCCGTAATCCCGCGATGCGGTCTCGACTCCCGCTGCCGCCTGCCGTCTCCGGCCCGCCGCCCCGGTCCTCTCGACCTTCGCATTTGCGCTGACACCCAATGAAAGAGGTCGGTACACGCCCCGTTGGGGACCGCAAAGATAGGAAGAATTTTCCGAACGACACAAGCATCGGATGAAAAATCCTCCCGGAGCAGGGGAAAATCGTTATCTTTGCAGGCAAAACAGGAGAAAAACGATGGATGAACGACTGATACTGGTAACCAATGACGACGGCTACGCCTCGAAGGGGCTGGCTGCCGCGATCGATGTGGCCCGCGGTTTCGGCCGCGTGGTGGCCGTGGCTCCCGAGACGACGCAGAGCGGCATGAGCCAGGCCATTACGATGTACAACCCGCTCTACCTGCGCAAGGTCCGCGAGGAAGAGGGGCTCACGCTCTATGCCTTTTCCGGCACGCCGGTCGATTGCCTGAAGATGGGGCTCGACTGCCTGCTGCGCGGCAGGCGGGTCGATCTGGTGCTCTCGGGCATCAACCACGGCTCGAATTCAGCGGTCAATGTCCTCTATTCGGGGACGATGGGTGCGGCCATCGAGGGGAGCTTCTACGGCTGCCCGTCGATCGGGCTGTCGCTCGACGACCACTCGGCCGATGCCGACTTCGATGCGGCCGTGGAGTATGGCCGGCGGATCGTCGGCGCCGTGCTCGAGGGCCAGGTCGAACTGCCGCTGTGTCTGAACGTCAATGTCCCGAAGGGACGCCCCGAGCAGGTGAAGGGCATCCGCCTCTGCCGCCAGAACCGCGGCTTCTGGCGCGAGGAGTTCTATCGCCACGAGGACCCGCGGGGCCGGGAGTACTTCTGGCTCACGGGAGATTTCGTCAATGCCGAACCCGAGGCCGAGGATACGGACGAGTGGGCGCTGGCGCACGGCTACGTCTCAGTGGTCCCCGTGCAGGTGGACCTGACCGACTACGGCCGCCTGGCAACCCTTGGCGAAGTGCTGAAATAGTGTTATCTTTGTAAAAAACCGAGTCCTATGCTGATCAAAGTCCTGCTCGTCATCTCGATCATCGTCCAGACGCTGGCGACGATCTATGCGCTCCGGCTGGTGCGCGCCACGAAATACAACTCGGTGTGGATTCTCTTCATCGTGGGCTTTTCGTTGCTGACCATCGAGCGGCTCGTACAGCTGCTCATCGACCTGGGGGTCGAGGTGATGCCGCGCTGGTGGTTCGCCTACCTGGGGGTTACGGTCTCGATCTGCCTCTCGATCGGCGTGATGTACGCCCACAAGCTCTTCACCTACATCGACCGGCTGAACCACCAGCGGACGCTGCTCAACAAGCGGATCCTCACGGCCGTGCTGCGTACCGAGGAGAAGGCGCGGTCGCGCTTCTCGAAGGAGTTGCATGACGGCCTGGGCCCGCTGCTCTCGTCGGCGAAGATGTCGCTCACGGCCCTTTCGCGCGACGAGCGCAACGCCGAACAGCGCGAGATCATCGACAATACGACCTATGTTATCGAGGAGGCGATCCGCTCGCTCCGGGAGATCTCGAACAACCTTTCGCCCCACGTGCTCAACGATTTCGGACTGGCGCGCGGCGTGCAGAACTTCATCGACAAGAGCGTTGCGATGCACGACGTGAAGATCCGCTTCACGACCAACCTCCGCACGGAGCGTTACGATACGGATGTCGAGGTGATCCTCTACCGGGTGATCTGCGAGCTGATCAACAATTCGCTCAAGCATTCGGGCTGCCGGGCCATCAACCTTTCGCTTTCGCAGAACGGGTCGGAGCTGGCGCTCGACTATTCGGACGACGGACGGGGCTTCAATCCGCAGGCGATGATGGATTGCGGCATGGGCCTCTCGAACATCGCCTCGCGGATCAACTCGTTGGGCGGGACGTTCGATATCGCCTCGGCGAAGGGCAAGGGGATGCGGGCCGCCATCCGGGTCAATACGCAGGAGAGTGTCGTTTCGGAACAGCGCCGTTCGCGCCGCCGGAAAAAATAGGAGTCGTCATGGAGTGCAGAATCATATTGGTCGATGACCATTCGCTCTTCCGCAACGGACTGCGGGGGCTGCTCGAACGCAACGAGGGATTCCGCGTCGTGGGCGAAGCCTCGAGCGGCGAGGAGTTCCTCTCGCTCCTGGAGCAGGAGTCCTTTGCGGCGGACATCGTTTTCATGGACTTCTCGATGCCGGGACTCGACGGCGCCCAGACCACCGAGCGGGCTTTGGCGCGTCGTCCCGATCTGAGGATCATCACGCTGTCGATGTTCGGTGAGGAGAGCTACTATTCGCGCATGGTCGAGGCCGGGGCGCGGGGCTTTCTGCTGAAGGACTCCGACATCGGCGACGTGCTCGAGGCGATTGCGGCGGTCATGGGCGGCGGCAGTTACTTCTCGCCGCGGCTGCTCTCGTCGCTCACCGGGCGGATGCACGCCCGCGAGCACGACGAACTGGCCGACGATCAGCTCTCGTCGCGCGAGCGGGAGATCCTGGTGGCCGTCTGCCGGGGACTCTCGAATCAGGAGATCGCCGATGAACTCTTCATTTCGAAACGTACGGTGGACAAGCACCGCGCCAACATCCTCGAGAAGACCGGTTGCAAGAATACGGCCAGCCTCGTGGTCTATGCCATCCGCAACGGCATCGTCGATATCTGACCGGCGGGCAGCGTCCGCGGTGCCGCCTTCGTCCGTCTCCTTCGCCGGACCCGCAGGCTTTCCGGATACCTCCCCGGCGGACCGGTGGCATGGAGTAGTATAAAGGAGAGCGGGTTTCCATGCATGGAAAGCCGCTCTCCTTTTTCGTTGCGGCAGCCGGTGTGCCGCCCCTTGCTATTTGTCGGTGTCGATCCGGATCGTGTAACTCCGGCCCGGTTCGAAGCCCGGGTTGTAGATCAGCAGGAAGTTCTCGTCCACAGCCGCATCCCACGTCTCGCCCTCGGCCAGGCGGGGATTCTTCAGCCGCTCGGGGAAGAAGTAGCTGAAGGGCAGATCCTTCACGTGCTCCTCCTTGAAGTGGCTTCCGGCCATCCGTTCGGCGCTGAAATTCTCGGACGTCGTCACGGTCAGCACATACTGTCCGCCCTCGGTGCTTGCCGTTACGGTGAAGTCGTTCTCCTCGGGGAGCTCCTTCAGCCGGACGTTCCATGCCGGGTCGCCGTAGAAGGCCAGCACGTCGCGGTCGAAGAAAAAGCCCAGCTCATCGATCGTAAGTTCACGTCCGGCCACTTCGGAGGCCTTCTCCAGATCCTCCTCGGCAAAACCATCGGGACCGTAGGGGAACGGCTTGCGGCACAGTTCGGGGTCCCACGAGTCGATCTGGTGCAGCATGTCCTGTTGGTTGAGGTAGAAGGCCTCTGCGAGCGAGTAGCGCCCGGGGGTCGTGAGCCAGTATTTCAGTCCGCCCCATCCGTTGCGCCCGTACCACGTCGGCACGACGTAGCCGGCCATTGCCGAGGCATGCGCGCTGTTCATCCAGGCGATGGCCATGCTCTCGCGCGTGTTGTTCACGTTGCCGATCAGGCAGTTGCCGATCGGAAGGAAGACGCGGCGTTTGCCCGACTCCTTGAGCGCCTCGGGCCCCTCGGGGAAGTCGGCGTAGAGGGCGCCGTCGCGGGCCCGCAGGTTGCCCACCGAGAAGGGCATCTCGAGGTTGCGCTCCGTGGCGTGCGAGGCCGTGGTGATCAGATCAGGGTCGTAGGCCGCATAGAAGTCGCAGAAGCTCCGCAGCAGGTCGGGGCGTCCGTCTTCGAGCAGTCGTTCCGTGCGGTAGTGGCTTACCGAGTCGGCTCCGGGCTTCTTTTCGCCGCAGATCCCCGCATTGCGGTCGTCCACATAGGCGAACGAGTCGAACCACTTGCCGCTGCCCACCTCGCGCAGCGTGCTCACGGCGCTCCGGATGACCAGCGGTTCGCGGGCGTCGCGGACCATGCGCAGCGCAGCCTCGGCGTCGTAACCCGTGATGACGCCCCAGAGGTAGTCGGCATAGATGTCGTCATCCACCTCGCGGCTCATGCGGTTCAGGGCGATGATGTAGGCGCGGCCGACCTGTTCGGGCTGCTCGACGAAGGCCACGTAGCGGGGTGCGGCTTCGCGCAGGGCGGGCAGTGCTTCGCTGACCGTATCGCGGTAGTGGATCACCTGGGCGCCCGGGTGGCTTTCGCAGAGGGCCTCGACGACGGAGTTCCATTGCGGATCGTCGGCGATGCCGGGACCGGCCACGACGGCGTAGTCCGATGCTTCGGGGGTTGCCGTGCATGCGCACATTGCACATGCGGCCAGCAGCGGGAGGAGAGTTTGTTTCATGTTCGGGTTGTTTTTATCGGTTTGTATTTCGGTGTGTCACATCAGAGGCGAGAAGACCCGCATGAAGGATTCGGCCCAGCGCCTCCGGCGGGGGCGGCGGAACCACTCGCCGGGGGTCACCGCATGGCATCGAGCCGCGTCGTCGGAGAAGATCGCCGACATGCGGGAGGTGAACTCGGCGTCGTATATGAAGGCGTTCACCTCGAAGTTGTGCTCGAAACTGCGGAAGTCCATGTTGGCCGATCCGATGACGGTCAGCCCGTCGTCGATGATCAGCAGCTTCGAGTGGAGGAACCCCGGTTCGTAGAAGAGAATCTTCACCCCGGCGCGCATCATGTCGTCGAGATAGGAGTGCGAGGCGAGGTCGATCAGTCTCGAGTCGGAGCGTGCGGGAAGCATCAGCCGCACGTCGATGCCTCCCAGCGCGGCGGTCTGCAGCGCCGTGTTGAGGACGTCCGACGGCAGGTAGTAGGGGGTCTGGATCCACACTCTGCGGCGGGCGTTGGCCACGGCGTAGCTGTCGGCCTGCAGCAGCGCCCGCCACTTGCCGAGCGGCCCTCCGGCCACGATCTGCAGTATGTTGTCCGTGTAGCGTTGTGCTGCGGGGAAGTATTCCGAGCCCGAAACGTGCCGTTTGGTCGTGGCCGACCAGTCGCTCAGAAAGGCGACCTGCAGCCCTGCGACGCCGCTGCCCTCGATCCGGAAGTGGGTGTCGCGCCACGACCCCCACTCCGTGCCGCGCACGTAGCGGTCGGCGATGTTCATGCCGCCGATGAAACCCACGCGGCCGTCGATGACCACGATCTTGCGGTGGTTGCGGTAATTGACCTTGCTGGTGAAGCGCGGGAACTTCACGTGCAGGAAGGCGTGCACCTCGATCCCTTCGCGGCGCATCCCCTCGAAGAACGATTTGCTGACGCCGCTGCATCCCACGTCGTCGTAGAGGATCCGCACGTGCACCCCCTGCCGGGCCTTTTCCACGAGTGCGTCGCGCAGGCGCCGCCCCGTTTCGTCGTCGCAGAAGATGTAGTACTGCAGGTGGATGTGGTGCCGGGCCCGGGCGATCTCGCCGAGCAGAGCCTCCATTTTGCTGCTCCCGTCGGTGTAGGGGGTGATGCGGCTGCCGTAGAGCGGCACGGCATGGCTCGTGGTGCGCAGCAGGCGGGCCAGCGGACGGTAGGCCTTCGGAATTTCCGGGCCTGCGGCGTGCTCGGCCTCCTCGAGCTGCAGGGTGATGCGTTTGCGCATCCGTCGCGAGATGATGCGCTGCTTGGAGAGGTTTTGCCCGAAGAAGAAGTAGAAGACCAGCCCCACGACGGGCGCCAGCACCAGCACGATGATCCACGGCAGGGTCTTCAGCGGGTTCCGGTTGTCGGTGATGATGACCAGCACGATGCCGAGAATCGTCACCGAGTAGAGCACGAGGAACGTGTATGTGAGGATCTGCTGCATGGAATCGGGGCGGGGGTTGGCGCGGCGGGGTACGCTGCGGCAGCCACCGGCGGATGGTTACTCTTGGTCGGCGGCTCCGTCCCGGGCCTTCGCCGGCCTCTGGTCGGGGAAGGTGACGGTGTAGAGCAGGTGCTCGACCCCGCGCACGTAGTTGCGCTTGCGGGGCTTGTTCAGGTCGGGGGCGTAGACGTAGCAGTCGAGCGTGAAGACACGGTTGTTCTCCGTATCGACCGTGGTATAGCTGACGAACGGGCCGCCCATGAAATCACCCTTCACGTCCCAGAATCCGCGCAGTTCGCACCACAGGCGTCCTTCGAGGCGGAACATCCGGTAGCCGGGAGCGAAGGCGTCCGAGGTGGTCATGTACGAGCCGTCCGAAGGGCCGGGAATGCGTGCCGCAAAGCGGTTGCGTGCGGCGACGAGAGCCTCGGGCGTGAGCGATTCGGGACCTTCGTAGGGATAGGAGTAGACGAAGAAACCCTGGCTGGCGGTGGGGTATTCGTAGCGGGCCCAGAGGAAGTCCTCCTCCTGTTTGGCCAGCACGTAGCCCTTCGGCACCTTCATATCCACGCCGAAGATCCGTTCGACGGCGTCGCGGATGCCCGGGTTGTAAAACTTGTTGTTGGCTTCGATCGAGCGGTCGCGCTCGGCCTTTTCGAGCACCTGCACGAGTTTGTCGCGGTTGGCCGAGAGGTAATCGACGATGCTGCGGTCGTCGGGGCCCTGAAGCGTCAGCACGATTTGCGGCGAGGCCGTGAGATCGTATTCCACGCCGGTGGCGGCCTGTTCGAGCGAGGGATCGACCACGATCCGCAGGATGTTGCGGTGGTCGGCGATCATGCCCGTGTAGGAACTCTCCGTCACGCGGAGCACGTCGAAGAGTGGCTCGGTCTGGTTGAGGTAGGGCACCGGGGCAGTAAGAATCGAGCGGAGCGAGTCGCCCATTTCGCCCGTCCACTCCTGCTGCGGGCAGACGACGATCAGTTCGTAGGGACGTCCCTGTGCGTCCTTTTTGGCATCGGTCAGGGTGTGGAAGGCCTTGCAGCCGGAGAGCATGGCGGCCAGGAGAGCCGCGGCGGCAATGCGCTGAAGTGTTTTCATGGTCCGTTTTCGCTTGGTGGAAGATGCGATGCGGGACGGTGTCGAAGAGACTCGGCGGAGTACCTCGGCCTGGCCCGATGGCGTGTTCCCGGGGTTAATCATACAAATATACGCATATTTTTCGGAATCGTGCGGAAAATCACTATTTTTGCAAGCCATGCGTTTGAAACCACCGAAAATAATCCGGCGGCTCATGCCGGACTTGATCTGGGAGATCGACGATGCCGACGGGGTGTTCCTTACGTTCGACGACGGTCCCACGCCGGGTATCACCGAGTGGATTCTCTCGACGCTGGACAAGTATGATGCCAAGGCAACCTTCTTCGTGCTGGGTAAGAACGTCGAGATGTACCCCGACCTGTACCGGCGGATCCTCGATGCCGGACACCGGATCGGCAACCATACCTATTCGCACCAGAAGGGCTGGGGCATGAGCCTCGAACGTTATACGGAGGATGTCGATTTTGCCAACGACTTGATCCACAGTGAGCTGTTCCGTCCTCCCTATGCGCAGATCACCCCGGCGCAGGCCCGTTTTCTGGGCCAGCGCTACAAACTGGTGATGTGGGACATCATCTCGCGCGACTACAACCGCAAGCTCTCGCCCCGGACCTGCCTTCGCAACGTCACGAAGTATCTTGCCCCGGGAGCCATCGTCGTTTTCCACGACAGCGAGAAGGCTTTCCGCAACATGCGCTACGCCCTGCCGCGGACGCTCGAGAAGATCCGCCAGATGGGGCTCCGGTGCAAGGCCATCGAACTCTGACCGGCGCCGTGCCGGTGTGCGGAGGCGCCGCATGTGGCCGTGTTGCGTGTAACCGGGTCGGAATAGGAATATTGGGAATTTTTTTCTAACTTTGTGCCCGCGAAAATTCTTATAAAAACAATAACCTTATGGCAACTACTGCAGATATCAAGATCGGCATGTGCATCGAGCTGGACGGCAAGACGTTCCAGATCGTCGATTTCCAGCATGTGAAGCCGGGCAAGGGCCCCGCTTTTGTGCGCACGAAACTCAAGAACCTCGAGAACGGCCGCGTGCTGGACAACACCTTCTCGGCCGGAGCGCGCATCGAGCCGGTGCGTGTCGAGCGCCGTCCCTACCAGTTCACCTACGAGGATGACCTGGGCATGCACTTCATGCACACGGAGACCTTCGAGGAGATCAACATCGACAAGAACCTGATCAACAACTACGACCTGATGGCCGACGGCCAGATCGTCGAGGTGATGTTCCACACCGAGAAGGAGACCGTCCTTTCGGCCGAGCTTCCCCCGATCGTGGACATGGAGGTGACCTACACCGAGCCGGGCATCAAGGGCGATACGGCCTCGACCAACTCGCTCAAGCCGGCAACGGTCAATACCGGAGCCACGATCCGCGTACCGCTGTTCATCAACACGGGCGACAAGATCCGCGTCGATACCCGTACGCGCGAGTACTACGAGCGTATCAAGTAGTCGCGGCACGACAGCTTTTGGAACTTTAGGGTTCCGAAACAAAACACCCCGGACAACTGCATGTCCGGGGTGTTTCGCTTTTTGACAGGCGTGATTACATGCCCGGGGTCTCGAACTCCCGCATGACGGTCTCCATCTTGCGGCGGATCTCCGCCGTGCAGAGGTTGCCGATGCTCCCCTCGTGGGTGTGGTGCACCTCGCGCGTGGGGCGGTACTCTCCCTGCTGCACGGCCATGCCGACCCGGCGGTAGGCTTCGCGGAAAGGCACGCCCTGCAGCACGAGCCGGTTCACGTCCTCGACGGTGAACAGATAGTCGTACTTCCTCTCGTCGAGGATGCGGTCGTTCACCTTCAGGCGGGCCAGCATGAAGTCGGCCATGCGGAGCGTGCGGCGGATCTCCGCAGTCGCCGGGAAGAGAATGTCCTTCAGGAGCTGCAGGTCGCGGTGGTAGCCCACCGGGAGGTTCGTCGTCAGCAGGGCGATCTCGTTGGGCAGCGCCTGCAGGCGGTTGCAGCGGCCGCGCATGATCTCGAAGACGTCGGGGTTCTTCTTGTGGGGCATGATGCTTGACCCGGTGGTCAGTTCGTCGGGCAGCGAGACGAAGCCGAAGTTCTGGCTCATGAACAGGCAGACGTCCATCGCCATGCGGCCGATGGTCGCAGCGACGGCTGCGATGGCGTTGGCGGCGGCGGCGGCGCGCTCGCTCTTTCCGCGGCTCATCTGCGCCGCCACGACGTTGTAGTGCAATGTCTCGAATCCCAACAGGTGCGTGGTCATCGTGCGGTCGAGCGGGAACGAGGAGCCGTATCCGGCGGCCGATCCCAGCGGGTTCTGGTTGGCGATGTGCCACGCTGCGGCGAGCATCCGCATGTCGTCCACCAGCGTTTCGGCATAGGCCCCGAACCAGAGTCCGAACGACGAGGGCATGGCGATCTGCAGGTGGGTGTATCCCGGCATCAGCACCTCGCGGTAGCGCTCGCTCTGCTCCTGCAGGCGGTCGAAGAGCGTGCGGACGTCGCGGGCGATGCCCTGCAGCTCGTCGCGCAGGAAGAGTTTCAGATCGACCAGTACCTGGTCGTTGCGCGAGCGTCCCGAGTGGATCTTCTTGCCTACGTCGCCCAGCCGGCGGGTGAGCAGCAGCTCGACCTCGGAGTGGACATCCTCCGTGTCGGGTTCGATCTCGAAGCGCCCGGCCTCGATCTCCGCGGCGATTTCGTGCAGTCCGTCGGTGAGCCGCCGCAGCTCGTCGGCCGTCAGCAGGCCGATCTTCTCGAGCATGGCGATGTGTGCCAGCGATCCCTCGACGTCGTAGCGCGCCAGCCGCAGGTCGAGTTCGCGGTCCTGGCCGACGGTGTACTCCTCGATCATCGTGTCGGGTTCAAATCCCTTGTCCCAAAGTTTTCCAGCCATATTCTTTCGCTAAATGTTCGATGTAATCCATGTAGACGGCAATCCCGTCCTCGATCTCCGCCAGGCGGATGTATTCGTCGGCGGCGTGCGACCGCGATGACTCGCCCGGGCCCATCTTGAGGGCCGGGAAGGGCATCAGCGTGCGGTCGGAGGTCGTCGGCGAGACGAATGCGGTGCGTCCCGTGGCCCGCGCGGCCCGCATCAGGGGATGGTGGTCGTCGAGTGCGACGGCCCGGATGCGCGTCGAGCGGGGTACAGCCTCGGAGCGGATCGCCGCACGGAGCAGCTCGACCGTCTCC
>ENA-ORPH01001969-ORPH01001969.1-human-gut-metagenome-genome-assembly--contig:-NODE-1969-length-18194-cov-2.512597_pt1 | contig 18194 bp, 7 predicted proteins | sample MGYA00242142_ERZ509074 | MGnify/ENA primary metagenome ERZ509074 (study PRJEB26280, sample SAMEA2338724) | human gut metagenome | biome: human gut; feature: human-associated habitat; material: faeces...
GGGAATTATCAAACAGAAAAAGAATACAAAATACCGTTATCCGAGTGATAACATTATCATAAACTAAAGATATGAAGTACATTATTATCGGTTTAGGAAACTACGGTCGTGTGTTGGCTGAAGAGTTATCGGCACTGGGACACGAGATTATTGGTGCGGATATTAGTGAAAGCCGCGTAGATAGTATAAAAGATAAGGTTGCTACTGCATTTGTGATTGATGCAACGGATGAACAGGCTTTGTCCGTGCTTCCTCTGAACAGTGTCGATATAGTGATTGTCGCCATAGGTGAGAATTTCGGCGCATCGGTGCGTGTGGTTGCTTTGCTGAAACAAAAGAAGGTTGCTCATATCTATGCCCGTGCCATTGATATGGTGCATAAAGCCGTGCTTGAAGCATTCAGCTTGGAGAAGATATTGACACCGGAAGAAGATGCGGCCCGCAGTCTGGTGCAACTGCTGGATTTTGGAACAAGCGTGGAAGCTTTCCGTGTCGATTCGGAATATTATGTCGTCAAGTTTACAGTCCCGAAAAAGTTTGTAGGATACTTTGTCAATGAGTTGAATCTGGACGAAGAATTTCACTTAAAACTAATCGGATTGAAGCGGGCGGATAAAGTAACTAATTGTCTGGGTATTTCTTTAATGGAGCTTCATGTGAAGAATGAACTTCCGGGGGACGAGAAAGTAGAAGAAGGGGATGAATTGGTGTGCTACGGTAAATATCGTGACTTCCAATCCTTTTGGAAAGCTATTTGATTATTATTCATCTTTAAATATAAAAAAATGCGATTAAAAAGACTACTATTACCGGCTATTTTGTTGCTGGTTTCTGTTTTTGTGAAGGCACAAAAGAGTAATGAATTTACAGTGTTGCAATGGAATGTATGGCAGGAAGGTACCATGATACCAGGCGGATATGATGCTATTATCAATGAGATAGTCCGTCTGAAGCCTGACTTTGTGACTTTCAGTGAGGTGAGGAATTACAATAAAACGAATTTCACGGCACGTGTGTGCGCTTCACTTCAGGAAAAGGGACTGAAGTATTATTCTTTTTATACTTATGATACCGGTTTACTAAGCAAGCATCCTATCACGGACTCTTTGACGGTTTTTCCGGAAAAGAATGACCATGGAAGTATTTATCGTCTAACAAGTTCCGTGAACGGAAAGAAGGTAGCGGTTTATACTGCCCACCTGGATTATCTGGACTGTGCATATTATAACGCCCGTGGCTATGACGGCTCTACCTGGAAAGAAATTCCACTGCCGGCGTCAGTAGATGAAATTATGAAAGTCAATGTAGCCTCTCAGCGGGATGATGCGATTCGTATGTTTATCGCCCAGGCTGAGAAAGACCTTGCAAACGGCTATCGGGTGATCGTGGGAGGAGACTTCAACGAACCTTCCCATCGCGATTGGATTGAGAAAAATAAGAACTTGTACGACCACAACGGCTTTGTTGTACCCTGGACAGTTACCACTTTGTTGGAAGAAGCTGGCTTTATTGACAGCTACCGTAAGATTTATCCCAATCCTCTGACGCATCCGGGATTTACCTATCCTTCGGATAACTTGGCAAAAACTCCGGAAAAGATAACATGGGCTCCTAAAGCGGACGAACGGGATCGTATTGATTTTATCTTCTATAAAGGAAAAGGATTGAAAGCAAAGAAAGCCGTTTTGTTTGGTCCGAAAGAATCTATTGTCCGCTCTCAACGTGTAGAGGAAACATCAAAAGATGAATTCATAGTACCGCTTGATGTGTGGCCGACAGACCATAAGGGATTGCTAGTGACATTTATCTGTAAATAATCGACTTTAATATTTTAGGCACAGATTACACGGTTTTAGAACTATGATTGCATAAAGCAACAGGGTAATCTGTGCCTAAATAATAGTATAGGGTAGGATGGATTTCTCTATTTCTTATAATTTTACCCTTTTATTTTGCCTGAAGATGGACTGTTCCGGTTTTCACTCCACTTGCCTTGGCAGTCAGTACAAGATCTCCGGCAATCTCTCCTGCCTGTACAATCGCTGTCAACATTCCATGGAAAGCGTGCATCTTCGGAAGGTGGAATTGTTCCAGATTGGTAGGGTCGCCGTTAGCAACAGCCCGGAACTTACCGGCTCCTTTTACGGAGAAGTGAATCAGGCGGCTATCGGTAGGACAGAGGTTACTATCTTTGTCTACCACTTTCACAGTGACGTAGGCGAGGTCTTTTCCATCGGCTGTCAGTTCGTTGCGGTTGCTGACCAGTTCGATATGATGAGGCTTTCCGGCAGTGCGTACTGTCTTTTCCGCTACTGCTTTTCCGTCCTTATTGTAGGCTACAACTTTTACTTCGCCCGGTTCGTATACGGCATCCATCCACATTAAGCGGTAACGGCTCTTTAAAGAACTGTTATTCTTGCTTTGTTTACCGTAGCTTTTTCCGTTGATAAACAGTTCGGCAGTAGGATAGTTGGTATATACGAATACCGGGGTCACTTCACCTTCGCGTCCCGGCCAAGTCCAATGAGGAAGGATATGTAGCGTTTCTGCATTTTTGTTCCATACGCTACGGTAGAGATAATAGCGGTCCTTAGGGATACTGGCAAGGTCGATAATACCAAACATAGAACTATGATTCGGCCATGAATTGACATCATATGGTGAAGGTTCGCCCAAATAATCGAATCCTGTCCATACGAATTGTCCGATAGTCCAGTGGTTATCATCGGCTAAGGCGAAATCTTCATCTGGGATATTCGACCACGGACATGCTTCCACGTCATACGAAGAACATTGGTGGTCTTCATATTTGGCACCTTTCTTTTCTTCTACCGGAAATTTGTAGACTCCGCGTGAACTGACAGTGGAAGCCGTCTCGCTACCAAGAATCAAGTTCTGCGGAAGCTGGTCGTAAGATTCTTTATAACGCTGTGTGCGATAATTAAGTCCCGGAATGTCAATCATGGCTGCAAAGCCGTTGGCAAGCACACAAGACACTTGATCCATACCGCAAGTCACGGGACGGGTAGGGTCTTCACGGTGGCAGATATCCTGCAAGAACTTGGCCACTTTATAACCGACAGGACTGCATTGAGTAGGTACTTCATTACCGATACTCCACATCACTACACAAGGATTGTTGCGGTAATTATGAAGCATATTTATCATATCGCGTTCTGCCCATTCGTTGAAATAACGGTGATAACCGTTGTCGCATTTGGCAATATCCCATTCGTCAAACGGTTCAATCATCATCATAAATCCCATTTCATCACATAATTCAACGAGTTCCGGAGCCGGCATATTATGCGATGTACGGATAGCATCACAACCCATATCCTTCAAAAGAGTAAGTTGATGGCGGAGTGCCGCTACATTGATAGCTGCTCCCAACGGACCTAAATCATGATGATTACATACACCCTGGAATTTCCGGTGTTCTCCGTTCAGGTAGAAACCTTTATCGGCGATAAATTCAATACTGCGGATACCGAAGCGGGTCGTATAGGGATCTACCAACTTATTATTTGCATAGATTTTAGAAACCGCTTTGTAGAGCGACGGGTTTTCCGGCGACCAGAGTTCAGGTGCATTTACGATGAAGTTCTGTTCAAACGGCTGTCCGTGATTGATACGGCCGGTATTTTCTTTGCGGGTAACCACTTTTCCGTCTGGGGAAAGAATTTCCGTCTCCATGCGGATTTGTGTTTTTTCACCGGCATTGTCTATCCTCGTTTGCAGGCGTACGGCTGCAAATTCTTTACTGACATGAGGAGTCGTAATCTGTGTTCCCCATACAGGCACGTGGATTTTATCAGTAACAATCAGGTGTACATTGCGGTACAAGCCCGCTCCCGGATACCAGCGTGAAGATTGCGGACGGTTTTCCAGCCGTACGGCCAGTGTATTACTCTTTCCGTTTTTGTTCAGGAAAGGAGTGACATTGCAATGGAAAGAATTGTAACCGAAGGGCCAGAAACAAGCCTCCTTACCATTCACATAAACGCGGGCTTCACTCATAGCACCGTCAAAGAGCAGAGTCACTTCTTTGTCGGCGGGAGTATCAAAACTAGTACGGTACCAGCCGGAACCTACATAAGGCAGTCCCCCTGTGCGTCCTGTTTTCAAAGACGCCTTTTCCTCAAAATTTTGTGTGATGGCCACATTCTGAAGATCATTGTTCATATCGAAAGGACCAAAGATAGCCCAGTCATGTGGAAGGACGACTGATTCCCATTGGGTGTCATTAAACTCCGGCTGACTGGCCTCTTTGATATCTCCTTTGCTGAATTTCCAGTTCTTTTCGAGCAATGTCTCGCTACGCTGTGCTTGCAGGCTGCAAGCAGCTGCCAACAAAAGTGCAGTTGCTAACTGTTTTTGGTGTTTCATGTTCATTTATCTCTTAAAAGCATTAAATGAATTGGTGGGTTTGCCACTGTCATCGAACATCCCTTTACTATAACCTTTCCAGTTACCGTAACATTGAGGTTCCCAGGTAAATACTCCCAGACATTGGTCTACTTGTTTGGCTTTGGTAACGAAGTCTGTATAGAAGGCTTCCGCTTCTTCGTAATCCCAACTAATACCGATTTCACACATCATTACCGGAGTATTGTATTTGGCTATTAACGCTTTCATATTGGCGATACAATCATTATTCATCGCTTCCCAGTCGTCCGGTGTGTGTGCGTCTTCGGTTGATATGTCCGGATAAAGTGACATACCGATGATGTCCCATTTGGCATTGTTTTCGTGTAAGTAGCCGAAGATCCTATTGTACAGGCTGGCATTATTTCCTTGGTCAAGATGAACAATAACTTTGGCTTCCGGATAGACTTCTTTTACAGCATCGTAACCCGCTGTGACAAATGATGCGAAATTAACCCTTCCTTCTTCACTTGTAGTTTGTCCGGTAGGGAACAACATTCCTTGATGTGTTTCGTTACCCACTTGTACCCATTCCACGTCAATACCTTTCTCTTTCAATGCACTGAGTACATCTTTCGTATGGTCGGCAATAGCTTGCTTCAATTGCTCTACGGAGTAATCTGCCCATGCTTGGGGTTTAGCTTGCTGTGAAGGATCAGCCCAACGGTCGCTGTAATGAAAGTCAATCATGATACGGTAGCCCAAGTTATGGGCTCTCCATGCTTTGAGCAATACATCTCCTTTGTTACACCAACCTCTCACATCATCAGTGTCATTCTCCGGATTTACCCATACACGCAGGCGAATGGCATTCATACCTAAATCACGCAATAGGGACATACATTCCTGTTCTTTTTCTTCGGCAGTATAGAACTTATATCCGGAACTTTCCATTTCCGTTAACCAGCTGACATCGGCTCCTCTGGCGAAACCTGACATATCATAAGTTACTTCTTCCTTTTCCGGGAAGACCGGTGTGTCATTGTCATCGCTGCAAGCGGTGAAAAGGCTTCCGCCAAGTAGGGCGGAAGCTATGAATAGAATCTGTTTAAATCGTTTCATAATGTTCTGTTGATTATTGTTTATCCATAGTAAATGTTAGGGAAGCAATGTCAAGGGTAATTGCATAAGTACCGGTTTCAGCAGGAACAATACTTCCGCTTCCATTACTGTCGGTCAAGTATAGTTTCTCTTTATTTCCCTTTAATGCCCAGTTCCATACCAAACCGTTTTCTGCATTATTAAGCAGGAAGTAGAAACCGTAGTTATTGCCCAGATTATCAATGATAACGGTGGCTTTCCAAACTTTGTTTGTTTCATCGTATGTCATCAAATCTTTGTTTAAATCCCAATTGTTAAACTCACCACAGACATTGATTTGGGTTATTTCTGTTGCTCCCCAAGTCATGTCGGCCAGACTGGCTGTGACAATGAAAGTACGACATTCTTCCTGGTGGAACCAGATATTCTGTCCGCCGTCCGCCAGTTTGTATTCATCGTTGGAGTCGCATCCATACCAGATACCGGCTGTTTGGTCTACAATCTTAAAATTATCCCAACCATTAGTCATTTGGTAAACACCTTGATAACTTCCGTGATGTTCGCCGCTATTGTCGTAAACAGGGTTTAATGTAGCTAACCAACCCTTTCCATCCATGTTTCCTACACCCTGCATTTCCAGATAAGAAGGATAAGTAGGTTCACTATTTCCACCTTCCGTAACGCTAACAGTCCATTGTTCGGGATTATTAAGGTCAATAACCAGCGTACATTCTCCCGTAGCCGGAACACTTACCGTTATATTTCCGGCTGTTGCAGTCTCACCTGTACTGAATGTCAGTTGTCCGGCAGTTCCACCGAAAGCAAATGGGGTATCTTTGGCTTTTGTATCGTCAATGGCATTATCGGAACCGCTGACACTGGTATTGTTGTAAAACTTACCTGTTCCTTGAAGTTGAATGTTGATATTCGTACCTTCCGTACCCGTAAATACACCTTTCCATTGGTTATCTGTACGGCTGTATTGCATATTGATACCTTCTATGCCGCTTACATTCAGTTCGGGTATCAGTAAGGCGTTCCATTGTTTCTGAGCGGTATTTACATTCACGAAATAACATCCCGACTGACCGGGGAACCACATATCCCATGTTCCTTCCGCTGCGTCTGTTGTCAACAAGAATGGAGTTCCTACTCCACCGGATTGGGCTGTATGCCAGGTTGTTCCGTCTGCTTCCTGTACGTAAATGCCTTCCCAAGCCGCTGCCCCGAAGAATCCGCTATATTGTCCGTCAGCATTTGCCGAATAGAAATCCTGACCGGAATCTTGACCGCTACCCTTGTTGATAATGCTGGCGTAATGCATATCAATAGGATAAGGAGTCACTGTGACTGCCACTGTATTGCTATATACAGGAGCGATGTTGCTGCCATTGCTTCCTGCCAGTCGGAAATAAAGAGGAGCGGCTTCTTCAGCCGGTGCATTTAGTTTGTAAGCAATGATGTTCAGAGCGGCGACTGTATAACTTTTGGATACTCCGTTTTCCGTAGATTCGATAATGCTGCCCGAAAAATCTTCAGACCGGGATACTTGTACGGTAGTTTGAATGCCGCTGGTCGCTTGATATCTCGGGTCGCTGATTTGCAATGTCTGGTCGCTCCAGGCAAGGGATAATGCGTAAAGCTTGGCAGTAGCTTCCGTCAGTACAACGGCATTGGTAGAAGCGATTAAGTCACTCTCCACCGGGCTGGAGAGATAGAATTTCTCTCCGTCTTTCTCACACGCTCCTAATAAAAGGAGTGCGGAGAGTAAAGCCAACAGGGTATTTATTTTTTTCATATTGTTGTATCGAATAAGCATGATTAATAGTTTTCATTGTATAGGTTCGGGTTGGCGGTTAACTCGGTAGTCGGTATCGGGTAAATATTGTACCGGCTGTTTACCGCTGTTCCTTCTTTTACTCCGCCTTTCCATTGCCATAAGTAACCATTGGTAGTGAATACTCCGTAGCGGATTAAATCGGTACGGCGATGTCCTTCCCAATAAAGTTCGCGGGCGCGTTCGTCCAAAATAAACGATAGATTGATTTGGCTTGCGTTTTTATTATTGCTGTCGTCACCGTATGCTCTTTCTTGGATTTGGTTGATATAACCGACAACTTCCGTTGCTGTTGTTCCGCTTCCACCTCGTACAAAGGCTTCTGCTATCATCAGATATACATCTGCCAGGCGGAACAAAGGATAATCCGTGTTTACGCCACCGTCTGCGGTATTGGAAGCTGTTTCTCCTGCATCCGTCAGGTTCGTCCATTTCTCTACAAAGTAACCGTTACTTTGGTCGTCAATCTTATCCAGGTTCAGTGTTTGCCCATCAGTGAAAAACATGGCCCGTTTATCTTCTTCTCCGGTAAACAGGGAGGGGATTTCTCCGCGTACACGGAACATACCCCAACCGCTTTTCACTCCGTAATCTTCCGGCTTCTGCAAATCCGAAGTATTACTAACCGCACCACAGACAATATAAGTGGAAGAGCCCCACGAAACGGTATGCGTAGCGTCTACCGGCAAAGTGAAGATGATTTCGTTAGCAGTACGTTTATCGTTATCAGCGTTGAATAACTTGCTGTAATCATCTTCCAATGAATACCCTTGCTTGATAACCTCTTTACAAGCACTGATACATTCGGTATATTTCGGTGTATTGATGTAAACTTCCGCGTTCAGATACAGCTTGGCCAATAAGGTATAAGCAGCTCCCCGGGAAGCCCGTCCGTAAGGACAGTTGGCTCTGTCGAGCATATCGCTTGTGATACTTGTCAGTTCCGATTCAATATAGCTGAAAACTTGTGCAGCCGTGTAGCGTGGTGGCAGATAGCCGACAGTCGGGTCGTTCTCTGTTACAAACGGGATGTTGCGGAACAAATCCATTGCATGATAATAGAACAAGGCACGCATGAAACGGGCTTCGGCACGGTAATGGCGAATTTCAGTCTGTTCCTGTTCCGTAAACCGGGCAATGCTCTCATCCGTAGCATTACGAAGAAATTCGTTACATAATGCAATGTTGTAATAAATACGATAGTACATATCCGATACCCAAGGGTCATTGGCGTCCCAGCTCAAGTAAGTCAGACCGGTAACGTTATCACCCGACAGCCAGGTAGAAGCTACTTCATCTGTTCCACATTCTTGTAGATTGAAGAAGCAACGCATATAATCCTGACCGCTGTTACTGCTCAAATCCGGATCACCGCCCTTTTCCTGACCGGTGGTTACCATAGCAGCGTATATTTTCCCTAAAACGGCTTTATAGTTATCGGCACTTGTGTAGATCGTGGAAGATGTTTCGTCTTCATGCGGATATTGGTCCAAATCGCCTATACAGGAACTCAACAACAATGCGCTGCAAAAATAGAAAGCTGTATATAATATCTTTTTCATGATTCGCTTGTTTTTAAAAGTAATTAGAAGTTGAAACCTACGTTAAGTGAGAATGTACGTGGGCGGGGGTAGAAGGAATTATCCACTCCGTTGGGGACTTCCGGGTCTACACCACTGTATTTCGTGATACAGAATACATTCTGAACCATTGCACTGACATTCAAGCTGCATCCTTTACAAATCTGCCCGAAGTTATAGTTCAATGACAGATTATCCATTTTCAGGAAAGAAGCATTCTCCACATAGTAATCGGACAAGTATTGGCGGGACTTGAAGCCGGTTTTCAGATAACTACTCGACAGGTTGTTCAACTGATAAGAGTTGTAGCTCACTGTTTCCCAGGCTCCGGCATTCATAGCCATAGCATTGTAAACATAGTTACCGATATTGGCACGCAGGCTGGTGCTCAACGTCCATTTCTTCCAGCGTAGGGAAGTGCTGAAACCGAGGATATAGTCAGGAGCGGGAGAGTGGTAACGGTATAAATCTTCCGTATTGATTTCTCCGTCTCCGTTAAGGTCTACATAAGCGCCTTCTACGGGCTTCCCGGTTTTTTCGTCATAGAGCTGGTGATAGACGTAGAACATATAGGGGGCATATCCTTCGGTCAACGTCTGTACCTGATAGCTGTCAATATAAGGGCCGACCGAAGTATTAGTTGCGGCAGCACCGGCTACGAGAGACAGGTTCTTTACTTTCATCTTTTGCCATGTCATATTGAAACTGATATCCCAGTTCCAGTCTTTAGTTTGAACAGGGGTTGCGTTTATGCTGAATTCGATACCCTGACTGTCTACATTTCCTACGTTTGTAGTGATATTACGATCGAAGGTCGTCCCGGCTGCGGCGGGAATCGTGGCAATCAAGTCCTTTGTTTGGCGGGTGTAGTAGTCGAAGCTACCTGTAATGCGGTCTTTCAGGAAGCCGAAGTCGAATCCGACGTTCCAGGAAGTAGTTGTTTCCCATTTCAAATCGGGCACATAGGAACTGGGACGGTAGGTATGAATGTATCCGTTACCCATGCTGGCTTCCGCACCGTTTTGGCTTTGAGTGTAAATAGGCAGGTAATTATAATTGCCGATACCGTCTTGCTGTCCGGTCACACCATAGCTGGCACGGAGCTTCAAGTTACTCAATACTTTATTGTCTTTCAGGAAAGATTCTTCTGTCACTCTCCAGCCTAAAGCTACCGAAGGGAAAGTACCCCAACGTACATTCTTGGCGAAACGGGAAGTGGCGTCCCGGCGGATAGTCGTAGTCAGCATATAGCGTGAATCGAAAGAATAATTCAGACGGCCGTAGTAGGAGAGCAACACGTGGCGCTCATCCTTCGCTTTGGATGTCTTTTGTATCTCTCCCAACGTGTTCATTTCACTATAAAGCGGTGTAGTCGATTTCCAGTACTGATAGTCGTAACCGGCTGTCACGTCAAAGCTACTCTTGATAGATTCGACGAGCTTGTTGTAATTGGCATATAAGGTAAGCAGACGGTTCTCTTTCTTTTCGGGGCCGTAGCTGTAATCCAGACCGGAAGTATTGTAGTTCTGTGCCGCTTCTGCCGGAACATATACGCTACCTTTACCTTGTGCGTAGTCATAGCCTAGTGTAGCGTGCAGTTTCAGATCGGGGAAGAAGTGAACACGGTAATCCGCATCGACATTTCCGATAAAACGCCTTACGTTACTTTGAGAATCATTCATCTTGATAAGTCCTACGGGATTCATTACGGCGCCGTTGACAGGGGCGCCTGTGTTGTCTGTCGCTTCCGTGTATCCGCCGAAGGTATCCAGTCCTGAATAAACGGGAATGGTCGGGTTCATGGTAGCGGCTGCCCAGATAGCGTCTGTATTGCCGAATGTATTGTTGTTGATAGAACCCTTGGCGTTAATATTCAGCTTCAGGTGGTCTTTGAAGAAAGAGGGAGTCAGCATAATGCTTCCCGTATAGCGTTCCGCATTATCAGTGCGTAGCAGACCGCTTTGGTTATAATAACCTACCGACACACGGAACGGCCAGTTCTTGGCAATCTTTCCGGAGACGCTCAGATTATTATCCGTACCGAAAGCATTCTGATAGATCTCATCGTTCCAGTTCGTGCGGGCTGTTCCCAACAGAGCTTGCTGGGCAGAAGTTCCTTGTGTCCGAATCGTGTTGACAAATTGGTCGTAGCTTAACATATCCGCCAGTTTGGTGCGTGTCTGAATGGAGTTGGTAGTGCTGAATGTGATTTGCAGTTTGTCCGAAGTCCCTTTCTTGGTAGTGATAAGGATTACCCCGTTGGATGCACGCGAACCGTAGATAGCGGTGGAAGAAGCATCTTTCAGAATGGTCATACTTTCAATGTCGTTCGGGTTGATGAGGCTCAGAAAGTTTCCGTCGTTCCCGCTGATACCACCCTGTTCCAAAGGAACACCGTCCAAAACAATCAACGGGTCGTTGCTGGCATTCAGTGAGGCACCGCCACGCACACGGATGGTACTTCCCGCCGTAGGCGAACCACTATTGGACATAATCTGCACGCCGGAGATTTTTCCGTTAATCAGTTGCTCGGGAGAGCTGACCAGTCCCATATTGAAGTCTTTGCTGCTGACGTTTGTTACCGAACCGGTCAGGTCGCTTTTTCGTTGCGTTCCATATCCGATAACAACTACATCACTCAATACCTGTGAATCACTTTTCATCTGTACGTTCAGTACAGAGCCGCTTGTAGGAAGGGCAACTATTTTAGTCTCATATCCCACATAAGAGAATTGCAACTCTTTGCTGCCCTGTGGCACATTGAGTGTATAATTACCGTCGAAATCGGTCACTGTTCCGGTAGAAGTACCGACAATGAGGATACTTACTCCGATCATCGGTTCTTTGTTCTCATCAATCACTTGTCCGGTGATTTTCTTGCCGCCCTGTTGGGCAAAGGCAGGAATGATACCTCCTAAAAAGGCTGTACACAATATAAGGAGTACAGTCAGTTGGCGTAGATTTAAGATATTCCTGTTCATAATTACTGTGTTATTGATAATAGATTTATTTTTACTTTTTATTTAAAAATCAGCAGCTTTTCCCTTTCTGTCTCTTCCGTTTGCTACCCCCTTTCAGAAGGCTTCAGACGTGGTTCAGACGAAAGATTTGTTCCTCACCGAGGAAGACCTTGTTCCTCACCGATGAACGACCCTTTCCTCACCGAGGAACGAAGGCTTCGACAACGGGGAACTTTAAGAACGATTATTCCAGCCAGATATTTCCTAGTTCAATCTCAACTAAACCTTTCTTGTTTCCTGACATTGATAGCTCCAGCTTTTCAATCCTTTCCGGTAAAAATGCGATTTCCGTTTCCGGATGGAAATACTGTTTCAAGAAGGTCGGATAAGCTATCGGCAGCAGTGCCGTGTCTGTCTGGCGTAAATCTTTCAACGGTATCCGTATGATTCCCTCCGATGATGGAGCAGGACAAGGGCTTTTATAAGTATATCCGTCTGACGTTACGAAACCGGCACTGAATCCTTCCGGAAGTGTTTTCGTGCGATTTACCCGGATACAGAGAACGCTACAATCCTTTACTCTTTCTTTTCTTTCTTCAATCAGGTTCTTTACGAACGTGCGGAGGAAATAGTGCGGATTTTCTCCTTTAGGAGTAAACCGGAACCGGAGCAAAGGTTTTTCCACCGGAGAAGAATCAACCAAAGTACGTTGGAGATCATTCCATTCGGGAAGCGTGTATGCTTCTATCCGGCTATCTGCGTCCGTAATAGTCAATAGTGGTATCGCACTATCTGGGGCAACAACACGAGTAGTCCAATAGGCTCCGGAAGTATAATTCCAGTCCAGTGGATTTCCCTTTATTCCCGATGATGAATTCCTGTAACCGGAATTTCCTGTGGGATAAGTGCGAGTGCTGTTGCCCCGGCATACGATGATGTTATACCTGAAACAATCATCCTTTATTTCTGTAGCGGGTATCGTTGCTTGATAGGTATATCCGCCTGTACGTTTCATCTTGATATATGGATTATGCTCATTCCAAAAAGATATCTTATCGGTGTAGATAATCACAGAATCCGGGAATTCGGTTCCTACCACCTGTGCACTAATCGTCAAATCCTTATTTGCTTCAGTGGTTGCCGATGGAGTATGAACGACTTTATAATCCGTCACACGTGGAGCAGGAGCCACATACTCTCCGATGCGGATGGAATTCCATTGAGAGTCTGCCTGCCAGTTCTGTTTGGGCGTACAGTTTTTATGTTTCAGCAGATAGGTACCCGGACGAAGTCCGCGGATAATCCCGTCTGTCACATCTCCTTTCTGCTGATTTCCTTGATTGAGGGCCGTAAAGGTAAATTCCATCCCTAAATCAGGTATTTGCAAAGCCATGTCCCAAGCACCATAAGCGATGGTAACCACTTCTTTATCGAGTGACGGTTTGGCAAACGGATCGTTCACTACTACCGCGTCCGGCATCACTTCCAGTCTCCAGACTCCCGGTTCGAGGCAATCCATGAAATAAGCACCTGTTCCCTCATAATGAATGATCGGAGAACTGCCACAACCGGCAATGGAAACAAGTTGTGACGCATCTTTGGGCTGGGTGTTGGTATGATTGGAATAATAGAATTTCTTTCCATTATTTAATTCGCTCAAGTCCTCTGTATAACTGACACGAAAACCGTCACCAAATAAAGTGTCCTGTGGATAACTGCCGTATGATTCACCTCTTTTCAGACTGCGTGCAGCTTCGGCAGCTATCTTCATACTGATGGCTTTATGAGGCGTATAGGCAAGATTCAAGAAATGAGTCTGATATTCCGTATTGGCATAAGCGATATCCATCGGATCATACGCAAACTGGGTAATCCATTGAAAACCTGCTGTACGGAAAGTGCGTACCATGGCCGGATACATATAAGAATACATGATATCTGCCGGATCGAACTCATATACCATCCGTGTTTTCTTATCGAATCCTTTCACTTTATCGGAAAAGGGAATATCATAGCGGTCTATATAGGGAAGGAAATTTCCCTGCTGTGTCTGTCCGGATACCAGTCCGATGGGATACCATTGATAAGTAGTTCCCTGAATGGCAGTTTTGTAATAAGCCTCTACTACATATCCGTTGTGGCTTACATTATAGAATACAGGTTTGCGGTTTCCTGTTTTATTGATCGCTTTCAGCATCCGGTTGATATAGGCTTTTACCTCTTTCTTCGTACCGGAATGACAAGGTTCATTATTGATTTCGAACCCAACAATGGAGGGATCGTCTTTATAAGCTAACCCCGTATATGGATTGACGTGCTTCACCAAACCATGAAGATAGGTTTCTTGTGCAGCGATAGCTTCCGGGTGAGAGTGCATATCGCATTTATCATATTTATAGGAGAAGCCGCCCGTCTGTATGTTTCGTTCGGGATATCCGTTCCCGAAGTTGGTCTGCGCGGTAATCACAATATGAATATTGCGTTCTTTGAGTTTGGCAATCAGGTAGTCCATCAAGTCGAGATGCTCGTTTTCGAGGAGATTTCCCTGTCCGTCTGTCAGTTCCACATCCCATAAATGAATACGGTAAGCATTCAGTCCCAGACGGGAGATATGATATACATCTTTGTCTATAGCAGCTTTGCGGTCCAGTTCCAAATATCCAATGGCACGGTAAGCATGGGCGAAAGGCAGCGTATAATTAACACCGAAAAAGGAAGCCTCCCGGCGGGTGTCACTCCAACGCATCACCCCATTTCCATCTATATATATAATAGGTGTAGAGGATGATTTGCCTTGCACTTTGACAAAGGCAGATATCAAACAAATAAAGGTAAGGATCAACAGTCTTTTCATGCTATCAAATTTATCGGTTTATTGACAGCAACAAAAGTAATTTATTGGTCATTTCAATAAAAGCACAGATTGGACATATAAGGATAAAAATAGGACGAAATGCCCCAAAATGCCTCTACAGGTCTTCATTAAGGTACTGGCGTGGCGTTTTTCCGAATTCTGCCTGAAAACATTTGGAGAAGTAAGAGTGATTGGAAAAGCCTACCATGTACATCACTTCGGCAATGGTAAATTTCTTTTGTTGCAACAACATGGCCGCCTTTTTCATCCGGATCGATTTGATGTATTCCACTGGAGACATTCCGGTCAGCTGTTTGATTTTCCGGTAAATCTGCTTATTGCTGATACCGGATAATTCACAAAGTGCATTTACATTCAATTCCGATTCAGAAAGATGGTCCTCAATCAGGCGGATAATGTTCGACAGAAATTTCTCATCTTGAGATTCTGCTTCGATTGGTTTAAGAACAGGCAACGATTCCAACTGCTTTTTCACCTGTGTTGCCGGAATCTCTTCTTTCTCTACGGCGATGACAGGGATATTCAGGCCAATGGAAGTTCCTTTTCCTTCGTTCGAGGTGACTCCGTTGATGTGACCGCCATGAAGTTCCGTATAAGTCTTGACCAGATAAAGTCCGATACCTGTACCTTCCTTATTGCCGGAATGTGGAGACTGGAAAAAGCGCTGGAAGATATATGGAATATCTTGTTGCGGGATTCCGCTTCCTGTATCTGAAACACAGATATCCAACAATCCCGTTTCTTCACGATAGAAAAGAGACAGACGGACGCTTCCGCCATCCGGGGTGAATTTGACGGCATTTGAAAGCAGATTATCTAAAATCACTCCAAGTTTGATGGCATCCATATCAGCATAAATCTTGGCTTTATTCGTCTCGAAATGGAATGTGATCTGTTTGTTTTCCTCATAGACAGAAAACAGGCTACGGCTGAATGACACAAGTTCGATACGCGACAAAATCAGCAGCGAATCTTTATTATCCTCTATCCGGTTGAAGTTTAATACCTGATGAATCAATGAGTTTATTTTCATTGCATTACGCTGCACCTCCTCCAGTGTCTGTTTCTCATGCACTTCTTCTGCAACGGGGAGCAATTGACTGACAGGAGCGATGATCCGGCTAAGCGGTGTCTTTAATTCATTAGACAAATGGGTAAAGAAAGCCATTTTCTGGCGTGATTGCTCCAGAATCTTCTCTTTTTCCATCCGTTCCATTTTCAGACGGTTCTTGACACGGAAAAAGTTGATAACCCAGGCAATGAGGCTCAAGAATAAAAGAATGTAGGCTATCTTTGCCCAAAGTGTGTAATACCATGGAGGGAGAATTTTAATATTCAGGATATATGGATGCTCGGAAGGAGAACCGCTCTTTTCTACTTTGCTGATTACTAGCTGATAATCCCCATAACCCAAATTACTGTACGTAATGCGATTCGTGTTGGATTGCAGGAAATTCCATTCTTTGTCCATACCTTCCAGCCGGTAGACGAATTCATGTTTTTCTTCCAGCGAGTAGGGCAGGTCTGAAAGTTCGAAAGCCAGGTTGTTCTGGTCGTATTTTAGTTCGATAGCATCGGTATAGCGGATGTTGGGAATATCCTCTCCGGTATGCGGAGACATCAGTTGATTGTTGATATATAAGGCAGTCAGTAAAATGGAGTGTTCCGGCTGACTCATGGCTTGTATTTCGGGACGGGATATGCCGAACCCGTCTGCACCTCCCAGATAGATATTTCCATCTTCCGGATCAAACATGAGACTGGTGAAACGTTTATCCGTCAGGCTTTGCTGGCGGGCATCCATTGTTCTCCGGTCGATGATCCAAAGTCCGTTAGTGGTGGAAACCCAGATATGTTCTTTTACAGAGGTCATAGACAGAATCTCGTTATTGCTGAAATTGCCGAAAGAGATACTTTGCTGACTCGAGTCTTTGGGATTGATACGCATCACCCCTCCGTGAAATCCTACCCAAAGCATGCCGTCTTCATCCCGTAAAAGGTAGTTCGGGCTCTTCTCGCCACTTAATTCATCGGCAAACAGCTTTGTCACTTGCCGCGTACGGGCATTGATTTTGTCTATTCCTTTGCTGTTGTATAACAATACCCATACATTACCTTCCGCATCAGGGACAATCTGATTAATGAACATCCCCGACAGCCCATTATGAATGGAATAATTTTGATCGGCCACATACGATCTTCCGGCAGATTGTATCAGTTTATGTTTGTCCACAACAAAGATACCTCCGAGACAGGTGGCGATCCAAAGCTTCCCGTCAGTATCTTCAAACAGGTAATAAGCCCAGTTGGTATTATAAGTTCCTGTACTGTCTACGATGTTGTAGTGTACAAATTGATGGGTATTATAGTCATAGCGGTTGATACTTCCGTCTGTGGCTATCCATAACTGCTGTTCTCTATCCTCGTAGATGTGTCGTATCCGGTTGTGGGATAACGGATGGTTTTTATCCCCCATTCTATACCAGATAGCATCGTGTTTATTGCCTGCAGGATGGGTGAACCGGATCACTCCGTTTGTACCTCCGAACCAATAGAATCCTTTGGAATCCCGGAACAGGGAATAGAACTGATTTCCGTCTCCTGTGCCTGTGATTTGAGAAATCGGTACAAATTGCAGCGCACTGTTATAGCGTGACAGGGAAATGCCATAATCTGTTCCCAGCCAGATATTATGTTCCTGATCCGAGAATATGTTCCAGATAATATTGTTGGTTAGTGACTGGATATTGCGTGAATCGTGAATGATATGCTGCAAAGGTTCTTTGTCATTCTGGTACACATAAAGCCCGTTGTCTGTACCTGCCAGCAAATTTTCATCTCCGTCCAGTGCCAGTGATTTGATGGAGTTGTTATGAAATACCTCTATCGCCTTCATCTCTCCTATAGTGGGATTGTATTGGAAGAGATAACCTTCCATCCCGATCCAGATACATTGTCGGGTGGTGTCTTCCAACAGAGAATTGACAAACAAATTGCTGCCTCCCCGGTTAACGGGCAAAAGGATGTTTTCAAATTTTCCACTTGCCTGCACATAGCGGCATAATCCGTTGTAAGTACCTATATAAATTTGATTATCTTTTGTATGAATGATGGAATAGATGGTGTTATGAGGCAATCCGGTCTGTTTGCTGTCGAAATGATTCAGTTGACGGCTTTTTAACTGATAAGTATATAATCCGTTCAACGAACCTATCCACAATGTATCTCCCTGGAGTACCATGGTACGGACATCCGTTGGAAAATCAGTATCCGGTTGCTCATATTTGTCTGTTCGATAGTTATAAACAAGAATCCCGTTATCTGTTCCCAGATATAAATAAGTGTTATCTGCTATAATACCGCAGTAGATACGTGTGTTAGTACGTTCTCCATACGTGAAATGCTGTTGTGTGGAATAACCGTCATAACTGAATAACCCCTTGTTGGAACCCACCCATATCAGTCCCTCGCTA
>ENA-ORPH01001992-ORPH01001992.1-human-gut-metagenome-genome-assembly--contig:-NODE-1992-length-18061-cov-3.183939_pt1 | contig 18061 bp, 18 predicted proteins | sample MGYA00242142_ERZ509074 | MGnify/ENA primary metagenome ERZ509074 (study PRJEB26280, sample SAMEA2338724) | human gut metagenome | biome: human gut; feature: human-associated habitat; material: faeces...
TAATCTACATAGAGCCGTTTGGATGCAGTGGCAATAAAATACTGGCTACCATCTTTTTGTATCTCATACGTAGCAGGAGAAGCCTGTTTGGTGGTTTCCGATACATATATAATAGAAAGAAGATAATCTTTGTCGTTCCGGTAGATAATAACCGTAGGATTCAGATTAATGCTTTCCCATGTGCCGACAATAGAAAACAAATTGAAGGACGGATAATCTTCTTTAGTTCTTTTCATAAGGCATGGTTTGTTTGGGTGATTGATTCAGTGTTTCACTGTCCGCAATAATTCTTTCAATATCAGCAAATTTATAATAAATCTTACTGCCTATTTGAGAATAAGACAATCTTCCGTTACTCCGGTAATACTGTAACGTTCGTTTGCTAAAGCCCAACAACAGGCACACTTCCTGACTATCCAGCCAATTTTCTACTTTCTGTGTATGAGTGCTGCACAAACTTTCTATCCGTTTGGCAAACTCCATGAACCGTTCGCAGACATACGAAAATGTTCTTCCTTCGATGGTTACTACTTCCATACTTTTAATTTTTAATGGTTTATAAAACACGTTGATTCTATTTTCATCGGCAAATGAAAGAAGAATCAAGAGCCGTTTTAAAAACTGTCTATGGATGGCATAGTAAGTTCAGCATTGGCTTGATAGTAAAAAACTTTCTACCACTGCAAATTTACCAAGCAGATTATTTGTATGTTTCCGATAAGTAACATATATTTGTTCCCAAATAGTAACAATATGTAAAATGGCAGGAAAAAGCACAACAGGCGAAAGAGATCGGGAAGCTACTGAAAAACGGTTGCTGGATACTATCGGTAAAATGATTGCCGAAGATGGCTTCGAGAAAATCGGCATTAACGCTATAGCTACCCAATCAGGTGTTTCAAAGATATTGATATACCGCTATTTTGGTTCGGTAGAGGGACTTATGGCTGCTTACATACGGCAACATGATTTTTGGCTCAATTTCCCACTTGAATATCCCAGCCGTAAAGAACTACCTGCATTCGTGAAAGGTATGTTTCAAGGACAGATTGAGCAATTAAGGAATAATCCTACTTTAAAAAGGCTTTATCGCTGGGAACTATCTTGCAATAATGATATGATCGTAAAGCTAAGAGAGCAGCGGGAAAAAGTTGGAATAGACCTTATTAAAAAAGTGAGTGAACTAACAGGACATCCGCAAAAGGAGATAGCGGTAATGGCTTCCCTCTTGACTGCATCTATTACTTATCTGGTGATGCTGGAAGATTTCTGTCCGGTATATAACGGCATCCCCCTAAATGAAAACTCCGGTTGGGAACAAATAAACGAAGGAATTGAGGTCTTTATCAATAAGATATTTCAAAATGAACACTGATTTCATACAAATAGCCAGCTATGCTTCTAAGGCTCCTTCGGGACATAACACGCAACCTTGGAAATTTCACATTGCTGATAATACAATTACGGTTATTCCAAACTTCGAGGTTGCATTACCTGTCGTTGATGGAAATAACCGGGAGTTATTCATTAGTTTAGGTTGTGCAGTCGAAAACCTATGTATTGCGGCTAACCATTTCGGCTATACAACTCAAATAGTTGAATATAGCATCAAAGGAATCATTCTTGAATTAACAAAGAATGACCTCATGGTTGAAAATCCTCTATTCCATCAAATAGAAAAACGGCAAACAAACCGTAGTGTCTATAATGGTAATAAAGTATCGAATGAAATGCTGCAACAGCTTCAATCCATTCAAAAAGAAGATGCTGTTCAATTCTACTTTGCCGAAATAGGTACACCATTTGCCGACACAATTATCAAGTACATACTGAAAGGGAATGAAATTCAGATGAATGATGCTGCTTTTAAAAATGAATTACTTTCGTGGATGAGATTTAATAAGAAACAGGTTACAGAGACACAAAACGGATTAAGTTATCTCGTTTTCGGAAACCCGCCATTGCCCGGAATATTTGCACGCCCCATAGTTCGCTTATTCCTAAAATCCAATATGCAAAATAAATCGGATAGGAAGAAAATCGGTTCTTCCTCACATTTCGTTATATATACCACGCAGAATAATACCATTGAAGAATGGCTTAATTTAGGGAGAAGCCTTCAACGCTTTTTATTAAAAACTAGTGAAATAGGAATTTCTTACGCTTTCCTGAACCAACCATGTGAAGTTACCACATTGTCGATTGCTCTACGAAAAGAGTTACCTATTAATAAGGAATATCCTACCTTGATATTGAGAATAGGTTATGCCAATCCAGTGCCCTATTCTCCTCGTAAGAATATTGAAACATTATTAAGATAATCTTTTTTTGCTTGCAATGTTCCCGATAAGTAACAAATGATATAATAACAATTTAATAAAACTAACATGAAGAAAATGGGATTGACATTCATTTATTTATGGCTCATTAGCCTTTGTTCCTGCCAAAAGGAACTAATTGAGTATGAGAAAGGAGATGTAAAAATCTGCATAGAGCAGGGTGAACAATGGCTGCATGATTTTCCTTTGTTTTTGGGTATTAATAAAAAGAATCCACCGCAAATTGCTATTTGGTTGGAAGATACACAAGGGAATTATCTTTCAACGGTTTATGTAACTCATAAAATCGCCACTCAATCTTGGCAAGCATCGGGAGGAAACCGACGAAAAGAAGCTCTACCTCATTGGTGTTATTCACGTGGAGTTAAATACGATGATGGACTTTATTTGCCAACAAAGAAAGAGCCATTAATAGATGGCATATCAGGAGCGACCCCACATGAAAGCTTTGATATTAAACTAAATCCGGCAACAGCATTAAAGACATTTGTAGTAAAAATAGAAATAAATCATTCCACTGATTTCAATGTAGCCTTCCCTAAATCAGCCAAAGAAGGAGAAGCCAACTATTCTGGAGGTAAAGAAGGAAGCGGACAACCAGCAATCGTATACGCTGCCAATGTAGATTTATTGGCAGGCGAAAAATCATTTGAAGCAAATCTGGTGGGGCATAGTAGTCCTAATGGCAGTTCCGGAGAAGTCAGTAAAGATACATCGGGGCTGACAACTGCTTTACAGATCGTAAAACGTATAACTGTAATTATCCAATGAAAAAGATTATTCTGCTTATTATAGTAAGTTGCACTGTTGTAATGGCAACAGCACAACAGACAGAACGCTTCACTTTTACCACAAGTGTAGGGACAGGAATTGACATGAACGAGCCGTCAGCCACTCCGTTTACGTGGCAAGCTCTAGGCTATTATGCAATCAACAAACGGTTCTCGGTCGGCATTGGTACAGGATTATCAATTTATGAGAAAACTCTGATTCCGCTATTTGCCGATGCAAAATTTTTAATCATAAAGGCTAGAAAATTCACTCCTTATATAGAATGTGGTATTGGATATAGTTTTGCACCGGATAAAAATGCTAATGGAGGTTTTTATTTGAATCCGTCTGTTGGGATAGAATATTCAATCTGTGAAAGTAAGAAGTTATTCTTGGCTTTAGGATATGAATCCCAGAAACTTGAACGGCTAAAAACGCAAAAGCAATCATTGTTTACAGCTGAGTTTGCAGAGAAGCTAAGCCATAATGCTATTTCAATAAAGATTGGATTCATGTTTTAAAGACATAAAGAAATCATTCAGCAACATGTAACAGACTTTGGTCTGATTATTAATACTCATTAATTATTAAACACTCATGCCTATGAATGATTTATCAAAAACGAGGATTATCATCTTATTGACTGATTCCTCACAAAAAGTAACTGACACAGAAATGCAAGACGCTTATGACGAATTTATCAGGTGCATAGCAACAATTGGCAGTTCAAAAGATAACTCCAATATCTTTCGGATGCTGAATCTCACTCGTATTGAGATAGCACCCTTAAAAGAGCTATATCAGTGCGAGCAGGGGAAAAAATGCGCTTAAAAATTATTATTTGCATAAAGTGCTAGCTATTATCAATGCAGAATTAGAACTATTAAGTCTAATAATTAAGCATCCTGAATCATTTGATTCCCCCACTTCACCAACATTCGTATCAGATCTATATGTAATCCCTAAGTCAAAGGACTTGGGGATTATTGGTATTGCTGAAATAGTAATAGGGTTATCTTTTTTAGGCGAAGTAGTCGGAAAAGACGGAAAGCCCGTCCCATTAGTTCGTTTAGCTCACGGTTTTGAAATCCTTTTCAATTTAAAATTTGGAAGTATATACGATAAACTGGATGCTATCTTTATGCGTAAACCATTCAATCTGACCAAAACATTAGATGCCTTAAAGAATGCAATTAATAAAGAAGCCCGTAAACGAGCTAATAAACATTAGACAAAATGGTTTTATAATCCTCTTATTTACAACTATTTGAATTTTATTTTAGGGGAGTAGGTAACTACTCCTCTTTTTCTGATTCTCCATTCTGCCGATTTTTGCATCATCAATCGATTGACATTCATGATGTATCACTAAAAAATGAAGCAAAATGTATATAGACAACGAAAACTTTGAGAAATGGATGGAAAAGCTATCCAAGAAACTCTCTGAAATAGGGAAAGACTTAAAATCCCTAATCAATACCAATAAAGTATTAGATGATAATGAAAAGATACTCGATAATCAGGATTTAGCCTTTCTTCTAAAAGTATCTTTCCGAACTCTTCAACGTTATAGGGTAAGCGGGGTACTACCTTTCTTTACCATCGGAAAGAAAACTTATTATCGTGCTGGTGATATCCGGTCTTTCATTCGTGAACGTGCCGATTTCCAAACCTACAAACAGTTTGAAGAAGCCAATCAATTAGAGAATCAGCCTTGAAAGCAAAAGGTAGCAAGAGAAAGAAGTCTGTGTTTAGGCTATTTCTCTGTGCTACCACCCCGATTTAGCAGAAACTGCTTCACCTATCGGTTCAGCCCGTTTCGCTAAATCGAGCAAGAGGGAACTGGACTTTGTCCTGTTCTCCCTCTTGCCCTGCGGGGCAAAGCCTTCGGCTTTAATGGGTTACATTCGTAACCGTTTATAACAGTGATTATAAGTCGAAAATGTATTTCGCTTATAATCAACTAAATGAATCTCACATTCCTTATAAAAAAGTTATAATCATGGATAAGACTAATAATATATCCACCCTTACCACCATTGGGATAGACCGACAGACGGGAAAGTTAATAGATAAGCTTTGCAAACGCTATTCGCTGAAAAAAGGTGAAATAGTTCGTTTGGCATTTGTCTATATTGATAAAGCGTGTATCAACCCATCGGAAGCACCGAAATCAGTAAAATCGGAACTGGCGAAAATAAATAAACGGCAGGACGATATAATCCGCTTCATCCGTCATTACGAGGAAGAACAACTAAATCCCATGATACGAACCGCCAATTCTATTGCTGTTCGATTTGATACTATCGGCAAGACGTTAGAAACGCTTATTCTTTCGTGGTTAGAATCTAATCAGGGGAAACAAACAGCCGTACTGCAAAAGGTAAGTGAACAGTTCGGCAAGCACGCCGATGTAATCAACCAACAGGGAAAGCAACTTAACGCACTATATCAAATACACCAACGGGATTATAAGAAGTTATTTCAACTGTTACAACTCTATTCGGAGTTATCAGCTTGTGGTGTAATGGATAGTAAACGGAAAGAGAACCTAAAGGCAGAAATTATTAATCTGATAAACACATAGAGCCATGCACATAGATTTTGCCCCACCATCCGCAGGAACATATAACAATGCAGGGAGTAGCCGACAATTAGCTTCGTACATGGAGCATGAAGATATGGAACGGATGCAGCAGGGTATCTATACCGACGGCTTTTTCAACCTGACGGAGGAGAATATCTATAAATCAAAGGTTATAAAAGATATAGATACCAATATCGGGCAACTCTTGAAAACGGATGCCAAGTTTTTCGCTATCCATGTCAGCCCATCGGAAAAGGAGCTCCGGGCAATGGGTAGAACAGAACAAGAGAAAGCCGAAGCCATGAAACGGTATATCAGGGAAGTATTTATTCCTGAATACGCCAAGAATTTCAATAAAGGGCTATCCGAAACGGATATAAAGTTTTACGGTAAAATCCATTTTGACCGCAACCGTTCCGATAACGAACTGAATATGCACTGTCATTTGATTGTGAGTCGTAAAGACCAAACTAACAAAAAGAAGCTATCACCGCTTACCAATCACAAAAACACCAAAAACGGAGTAATAAAAGGAGGCTTCGACCGTGTGAATCTCTTTCAACAAGCAGAACAGGGCTTTGATAAACTGTTTGGCTACAACCGCCAACAATCCGAATCGTTTGACTACCACAACACAATGAAGAACGGCTCTATTTCCGAACAGCTCGAATTACAGAATCAAATTTTTACTGGCGAAAAGAAAAAAGACATAATACAAGCCAGTGAAAAAGAAAATAATATTTCTTGTAACCTTGACAACAAGGAAGAAAATAGGCATTCTAACAATCAGCAGTACGATAGTAGGGGTGATGCTCTCTTGTCTATTTTCTCTTTGAGAGATAGCAATAATCACAAGGCAACTTTATTAGAGGAATTGCAGGCACAGAAACGTCAGAAGAAAAAGAAGAAAGTACATAAGTTGTAATTCCTTTTTTCTAAGTAACATATCGGGGAGCAAGAAAATGCATAGGGGTAAGTATTTCATTTTACGGAAAATGTGTGAAATAAGACATTCTTTGGAAATAATCTTCCTATAAACTAAATGCTTTTATTCTTTGTGTTGGAAATTATAAAATCATTCCCTATCTTTGCTAAAGCAATAGCAGTTTCAATGCCAATAATATATGTGGTTCTTATTGAGGCTACATTTTTGAGAGAAACGCACATGACATTTGAAGAAGTATTAGATATCAATAATATAAGGTTACTATATGAATCAAAAATATCAGTAAAACCTACAAAGGGAGTTGATGGAATATCTCCTTCAACTTTTCGTAGTGATACTGAGTTTGCCATAATACGACGAAAATGCTTAAATGATTCCTAATAATTTTTCTTTTTACCTTGAAAAATTAGTATCAAAAGGTGCTAAAAAGGTTCCTCGTGTTCTTTCAGTTGCAACAGTAAGAGATCGGCTAACATTAATCGTATTGAAGGAGTATCTAAATGATATTTATGCTGATTATGTTAACAGGAAACTTCCTAATAATCGAGTAGAAGAAATATTTTGCTATATGCAGAAAAATCCTAAATATCAGTTTTTAAAAACTGATATCAAAGGGTTCTATGAAAATATAGATCATACAATACTTTTAGAAATTTTAAAAACTAAAATAAAGGATAAACGAGTTATATCTTTGATTGAAAAGGCTATTAAAACTCCTACTTTTAGTTCATCTTTTCCAAAAAAGGAAAGAGAAAATGCAATTAATCATAAAGGTATACCTCAAGGATTAGCTATATCGAATATACTGGCAGAAATATATTTATCAGACATGGATGAATACATGAATAAAGTAGTTCCTTTTTATTCACGATATGTTGATGATATAATGATTATATTGCCAAGAAAGGTAAATGAAATGAGGACTGCATTAAGAAAAATATTATCAAAAGATGATTCTGGTTCGTCTAATAATAACATATCATAATTTTGTGCATCAGCTATTAAACAAGGACAAAACCCAATGTGGTAAAGTGAAAAATGGAGTTCTGTTTTTGGGATATTGGATAACCCCTAATATTATATCAGTTCCAGAAAATAAAATAGCACTTTTGCTAACTCGTATTGCAGGAATATTTACAGAATATTAAAAATTATATAATGAGTCAGATTTACGTCCAATTTGCTTCAGAAACGATAACGAGGGCTTAAAAGAATATTTTATTGAAACTTTAAATAAAAAAATTACAGGAGCCAAAAGCCTTTCTAAGCGTTATGGATGGATTGTATATTATTCTCGTATAACTGACTATTCTATATTATATCGTATTGATAAAATAATAGAAAAATACTGTCGTCGCTCTACTTTTCTTGGAGAAGATGTTCCTTGTAATTTAAAATCAATACATCGTGCATTTTTTGAAATTAGATATAATTATAATAACAGTAATTACATCTACGATTATGATGCTGTTGATTCGGTATTGAAAAAGAAAAAAGAACTTGAAAAGAAAAATTTGATTAATATTAGCAAGACCTATACTGATGAACAAATCATTAATTTATATGAGAGAATGAAACAGAAAGAATTGAGCTCATATGAAAAAGATATTGATTTCATGAATGGTTCTGTCAGTGGATAAATGTTTTTAAAATGGGAAATAAAATATTCTTAGAAAAGTTATCAGATAAAATCTGGACAACAAAGAAAGCTAGATTTGCAGCAGCAAAGAGAATGGAAAGATATTATTATTTTTCCAACGTTAGCATGGCATTAACCTCTGTTTCTATAGTTGGTGTTAATTTACTTCCTTTTTTAGATGAATACTCTAATAAATCTAATCTTATTACTATTCTAACAATCATTTTTTCTGTTTATGTATTGGTAATATCTTTATTATCAACTCAGGCTCGATTTGATAAAAAAGCTGAAAACTATCATGCATGCGGTTGTGAGTTGACAGAATATAATGATATGCTACAATTATATATCGAAGAAAATAGAACTCTTAATATTGAAGAAAAAAAAGAGTTTATAAGGAAATACAATTTAATAATTAAGCAATATAACTTAAATCATTCTTCTATAGATTATTATAGGGGACTCATAGAAGGTGGTGAAAAAGTAGAAAAATTTACATTAGTAAAGAATTATCTTCAATGGTATTTTTTTAATTGGGGAACTGTTTTTGTTTTAATATCTATACTAATACCAATAATATCAATTTGTGTAATAATATAAACGGGGTCACTTATGCATCTTGAAAAAGATGGATTTATCTTTGCGGATAGATATAACTAATCTTTTACCTAATAAGGTTTGAAGGCTTTTATTAAAGCATTAATTCGATAATTAATTCAAAGTGACTCCGTTTTCTTTTACTCTAATGTAGATTAAAACAATAATTATTGTAGCAAGCGATTGGATAATAGTATGCATACTGCTATTGATTAAAAGATTGCGAAAGTATGCAGGTAATCATAGAGTATATTTGAAAATATAAAACATTGAATATCAGCGAGTGACTCTTGTTTGAGAATCCTATACGATAAAATACTATAAATTGTAAATGCTTAATCCGATAAACTATTTTTGTTTTTATTAAATTAAGCATACCTTTGTGATTAGTTATTGAAATGATACAATCTTAAGAATTTTAAAGTAGATAGTACTTTGTTAAACCATTACCCTTTTCAAAATCATTTTTTATAACTAACTATTTTTAGTGATATAATTTATAAACAATAGTAGTAGCATAATAATAAAGTAAAGATAAAAAGTATTTTATTTGGAAAAGTAAATAGAAAATTCTTATCTTTGCTCTTAGTATTTACCATGAGCAAACTACCGCAAAAGCACGTAGCAAATTAGTGGGATAATTCATGGGATATGCTTGAATCTAAAAATATAAAGTTCTAAATATCAACGTGGCAACTCCTTTAGGAGAATCCCAAGTAATATATAAAAAATGAGATATTTGAAAATAGAATCGTTCTTATAGCGATGCAAAACGATAAAACATAATCGTGTGCTAAATCACGTGGATTTCCAAATAGAAGAAACTATAAACAGGTGATAATCAACAGAGAGAAAATAAAAGTTCTCTTGCTGGTGGCACCACTTTTAAGAAAAGAAAAACGATGTAAATTCCTGAATTTCAAAGAAATTCAGGAATTTTTCATTTCCAAGAATAAGCAAAATAAGTGGGACTAAAGCAAACTATACATCCTTATTCGGGGGATAGTTTTAGAAAGCCTAAAATGTTACACAGCACAAGTGCTACTTCGTTTTTTTACAGCACATTGATCTATTTTACATAACCGGGTTCTCGGTTCGATTTCCTAACTTTGTATCATTAAAAATTGAGCCGTATGGAAAGAGAAATATTCAGCGTGTTGTTCTTCATTAAGCGTAGTAAAACGTTAAAAACGGGAAAGTACCTCTGCGTGTGAAATTCTATCAGATTTACCAAGACTTGGAATTGGAGGAAAAGATTGTCTCCGCACGTGCCATAGTAAACCGCTATCAGGGAAAGGACGAAACTTTCAAAACATTATATAATGTGTTCAAGGAGTATAACGACAACTTGGAAACTCGAATGAAACAGATCCCCAATATCCAACTTAAATTGACCCCCGATTTATTTTTTCTAAAATACAAAAAAACATCACATAATCAGTTTATTAGTTTTCGATTTGTGCTGGGTTTATAATTTTTATTTACTGCCAATATAGTCATTCATTTCTTCCCGCAAATTTTGCGTATGGACTCTCCGTGCAGCTCAATTCTTACGGCTAGGTGAGTTATTCTGTTCATGACTGCGCCGGCTATTGTCTTCTTGCCGATGACATCATACCTGTCTTTGACCGGCAATTGTGATGTAATCAGTGTTGATTTCTTACCATATTGGTCTTCGATGATGTCCATCAGATGCATTCTGCTTCCGTTGTCCAACGGCTGCAAGCCGAAATCATCCTGTATAAGCATATCTGTCCTTTCTATTTTTTTCTGCTCCTACAGGATGCTACCTTTTACCTTGGTGGCCTTCAACTGCCCTAAAAGTCTGGAAGTATTGGCATACAGTACTTTCAATCCTTTCTGGCAGACTCTGTATCCCAAGGCTGTGGCAATGTAGCTCTTTCCTGTACCGGAGCTTCCCATGACAAACAAGTAGCACACCTCCTTGACAAATCTTGTTCATGCTAATTGATTTATTGGGAATACTATCTGTTTTGTCTATTTAATAGATTAATGTAGAATTATGAACTGATTCTGTAACTCTTTTAATGTTTTTTGGGTGGGGCAATTTAAATTGGATTTTGGGGAACTCTTTAGATAGGACAATGGGGGGACAGTTTATACCAAATTTTCCACCTGTCAATACACAGAAGAATTTTCATTGTTTATTACCGAAAAATAGAAGCAGTCTCTACAAAAAAGACTGCTTCTGCTTCATTTCTAAAACAAATCAAAAAACAAATATGCTCAACTATTAATCTTAATTTTCTTTTAAGAAACGGATGATAACACAGGTTTGTCTGATACGGAAAACAAGTGTTCACTAAGCGCCTTCAAAGCATGCACTTTATCTTCCGCTTTCATCACCAACGATACATTACTACTACTTCCGCCGTATGAAATCATCCGTACGGGAATATCTTTCAATGCATTGATGATGCGTGCCTCAAAACCGACATTTTGCCATTCTAGGTCACCAACAACACAAACAATCACCATATTCTTTTCGACTGTAATCGTTGCGTATTTCCGTAATACACCCACAATCTCGTCTATATGCTTGTCATCATCAATCGTTACGGAAACCCCGATATCGGAAGTGGTCACCATGTCCACCGGCGTATTGTAATTATAGAACGTATCAAACACGATGCTCAGAAAATGAGGTGTCGGTATCGTATGGAGCGACTTGATCTTGATATACGTGATGTTGTCTTTGGCGGCAACAGCTTTGATCGTACCCTTTTCCACCGTATTCGAGATCAATGTACCCGACGCATTTGGCTGCAATGCGTTCAAGAGGCGTACCGGTATGTTCTTTTCCTTGGCAGGCAGGATGCAAGTCGGATGTAGTATCTTGGCACCGAAATGTGCCAACTTAGCGGCTTCGTCGAAGTTCAACTGCCTAACAGGAGCGGTGTCATTGACAAACCGTGGATCGTTGTTGTGCATCCCGTCAATATCCGTCCATATCTGTATCTCTTCTGCTTGGATAGCCGCTCCAATTAGAGAGGCGGTGTAATCGCTTCCTCCTCTTTCCAAGTTGTCAATGCTGCCGTAAGCATTCCGGCAGATGAAACCTTGCGTAATATATATTTCTGCCTCTTTGTTTTGCTCCAAAAGTGTATTTAGGTGTTTAGCGATATATTCCATGTCTGGTTCATTGTCCATTGTAATTCGCATGAAGTTCAACGCTGGCAATAAAACTACCTTCACTCCTTGTTCTTCCAGATAGCAGGTCATCAGAAAGGTTGATATTAGCTCACCCTGCGCCAAGATTTCCTTTTCATCGAACATGCTGAAAGGCATATTAGAGAAAGACCAGACATGTTGAGACCGTTCAAGCATGTATTGCATGGCCCTTTCTTTGTAGGTATCGCTTTGGTATAATTCTTCTATATGATTGACATAAGCTTGTTCCAAAGCAGAAAGGATCGCATTGGCTTTTCCCGGATCTTTCTTATGGAAACACTCAGATATCTCCACTAAAGAGTTTGTTGTCCCTGCCATGGCAGAGAGTACTACTATTTTCTGTTCCTGATCGCAAATGATTGATGCGACATTCTTGATCCGCTGGGCAGAACCGACTGAAGTACCACCAAATTTTAATACTTTCATTAGACTATCTGATTTTTGATTTTACTTTTTATACATTGAATCTGATCACGAAGGTGCTACCTTTACCGACTTCGCTTTCGATACGGATCGTACCACCATGAGCTTCGACAAAGTCCTTGCTGATGGCAAGTCCCAAACCGCTACCTTGTACTTTTGTTCCCGGCACACGGAAATAGTGGTCGAAAATACTTTCGTGGTAACGCGAGTCAATGCCCTTTCCGAAGTCCTTGACATAGATCTCGACGGCTTTGTCGATCTGTCGTGCACCGATGATAATCCGTCCGTTCTCCGACGAATAACGGATGGCGTTCGATAACAGGTTGGTCACAACCCAAGCAATTTTCTCGCTGTCGACAAACAATTTGGTGATCTTTTCAGGATACTCCACTTCGATCTGACAGTTAAAACGCTCGGCCTGTACCCGGTTCGCCTTGATGGCATAGTCGATCAGTTCGATCGGTTTGGTAATCTTCGGATTCAGGTAGAGCTTACCGCTTTCTACCTGTGACATCTTCAACAATTCGCCAGTGATCTCCAACAAACGGTTGCTATTTTCCTTTATGTTCTTGGAAAGGCTCTCCTGTTCTGTATTCAGTTTTCCGATCCGATTGTCTTCCAGCAGTTCCAAGCTCATCATGATAGCCGATATCGGTGTCTTCAGTTCATGAGAGATCGTTGAAATAAAGGTTGTCTTTGCAATATCTTTTTCTTTAAATTCGGTCACGTTCTTCAACAGGATCACATCCCCGACATACTTACCCTCCAGTCCAGTCTGCCTGTTAACGTTGATCGGGATGTATTTTACTTGAAAATAGCTTTCCTTGTTGTCCGCATAGATTTTCAACGGATCCTTATTGTCATCGGGATGTACCAACTGGCGGATCAAACGGCGCAGCAGATCATTTTTTAACGCCACTTCGGGAGCCGGTTTGTCGATAATGTTTTCCCGTGTCAAATTCAAAACAGTCAAAGCCTCGTCATTGACAAACAAAATCTTCCGTTCCTTACTCAAGCCTATGATAGGTTCTGCAATGCTGTTGATAATTGTTTCTATATATTTTTTCCCTTGCAGGATATCTTCCAGCGAACTGTTCCTGTATTCGGCCAAGCGCTCGGCCATCTCGTTGAACAACGTGGCTATTTCCTTAAACTCCGGTTCATTGCCCAAATTGAGCCGTTTGCTGTAATTGGCATTGGTGATTTCCTTGATGCCATCCGTCAATTTCCGGATCTGTACGCTGACCGAACGTGGTAAACGAACCAGAAAGAGGAAAGCGATCGTGATACAAGCAATCCCTACCGTCCAGATCCCAAAAAGAGATCTTTTCGCTGTGTGGACAGCCACTTCATTCTTCTCATAAATGGCAGACATATTGACTGCCATAATGGTATAAATCGTCTGGCGTATCTGCCGAATCGATTCATCATCCATGTCATCCAACGCCTTTTCACAGTTCGAACTTAATCGGTTAGTCAGTATGTCTTCATCCTTCTCTGTCAGATTTTTTTTCTGAGCTTCCAACCCGGCCTCAAACTCTTTTCGGGCATTCGGATTTTCCCGAATGGCATCCAGTGACTCGAGCATCTGACGGGAATAAAGGAGTGAATTATAATTATCCGCTAGGATATTCTGCGTGTCATCCGATACATTATGAATGTTTTTTATAGCCAATCCACCTAATAAAGTGATCAGGACAAATAAAAGTCCTATCCCATAAGTCAACTTTGTTTTTATATTCATATTCATGGAAGGATTTTTATGCTAATATTATTAAATCAATGCCTAATTGAGCCAACTCTTCTAACATGTTCCGATAGTGAACCATCGCAAGGATAGCGGAAGGATATTTTAAAGCTGGTCGTCCGATACATAGCGTACTGATTTGCTTTTCTTTACAAACCTGTACGATCGCATCCGTTATATGTGGGGATTGCACTTGAATGATTTCTCCTCCAAGTTCCGTTGCCAACTTGAAATGGTTAAGCAAATGCCTTTGACTTGCCAACGGAATCCTGTCGGAACTTTCTCTTGGGGTTTGTACATACAGTACAAAAAACTTGGAATTATATCGGGTTGCCAACCGTGCGACTTTCCGTATGATCTTACGGGGAGTTTTCTCATTACTGCTGATGCAGGCCATAAACCTTTCGTGGCGTACACCGAGATTCTCTGGAATGGTATTCTCCACTTTTTTTTCTACCCGCAAAGCAACCTCTTTCAATGCCAATTCCCTAAGCTGAAGAATATGTTCAGCCTTAAAGAAATTATTTAATGCTGTTTGTATCTTATCGGGTTTGTATATTTTTCCGGCTTTTAACCGAGCCAGCAATTCGTCAGCGGTAAGGTCTATGTTGACCACTTCATCAGCCTGCTCCAGTACGATATCAGGAATACGCTCCTTGACCTCAATGCCTACCACGTCCTGCACCATCTCGTTTAATCCTTCTATATGCTGAATATTGACCGCCGTGATCACACTGATTCCGGCATCCAGTATATCCATGACATCCTGCCAACGCTTTTCGTTCTTACTGCCTTCGACATTGGTATGAGCAAATTCGTCAACGATGACAACTTCAGGATGGATACTGAGAATCGACTGCAAGTCCATCTCTTCGATCTCTTTTCCTTTATAAAATATTTTACGACGTGGAATGACAGGCAGTCCTTCCACCAATGCCTCTGTCTCGACTCTCCCATGTGTTTCTATATAACCGATCTTGACATCGATACCGCTTTCCAGTAATTGGTGGGCATCTGATAGCATCCGATACGATTTACCTACACCGGCAATCATGCCGATGTAGATTTTAAAATTGCCACGACGAGACTTTTTCAACAAATCCAAAAAATGTTGTACACTTTGTTCTCGGTCCATGCGTATACTATATCAAGGTCTTAAAGAAATTCCCAAGACAAGATGAGCATCCTCCATACGAGGGTTCCAAATTGCCTGTGTAAAAATAGGTAATGAGAAAGAATCCGTGATTTTGATATCTTTCGTTGCTTTCAATGCAACATTCGTTACTGCAAATCCACTATTTACATCACCTCCATACGTAGTTATTCCCGCATCATACGGAAGAACACCACAAGTTGCATTCAGATCGACGCCCTTCACTGTGAATGGAAAATTCAACTCCACATAAGAAGAATAGTTTTGGTTTCCATTTTCATCTTTGTCTTGACCGGCAAACATGAAATTCCAAGTGATAGACAAAGGTAACTTCTCAATAGGCAAAGTGTAAGCCAAACCTGCTTCAAAATGGTGATCTGTTTCATGGCTTTTGAAGTTAAAATAACGGCAAGAGCCTTGCCCTGCCCACCATAAGCTAGCGACAGACAATGTAGGACCAGCTGATCCGAATGTATACGCTGCCGTTAAATCTATCTCTTTAGCAGCAGGCATAGATGTAGAGTTTGCTCCCTGAAAATCGGTAGATCCCCAGGCTGTCAAAGAGAAATTACCTACCCCCAGTGATAGTGTCGGCTGGAAGCTAGCACCAGTCTGGTAGAAACCACGCCAAATATAGGAACTTACCAAATCTCCCTGTACAGAAAAACTTACTTTACCATCCTCTTCCTGTGCATTAGCCAACGTAGAAGATGCCATTGAGAATACAACTGCCAAGGCTGCTACTTTTTTTACGAATGATTTCATAACCTAAATCTAATTGACTTATTAAAAATTTGTTATTTGTTATTTGATGCTTGATCAAGCGCAACATTTAATTTCAATACATTTACTTTCTCCGTTCCGAACATACCCAATAACGGTTTCTCAACATGAGAATTGACGATACCCATTACCTTTTCTTCCGACCATCCACGAGCGTCCGCTACACGTTTGGCCTGTGCATAAGCGGCTTTCGGTGAGATATGGGGATCCAAACCGGAACTGCTGGCCGTGATGATTTCAGCCGGAACTTTTTCACGGGTTAGGTAAGGATGATGAACCAAGAATGTATCAATACGTTCTTCCAACAAAGCTAAATGTTCTTCATTGGAAGGTCCCTTGTTACTACCTGCCGAACTGGATGCATCGTAACCGTCACCGGCATGGGAAGGACGTCCCCAGAAATAAATATCTTGCGTGAAATTCTGACCAATATTGGCGGCCCCCACTACTTTTCCATTCAATGTAACCAGTTCGGCATTACCCTTATTCGGTCCTGCCACTTGGGCAAACAACCACAAAACGAAAATGTAGAAAACACTGAAGAACAAACAAAATGCAATTGTCAGTCTTAATGATTTAAAAAGATTTGATATCATAATGAATTATTGTTTTATTTTTTTAACCTTCCTCCTATCTTCATACAGAGGGAGGAAGGTTTTTAATATTGATTTTACTTTTACATGAATAAACTTACAATCATATCTATCAACTTGATACCAATGAACGGGGCAATTACACCGCCCAAACCGTAGATCAGCAAGTTGCGACGAAGCAATGCGGAAGCACCAATCGGTTTATAAGCCACACCACGTAATGCCAGAGGGATCAGAATCGGGATGATGATCGCATTAAAGATGATCGCACTTAGGATCGCTGATTCCGGACTGTGCAGGTGCATGATGTTCATCGGGGCCAATGCCGGGATCGTAACCATGAACAGAGCTGGTACGATAGCGAAATACTTGGCCACGTCGTTAGCGATACTGAAAGTAGTCAGCGTACCGCGAGTCATCAGCAACTGTTTACCGATTTCGACAATCTCGATCAGTTTCGTTGGGTCGTTGTCCAAATCAACCATATTACCAGCTTCCTTGGCAGCCTGCGTACCACTGTTCATTGCGACACCAACGTTTGCCTGAGCCAAGGCCGGGGCATCGTTCGTACCGTCCCCCATCATGGCGACCAGCTTACCGTTTTCCTGTTCCTTACGGATATAGTTCATCTTGTCTTCCGGTTTGGCTTCGGCGATATAATCGTCTACACCAGCTTTTTCAGCGATATATTTTGCGGTCAACGGGTTATCACCGGTTACCATTACCGTCTTCACACCCATCTTACGCAAACGTTCAAAACGTTCTTGAATCCCCGGTTTGATGATATCCTGTAATTCGATCACACCGATGATGAAATCATCCTGTGAAACAACCAGCGGAGTACCGCCGTTACTCGTGATCTTCTGAACCAAATCGGCCACCTCTTTCGGATATTTGTTGCCGGCAGCCTCACTCATCTTACGAATAGCATCAAAAGCTCCTTTACGGATGCGAGTACCGTTTGCCAAATCCACCCCTGAACATTTAGTTTCTGCCGTAAACTTGATCATCTTTGATCCGGATGTATTCAGATCATGTACACGTACACCTTTTTCACGTCCCAGTTCCACGATTGACTTACCTTCGGGTGTATCGTCAGAAAGAGAGGACAGTAGACAAGCTTGTACAAAAGAGTGTTCGTCAATGCCGGATACCGGATAGAATTGGGTTGCTTTACGGTTACCGATCGTGATCGTACCGGTCTTGTCGAGCAGCAAAGTATCAATGTCTCCGGCTGTTTCAACCGCCTTACCGGATTTGGTGATTACATTAGCAGACAACGCACGATCCA
>ENA-ORPH01002011-ORPH01002011.1-human-gut-metagenome-genome-assembly--contig:-NODE-2011-length-17908-cov-3.724192_pt1 | contig 17908 bp, 14 predicted proteins | sample MGYA00242142_ERZ509074 | MGnify/ENA primary metagenome ERZ509074 (study PRJEB26280, sample SAMEA2338724) | human gut metagenome | biome: human gut; feature: human-associated habitat; material: faeces...
CAGCCACATCGGTCAGGCGCATCTTGCCATCCGGAGCGGTCATTTTCAAACCGTGACAATTTGTCACGGTTTCATTCCCTTCAGCTTTCAGCCGTTGTTTGAGTTTGCGCCAGTAGGCTGCGGCATCTTTACTTTCGGTCAAAACTGCGATAACATCGACAATCGAAACGTACCACTTGCCCGCTTCGTCGTCCCAGACGGTGCGTACCTTACGCTCTTCAAAAAGTTGTATCGCTTGCTTTTGGGTCATGGCTCTTTTTACTTTGATTGCTTAAAACCGATGGGCCGGGGCTGTTTGCGGGCCTCTGGAACTTTGACCGACAGGGCTGCGATGGCCTCGTAGATGTTGTCAAGCTCCTTGCGCATGTCTTCCGAAAGGTCGTTCACCGCTTCGGCGTTGTCCTCGTCCGCCCGTTCCAACAGGGTCAGTTTCGCACGGATTTCGGACAGCTCGGCCGTGATGGTCGAAGTCGTCGTAATGTAGTTGCGCATGGCCACGAAAGCATCCATAATCCGGATACTGACTTGTATGGCTGTCGGGCTGCGTAGCACGGCAGAAAGCATGGAGACCCCTTGTTCGGTAAAAGCATAAGGACGTTTTCGTGTGCCGCCCCAACTTGATGTTCCATTTTGGAATATCAAAAATTCCTGTTCTGTCAGTTGAAACATGAACCGTTCCGGAAAACGTTCGATATTTCGCTTTACAGCTTTATTCAGGTTGCCGGTCGTAACGCCGTAAAGCTCGGCCAAATCGCGGTCGAGCATCACGCGCTGGCCGCGTATTTCGTAGATTTTGCTTTGGATCGTAGCGAGTTCTTCCATCGGTTCGGGTCAAAATGAACGGTTATTTCTCTTCCTTCGGGAGTTTGAACCCGATGGGCCGGGGCTGTTTGCGGGCCTCGGGCACTTTGACCGACAGGGCCGCGATGGCCTCGTAGATGTTGTCCAGCTCCTTGCGCATGTCTTCCGAAAGGTCGTTCACCGCCTCGGCATTGTCCTCGTCCGCCCGCTCCAATAAAGCCAGTTTCGCCCGGATTTCAGCCAATTCCGAAGTAACAGTTGTAGCTGTCGTAATATAATTGCGCATGGCGACAAATGCTTTCATAATAGAGATACTTACTTGTATTGCCATTCCACTGCGCAATACTGCAGATAGCATCGCAACTCCCTGTTCGGTAAAAGCATAAGGTAGGGATGCCTTCGGCCGCTTCACTCTGGATGTCGTCACAAATTGTGATGACATATTTTTCCATTCGATTTCGGAAATGCGGAACATGAACTCTTCCGGAAATCGTTCGATGTTACGTTTTACGGCCTGATTCAATGCACTGGTCGTAACTTGGTAGAGCGCCGCAAGGTCGAAGTCGAGCATCACGCGCTGGCCGCGGATTTCGTAGATTTTGCTCTGGATCGTAGTGAGTTCTTCCATCGGTTCGGGGAGGTCGGGAGCGTTTTATTTCTTAATTTGATGACCATAGAAAGCGATTTGTTCGCGGCAGACTTTCTCCACGATGTCGCGCAGGCGTTCGACTTTCGGCACGAGGGCCTCAATGTCGGTCTTCGTGATCTCGAAATCGGGATTGTAACGCGATTCGATGTAGGAGCGTTGCAACAGGTCGAACAAGCGTTCCTCTTCGGGCGTGTTGCGTGGGAACGCCCGACACAATTCGATCGTGTATGCCTTGCAGCTTCGGAGCAACTCGTCCAGATCGTGATTCTTCGGGCTATACAGAATATGCACCAACGATACCGTGCGCAATAAGTTTTCAGCAGATTGGTGTAAATGAAATGCGGCCATTTTATAACGGCCATTATCATAATAGAACTTTACACCGTTAATGAAATCAATCGCAGTCGTAAATTTATCGTCAAAATATTTCTGTGCCCGTTCCCTGATCTCTGCAAAATCGAGTTTGCGCCGCCGCGCCAGTTTATACTGCCCCGAATCGTAGAGCAGGATGCCGTCGCGTTTGATTTCCGTTTCGAAATAGTGCGCCTTGGTCAACGCATGATTGAACTCGTCGATTCCGTAGTTGATGAATTGGGGGTGCGTATGAAACGGTCGGTTTTTATTCTCGAAAAAGCGGTCTTTGATTTTCGCGTAGAGCGAATACTGAATCGCGCCGATCTGCTTGCGAGTCAGAACGAGCAGGTCGTAATCGCTCATGTAATAGGTCGGCGTGCCGAACTCGATGCGCTGGTCGTAATCGACGTACTTGTTTTTCGCATAGCTGCCGAACAGAATCACCATGCCCACATCCTTAATGTGGGTACGGATCAAATCGACAAGCTGCTGCAAATCCTGCCGCTTGTTTTCGGGTAAAAATCCGACACTTTGTTTCATATCTGCAAAATTATGAAAAAAATCGGCAAATATTTTGGCGCGAGCTGTCATTTGCAGGATAATTTGCTATATTTGCATCGTTGCTGCAAATAGCCTGCGAGTTTCCGATGGAGGCGGCAAGAGCCGCTTAAAAGAAACGGAACGGACTATGAAACGGTATCTCGATAACTCGGCATAGCCGACGGACATAACTATAAAGGGTAAACAACTCTTTATACCTACTTGTAAACTTGGGATCCTCGCAAGAGGTTGTTTAATCTGGGTATAAATGTTGTCAGTCCTTGTTATGTCCTGCTTGCGTTTTGCGAGCAGGGCGGCAAGGGCGCAGGACAGCTTCCAGATTAAGGTTCCCAAGACCGACAAGTAGGGGCTGACACCGCGCCCCCTTTTTATTTTCTGCGGGCGCATCATCCACTAACCCGAAACCGTCATGCGCCGCCATTTGCCGAATACATTACCTCATACGGATTGCACCCGCCGAACGACCGCCGGCGGGCGGAATCGGTATGTGCAGGCGGCACATATTATATACGGAACGGCCGCCGGCAATATAATTCCCGCAACAACTGTGGCTCCTAAATCTGGTAACGGCAGCCCGGTTCCTGTTTCCGGGATAAATTTTTCTTACCGGATCGACCATAAAGAAATAACGGATGCGGCTGCTATTCAGTTGAATTCTTCAAAAAACAGTGTGAAGTTGCGTCACTATCACGTCGAATATCACCGCATCCGTTTTATTATACGCCTCCTCGCTCCGTTATCGACTGCTACGAGGAGGGGCAATATTATAAAATTCAGTCGGAATAGTAGTTGTTTTCAGCAAAATACATCAATGCAATATGATTTTTGTATTTTTGCAGAGTCGACACTACGGACAATGCCGGTACCTGATACGGATTTACATCACCGTTTTTTCCGAACAAGAACGTCGCCTAACGTCACCGGCATTGTCCTTTTTTATTTTCGATATGTAGAGTTCTGGTGAAAATCGTTGCATTACGCCGAACTTTATCAGCAAATTATAGTATCAGGGCAGAGGACTATTTCCAATCATCGATACCCTTTAATCATTCGGAATCAGGACGAAAGGAATATTATGAAAACATGAATATTTCTGCTCTTTTTATCGAAAACATTCCGATTTCTTGTAGGAAAAAGGGACGGCCCCCGATCAGTTCACGGTGTTTCACGAAATTCAACCGCGATCGCAATCACAATCACGATTCGGCCGTCCCTTTCTTTTTTCTACGGTTTGCTGAGCAGGTTCGGGAATAGCAGCATTACCACTGGCAGGTAGTCGCCCAAGTCTTCGCGTAGCAGATGCAGGCATCGCTGGATTTCGCGTGTGACCTTACGTACCGATATGCCGTAGCGCTCGGCAATCTGCTGATAGGTTTGATCCTCGAAACGATTGGCAATAAAAATCTGCGCCGACAGTTCGGGCATTTCGGCCAGACGCCGCCGGAATATTTCCTCGACATCCTTATGAAAAAGCACCTTCGAGAGATCGCAATCCTCAAGTAGTCCAAGGCTTGTGCGGATGTTGCGCATGCCACGCAGGTACATCTGATGCTGTATTTGAAGATGGGTTTGACGCTCGCGCAATGCGTCAATACACTTGTGGCGCACAATACCGAGAATATAAGCCGGAAATTCATTTTGTGACAACTGAATTTCCTGTCTTTTTTCCCAAAGAAGCAGGAAGCTATCCGTAACAAGATCCTCGGCTAACGTCTTGTCACGCAACAGGGCATAGGCGATCACGATGAACCGTGATTTATATTCGGAGTACAGTCGATCGAACTCATGCGTATCTAATATCGCCTGTGTCATTGAGTATAGCGGATTCGTAGTTTTTTGGGAATTCAAAGATAAGTTATATTCTGAAAAAATAAAATAGATTTGATATTTTTATACAAATTAATGTATTTCAATAATTTACATTAATCAATATTTTATATAATTTCATAAAAATATTTATTTGCAAAAAAAGGGGTAAACATACCCACGCTCATTCGATATATTATTAAAGACCAAAAAAAACAACAACCGATCCGGGGAGATCGAACAAGAATTTTGACAATTATGGACGAGAAATTATTATTCAAATATTTTCGGGGCGAAACGACATCGGAAGAAGAAGATGCGATACTGGCATGGGTCGAGGAGACCCCAGCAAACCGTAAGGAGTTCAAGACCGCTTTCATGATTTTCTCCGGTCTGGCGGTGTATGCCGCCAAGCCGAATACTATGCCGACAGCTGCGCCGCAGCGCCGCCGAATCTGGAGGCAAGTCGTCCGTTATAGTCTGCGTTCGGCAGCTGCCGTCATACTGATGATCGGAGCCGCATATACGGGTAAAACGCTTTATCGGAATGCGTTGTCGCAGCAGAATATGTCGATTGTCGTTCCTGCCGGACAGCAGATGTCCCTCACGCTGCCGGACAATTCGCAGGTACAACTCAATTCGGGTACGCGGCTGGAATATCCGGTCGTCTTTGGCAAGACCCGCAGCGTAAAACTTTCCGGCGAAGCATTGTTTGAGATCACACCGGACGAAAAGCACCCGTTCGTCGTCGAAACTTTCGCGTCGGATATTCGGGTGCTCGGAACGAAGTTCAACGTGCTGGCCGATGCCGAGCGTGGTGAATTTACCACCACGCTGATCGAGGGACAAGTGCAGGTGACGAACCGGGCCAATTCCGATGAGCGGCTCATCATGCATCCCTACGATGTCGTCGCTCTCTCCAACGGGCACCTATATAAAGAACATGTCGAAGATTTTGCGGAACTCTGCTGGACGGAAGGGTTAGTTCATCTGAAGAGGATGCCATTCGACGAGTTGATGGCCAAGTTCGAGCGGGCGTTCAATGTCGAAATACGCATTGAATGCGAGCGGATGCCGCAGATTAACGTGATGAGCGGAGAAGTCCGCATTTCGGACGGTGTAGATTATGCGCTCCAGATCTTACAGCAGGTATCTACCGGCTTTAGTTATACTCGTGATGAAAAAACGAACGTGATTGTGATTAAATAAATGTGATTGTATTTGAATTTCGGGCAAACACTCATGTTGCACGAAACTCCCAAAAGATTAACTATGAAGAAATGACCAAGTGATTTACACGCTAAAGCGCTGGCTATAATAAAGGTCTGCGAAATCGCCTATTCGCAGACCCGCGATAATAGTCAGCAAAAAACTAATCGAGTAAACTATTATCTAAAATTTAAAAGTATGGAAAAAACAGTATTCCACAAAATCAGAAGACTGTTTCGATTTACCTTACTTGTTTGTCTGAGCCTCGGCGTATTATCGGTCAAGGCACAGACTGCCCGCGTGACGCTCAAAGTTCAAGATGCATCGCTCGGACAGGTCATGGATGAGATCAAGAATCAGACCAGATATCTTTTTATCAATCAGGATGTAAAGGATCTCAACAGCCATAAAGTAAGTCTGGACGTCTCGGATAAAGTCATTACCGAGGTGTTGGATCAGATTTTCGCTCCTTTCGATATCGGTTACCGTATCGAAAAAACAAGCGTTATTATTTTCAACCGACCGAAATCCGCATCCAACCCAGTTCTGATCGGAGGTAAGGTCAGCGATGTCGGCGGCGCACCGATTATCGGCGCCACGGTGCTGGTCAAAGGTACGACGAATGGTGTTTCAACCGATGCCGACGGTCGTTTTACGCTAACGATCGCTTCACCTGCCACTGCACAACTCGAAATAAGCTACTTGGGCTACGAACCTCAAACTTTAGCAGTCGGCAACCGCACCTCCTTTGAGATTACACTGGCGGAATCGGCTTCGGAAATCGAATCGGTAGTCGTTACTGCCTTAGGTATCAAACGTGAAGAGAAGGCGCTGAGTTACAATGTACAACAAGTTGAAGCTGAAGACATCACGACTGTCAAGGACGCCAACTTCATGAACTCGCTGACGGGTAAGGTCGCCGGTGTTACGATCAACGCTTCGTCGTCAGGTGTCGGCGGTGCATCGAAAGTCGTGCTGCGCGGTAATAAATCCATTTCGCAGTCGTCGAATGCCCTCTATGTGATCGACGGTATTCCGATGTATAACTTCGGCGGTGGTGGCGGTACGGAATTCGATTCGAAGGGTGCTACCGAAGCCATCGCGGACATCAACCCCGAGGATATCGAGTCCATCTCGGTGCTGACAGGTGCCGCCGCCGCGGCTCTTTACGGCTCGAATGCCGCCAACGGAGCTGTGATGATCACCACGAAAAAGGGACAGGCCGGAACTTTGAAAGTGACGCTTTCGAGCAATACGGAGTTTCTGAACCCGTTCGTTCAGCCGGAGTTCCAGAACCGCTATGGCACGGGACTAAACGGTCTTCAGTCCGGGTCGGCCATTTACAGCTGGGGCGAGAAATTGGCACCTGCGGCGCGTCTGGGATATACGCCGGATGATTTTTTCGAGACAGGACACGTCTACACCAACGCCGTGACGGTATCGGGCGGTACGGACAAGAACCAGACTTACTTTTCGGCAGCCTCAGTCAATTCGGACGGTATCATTCCCAATAATGAATACGACCGTTACAACTTCACATTTCGCAATACGTCCTATTTCCTGAAAGACAAGCTGCGTCTGGATGCTTCGGCCAGCTACATCTACCAGCAGGATCAGAACATGACCAATCAGGGTGTCTATTCCAACCCGCTGGTTCCTGCTTATCTTTTTCCCCGCGGGACGAACTTCGACTCCTATCGTATTTTCGAGCGTTACAATCCCGCTTCTAAACTCATGGAACAGTTCTGGTCGGACGACCTGGAAGGCGGTGACCTGCGCATGCAAAATCCTTATTGGATTGCCCACCGCAACCTGCGCAACACCGATAAGAAGCGTTACATGCTGTCGTTCTCGGCCTCCTATGACATTCTTCCGTGGTTGAACGTTGCTGGCCGTGTGCGCATCGACAATGCGAACTCGCTCTATACGCAGAAACTTTATGCTTCGTCGAATACGACGATTACCGACGGCGGTAAGAACGGTCACTATACCGAACAGCGCGAATACGATACGCAGACTTATGCTGACATTATGGTGAACATCAACAAGACCTTCGGAGACGATTGGTCGCTGCAAGCCAACGTCGGCGCTTCGATCAACAACGTCAAAATCGACCAATTGTCGTACCGCGGCCCGATTCAGGAAAATGGATTGCCGAACGTGTTCAATGTTTTCGACCTCGACGATTCGAAGAAGCGCGCCGAAAAATACGGCTGGCAGGAACAGACGCAGTCGATATTCGCCTCGGTGGAAGTGGGTTGGAAACAGATGCTCTACCTGACCCTCACGGGCCGTAACGACTGGGCTTCGCAATTGGCCAACTCCCCGCAATCGTCGTTCTTTTACCCGTCGGTGGGTCTTTCGTGGGTGCCGACTTCACTTTGGGATATGGGCAATGCGCTGACCTATCTGAAGATTCGCGGTTCGATCGCTTCGGTAGGTATGCCTTTTCCGCGTCACCTGACCGTTCCGACCTACGAGTACGACGCAACGAATAAAGTTTGGACAGCCAAGACGCACTATCCGATCGGCGATCTTTATCCCGAACGCACCCGCACTTATGAGTTGGGCCTCGACGCGCGTCTGTGGAAGCACTTCAGTTTGTCGGCTTCGTGGTATTGGGCCGATACCTACAACCAGACGTTCGACCCGCAGATTTCTGTATCATCGGGTTATTCGACGATCTATCTCCAGACGGGCCACGTCCGCAATACGGGTGTCGAAGCGTCGCTCGGCTATCAGAACCAATGGCGCGATTTCGGTTGGTCTACGAACTTTACCTTCTCGTGGAACAAGAACGAGATCGTGGAACTGGTTCACAACTATGTGCATCCCGAGACCGGCGAACTCATCACCAAAGAGCGACTGGAGATCAAGGGGCTGGGTAAGGCCAAATATATCCTTAAACCGGGCGGAACACTGGGTGACCTCTATACCAATTCCGATTTGGTCTATAACGACGACGGGTATATCGAAGTGGACAAGAACGGCAACGTAGCCGTCAAGGACGACTATATGGATGACATTTATCTCGGTTCGGTATTTCCTAAATACAACCTCGCATGGCGTAATGATTTCAACTATAAGGGTATCAATCTCGGCGTACTGTTCACGGCCCGCATCGGCGGTATCTGTTATTCGGCTACGCAAGCCAATATGGATTTGTACGGCGTGTCGGAGGCCTCGGCCGCAGCCCGCGATGCCGGTGGCGTGATGATTAACGGCCGTGACATGATCGACGCACAGAAATGGTATCAAGTAATCGGTTCGCAATCGGGATTACCGCAGTATTACACTTATTCCGCCACGAATGTCCGCTTACAGGAGCTCTCGCTGGGTTACACGCTCCCTTCGAAATGGTTCCGCGACAAGATGCGTATGACCGTTTCGTTCGTAGGCCGTAACCTGTGGATGATCTACTGCAAGGCCCCGTTCGACCCCGAAGCCGTAGCTTCGACAGGCATGAACTATCAGGGTATCGACTACTTTATGATGCCTTCGATGCGTAATCTGGGCTTCAATGTGAAATTCCAATTCTAAAGAACAGCAAAACCATGAAAAAGACAAACAACAAAATGCAGCTACTGCTGCTTTCGGTGGTGCTGCTCGGTACGACTGCCTGTACGGGCGATTTCGCGGACATCAATCGTAATCCGAATGAAGTGACCGACGAACAGTTGCAGGCTAACAACTATAAGATCGGTACGAACCTCAAGACCCTTCAGGGCCTGGTCGTTCCGACGGAAGAGTACCGGTTTCAATTCGTCGAGAGCATCGTCGGATGCCCTTACGCTGGCTACAACGGTAAGACCGTCGATACCTGGCAGGCGACATTCGAAAACTACAATCCCTCGGCTGACTGGCGGAAAGTTCCGTTCGTGGATATGATCTCCGATACCTATCCGGCCTATCGTGCGATTATCAACGGTACGGAGGACGTAGTGGCGCAGGCATTGGCCAAATTGTTCCGCATTGCCATCATGCAGCGCGTCACGGATAGCTACGGCCCGATTCCCTATACGCAGGTCATGGCCAGTAAGACCGAATCGCTGGAGGTAGCCTACGATACACAGGAAGAGGTCTACACGGCGATGTTTACAGAATTAGACGACGTGATCGCTTCGCTTCAGGACAACCTTTCACTACCCTCGGATGCCTTCGGCCGTTACGACGGTGTTTATTCGGGTAATATCTCGCAGTGGCTCAAATTCGCCAATTCGCTCAAGTTACGTATGGCCATGCGTCTAACGGAGGTTAAGCCCGATCTGGCGAAGTCGAAAGCTGCCGAAGCCATTGCCGCCGGGGTCATCACGACCAACGCAGACAATGCCATGATGCACACCTCGGACAACCGAACGACGCTCATTTACAACGACTGGGGCGACCATCGTATTGGTGCCGACATCATCAATTACATGAACGGCTACAACGATCCGCGCCGCGAGAAGATGTTTACGACTGTAACCCTTGTGGAGAACGGACAAGAAATACAGGGATATGCGGGTATTCGCATTGGTATCAACGTGACGAGTAAGGCGCAGGCCGTGTCGTCCTACTCGAACATGCGCGTTACGGGTACGGATCCCTATCTGTGGATGAACGCCGCTGAAGCGACGTTCCTACGTGCCGAATACGAACTGCGCTGGGGCTCGGCCGAAACTGCCGGAACACTCTATGAGCAGGCTGTCACGCTCTCGTTCGAGGAGCGTGGTGCCGATAACGTGAAGGGCTATCTTTCCGATGCGACAAGTACTCCGGCAGCCTACAAAGATCCGTTGAACAAGCACTCCATGGCTTCTCCGCAGAGCACGATCACCGTGGCATGGAACGCCGCGGCGGATTTCGAAACCAACCTCGAACGGATCATTACCCAGAAATGGATTGCCATTTTCCCGCTGGGAACCGAGGCGTGGACAGAACACCGCCGTACGGGTTATCCCCGTCTGCTGCCAGCCGTGGTGGATAACAGCGGTGGCGCCGTGAACGTGGCGCTGGGCGCACGCCGTCTGCCTTATCCGGTCGAAGAGTACACCGAGAACCCGACGAACCTGCAAGCCGCCGTTTCCGCACTGAACGGTGAGTCGGTAAACGGAGCGGGCGATACGCAGGGAACCCGAGTATGGTGGGATCGCAAAAACTTAAATTAGTATGGATATGAAACGAAATAAATTGATCGGGCTTCTCTCCTTATGCCTGCTGGCCGCGACGTTCGCTTCGTGTGAAGATTGGAACGAAACGGAAGCCGTCAAACAAGAAGTCGAACGCCCGGAGGATCAAAATCCAGAATTGTGGGCGGAATATACGGCGGCGTTGCGCGACTACAAGCAGTCGGAACATTTTATCGTCTACGCCCGTCTGTTCAACTCTCCCCAGCCGGGTACCAGTGAAAAGGATTTCATGCGTTGCCTGCCCGACTCGCTCGATATCGTGTCGCTGACCAATGCCGACAACTTCTCGAAGTACGATGCGGAAGATATGCCGGCTATGCGTGAGAAAGGTACGAAAGTGCTCTATCAGGTCGATTATGCAGGCCGCAGCGGGGAACTGACCGATGAAACAAAACTCGGCGCTTACCTCGATAAAGTTATCGCCGCGGTCGAGAAGAATGGACTGGACGGTTACTCGTTTACGGGTATCCCCAATGCGGGCGACGCAGCGACCGCAACGGCGGCTACACTTATCGTCGAACGACTTTCCGCGGCAAAGACCGAAGGACAACTGCTCGTTTTCGAAGGTAATCCGCTTTTCTTGACGGAAGACGCTTTGTCGAAGGTCGATTATGTCGTGCTCGACACCGAGGCTACGGAGAATGTGACCGACCTGAAGATGCAGGTACTCAACGCTACGGGGTATGCCGGCGTTCCGGCTACGAAGTTGCTGCTGGCCGCTGCCGCAGGCGCTCCTCTCTATGACGAGAATGTCGAGGAACATGCCGCTATCACGGAAATGGCCGAGCGGGTTGTATCGCTCGGGCCGCTGGCCGGACTGGGAACCTACGACATTTATAATGACTATTATGATCTGGACATGAACTATAAACTTGTTCGCAATGCCATCCAGACGTTGAACCCCTCAAAATAGTGAGCAATGAGAAGAATTAATAAATACTTATGGCTGATCGCTTCGGCCGCTTTCTGCTCCTGTCAGTCCTATGATGCCGACGACCACAAGTTCGGTAATGTGGTCTACCTCGACGTGGCGGAAACGACTGACGTGCAGACGGCAACGATCAAAAACACGCTCGATGAACTCGATCGGACATTCTCCGCAACGCTGGCTTATCCGTCCGGTGGCGACGTCACGGTCTCCATTGCAGTCGATCCATCGCTCGTCGATACCTACAACGCCCGTCACAACACCTCGTGGCCGATGCTCGATGCGAAATACTATTCGCTTTCCGACGAGCGGGTAACCATCCCGGCCGGCAAGACCGCTTCGGATGCCGTGACGCTCCATCTGCAGGAGTTGCTGGGCGAGGGCGAAGACCAGACAGGTGCGCTGCCCCTCGATGCTACCTATCTGCTGCCCGTGACGATCACGAATGCGTCCGTTCCGACGCTGGACAGTTCTTCGACCGTCTGGTATGTTATCAAACGATCGTCGAACATCACTACGGCAGCGCAGCTTACCGACAACTGGATCAATTTCCCGACACTCGACAAGGATACGGAGCAGGCGATGGCCCTCAACAACTTGATGGCCGTGACCTACGAGGCGTTGATCTATATCGACAAGTTCGCCACCTCGGCTCTGAACTCGGCCGGTGTCGCCAACCCCGTCAGCATCTCCACCATCATGGGTGTCGAGGACTACCTACTTCTGCGTATCGGCGACACGAATTTCGAGCGCCAGCAGCTGCAGTTCGACGGTTCGGGCAGCGGTTCGGCCTTCGGCAAGTTCCCGGGTCGTGATGCCGGCAAAATCCTGAACGAAGGCGTATGGTACCATATCGCATGCACTTATGATCAGGCGACACGCACGGTACGGATTTTCGTCAATGGCGAGTTGCAGAGCGAGGGCAAGGATATGGGGCTTGCGTCGATGAGCGACGACACGCGCATCAATCTGGCCATGCGTGCTTTCTACGATCGTTACCTCAATAATCCGACGCCGGAGAACGAAGAAAAATACGGCGGTTGGGCCGATGCCCGCCAGTTCTTCATCAGCTATTCCTACGACGCCTATCGCCCGCTGAACGGCAAAATCGCCGAGGCCCGTGTCTGGTCGGTAGCCCGCACGCAAGAGCAGATCCGGGAGAATATGTACGAAATCGCCGATCCCGAAAGCGACCCGACGCTCGTCGGTTATTGGAAGTTCAACGAGGGAGCCGGCAATACGATCAAGGACTATTCGCGCTACCATAACGACGGAGAAGCCGAGTACGATCTGGTATGGCCCGACGGTGTGGAGATTCCGAAAATTAACGAAACGGAGGAGTAAACTATGAAAACAAGGATAAATAATGTAAAGAAGGGAGTAGTGACGCTTCTTTTCGCGGCGGTCATCGCGGGCCTTACGGCCTGCGAGACCGATCCCGTGAAATCGCAGCGCGGAGAATTTCCCGACAAAGATTTGTTGGAGAATACCTATGTCAAAATCCGCAGCATCAAATCCCCGACTGAATTTGCCGTCGTCAATCTGTCGGAGGGAACAACAGTAACAGAAGATCGAATTTACTGCCGGCTGACCCGCCCGGCAGAGAGAGCGATGACTATCACGGCTGCTGTGGACGAATCGCTGGTCGAAGCCTGTAACGAGGAGTACGGTACGGATTTACTCCCGTTCCCGGCAAGGAATGTTACCATTGCCGGTAACGGTACGATTGCCGTAGCGGCGGGAGAGCGTATCTCCGACAAAATTCAGGTATCGTTCAAGTCGGACGGACTGGCTGCCGGAACATCCCTGCTGCCGATTGCGATCTCATCGAATGATGCGGCTCTCACGGACGAAGACAAAGCAATCTATTACGGCGTGAAAGTCCGCGGGATTGATATAGGCGACTACGAACTGGATACGGAATACTTGAACGTATTCTATCTGAACACGACCGAATACCAGCCGCTGTTGGCCGACATTTGGATATTGCAGAAAACCGAAGCCATGCCGCCGTTCAATACGCTCTGGGAGCGGACTTACGGCAATATCGTCAATCTGCGCATCGTGCAGATAGGTTACGAGGCCGATACGGAGCGTGCCTTGTTGGTGCTTAACTCTGACATACGCTATGTGCTGGAACATGCGGACAAGTATATCCGTCCGTTGCAGGACAAGGGGCGCAAGGTCTGTCTTTCGCTGGAGGGAAATGGCTCGGGACTCGGATTCTGCAACCTGACCGACAGCCAGATCGCCGACTTCACGGCGCAGGTGAAAGCCTGTCTGGAGCTGTATGATCTGGATGGCGTGAATTTCTTCGACCGCAATGCCGGTTACGGCCAGGTGGAAGGAATGCCGGAGATGAACACGACTTCCTATCCCAAGCTGATAAAGGCCATGCGCGAAGCCATGCCCGACAAACTGCTGACGCTGGCCGATTACGAAGAGCCGACCGAATATTTCGGGGACACCGAGGCGACGGGCGGCATCGAGGTCGGACAGTACCTCGATTATGCATGGTCGGGATATATGTCGGAGAGCGAGGATATCCAGTTGCTCGACCCGTGGGAAGTAATCGACCTCACACCGGGCGATGCGGCCGATTTGGGCATGATGCTCCCAACGACGAACCATCCGCGCCGGCCGATCGCCGGGGTACCGTCTGAGAATTTCGGATACTTCGCTGTGCCGTGGTATCCGGCGGCAAGCGATTTCCTGATGACGGCACAAGGTTTTATGAATGTGGCCATCTGGGATATGATGGGCTATGCGCCGAACAATACGATCGTATGGGCCGACCTTATCTCCAATCAACAAAATGAGTATGAAATGTCTTGGGGCATGGTTCCGGGTATGTTATGGGCCATATTCGGCGATGAAGCTATGGATGGAACGTATATGTATAATGTCCTCGTAAATAACGATCAGGGAGGTTTACACTACGGAGAGTTGGCGAAAGACTGGTAAAAACGATAAAATACGGATTTGCATCGTGCAATCACAAATTACAATCACCATTTTAAAATTATTAACTATGAAAAAGACTTTATTTATTACGACTCTGCTCCTTTCCGCGGGTGCAATGTTTACATCCTGCAACAAAGACGTGGAAAATCCCGACATGCAGGCACAACCGGAAGAAACGGCTCAGGTAACGCGGGCCTACGGCGACAAAACACCGCTGATCGAGGTGTATTACGAGATCAACGACACCAATCCGCTCAACGCGTTGTCGTACGAGATGAGCGGCAAGAAATTCATCGATCTCGTACAGCTTTTCGCTTCGAATATCCAGAAAGACGCGAATGGTGATCCCTGCATTTTCTTCAACGACAAGCTGGCTCCGGTGATGGCTGCGAAGGCGACCTATATCGAGCCGTTGCAGAATGCCGGAATCAAGGTGATTCTGAACGTTCTGGGCGACCACAAAGGGATCGGCATCTCGAACCTGACGGATGACCAGATCGAGAAGTTCGCCGCTATTCTCACCTACATCGTGAAGGAATACGGCCTGGACGGAATCGGATTCGACGATGAATATGCCGACTATTCGACTCCCATTGATCCCACTTCGGCCAGCAAACTCGTTCTCAAACTGCGTGAGAAATTCAATGCTGAATTCCCCGGCGAACGCAAAATCATCCAGATGTTCGAATGGAATTATGCGTCTAACATTTCCGCAGCGGCAGGTGCGGAGATCGATTTGGCCGACCACGGATTGTTTGGCCCGAATGTTTTCCAGACTTCCAGCGCATTCGCCGGCGTAACGAACGATCGCTGGTGCCCGCAGGCTATCCAGATGGGACAATCGTACAATGCAATTTACCTGAATCAGATCAAGACCCGCTCCTCGCAGGCTGCCAGCGGCAACTACGGCGGTATTATGATGTTTAACGTCCGTAAGGCATCGAATGTCAATCCGCTGCCTGTATTCCAGAAGATCGCAGAAGGTGCATTTGGCGCAACTGTAACTTATACCGGTACGGAGTATTCTCAGGATTGGACATTCAACCCTGCGGGATACACGATTACTTATGCAGATATTCAGTAGCACTCACTCGATGTAAATCCGTATAGGATAGACGTTAGGCGACGTCATCTGGCCCGTGCATCGACCGAAAGGCGATGTACGGGTTTTTCTTTAAGTTAAATGGAAAATAAATGGATTTTGCAAAGGATGTAACGATAGCGCGATTTAAACACTCGATTACTAAAGAGTAAGTTCAAAGTTATTCATACTGCTTTTATCATTTTTCGGTCTATTATTTCGTCATTAGTAACGGTCATATGCATTGATGACATAGGTAAGTGACAATCTCTATTATGTCTGTATCTAAAAAATATTTTAATCGCATATGATTAAGAATATTGCAATGTGACCCTATAGATACGGAATCCTGTCTTATGAAAACGCTTATTCATACCCGTATATACGCGTTGCTAACTCAAAATGAATCGAATCCGTCGGAATTAGCCCATGCATACGAAGAGTTTATCGAGACGATGACCGAGATGGTTGCTAATTTCGATAACCGGGATGATATTTTGAGAATACTGTATTACAGCCGGGTTGAATTCGACGTATTGTCCCATCCATCGTTTAATCGATATTCGAACAATGTTTTAAGGACGACGTTCATCTATAAAATCATGTATATTCTGGATTGCGAAATCAATATCGTCAGCAATAGTACGAAATATAGCTCGAACCAAGACTATTCGTTTCCTTTATCCTATCAGGACGGCGAGTTGCTGTGGACAGGGACGCAACAAGAGTTGCTGGAGCTTGCCGTTGCCCTTCATAAAAACGGGATTATCATGTACGGCAACCGCAAGGCGCGTTTCATCGAGATCGTCCGTGCCTTGTCTTCTACATTCCATATCACGATCAACGATGTCTATGTCAAGAAAACCAGGATGCTTGACCGCAGCACGGCGGTCACACCTTTTCTGGATAAATTGAAAAAAGCCTATGAGCAAGTCGTCGAAAGACACCTGCGATAGAGAGAGCGGAGACCTGTCAAGGACGAGAAAATCAGAAAGTTTTTCTCCGTTTACAAAGTTTCAACAGGCTATTTTTCAGTTGATTATATTTTCATACTTTACAAAAAACTTTTTGATTTTTCCCGAGAGGCATCCGGAAAAGTGTACTTTTCAGTGATTTTGTATTATACATTTGCAGCAGAAAGCGACGCATAGTGCATCGCTGCATTCAAAATCCAAATAACATGAAAAACATCCTTTTAGCCGTTGCAGTCTTCGCTGCCGCATTCGTTTCCTGCAACAAGGAGACCGAAGTCGTACCTTCACCCAGTTCTTTCACCGATGGGGCACGTATCGCACTTACGCTTACCGATGATGCTGCCGACACCCGCTCCTTCTTCGATTCGACAGCCTCGGCCGAGGCATGAGAGTCTTCGTTGTCGACGCTTTCGATCTTCGTCTTCGATAACGCCGACAAGCTCGTTATCCGCCGAGATTTAACATCCAGCGAGCTGGCCGCGAAATCGGCGACATTCTCCCTACCTAAATCTCTTGCCAGCACCCCCTGCTCATTCTATGCCATAGCGAACTACGACGCCTCGTCGGCCAAGACCCGGGCGGCCCTTACGGCCCTCGTGGAGAAGTCGGCTGCCGATTACAACGGCACCTTCGCCGAGGTGTCCTCCGCAGCCAAACGTTCGGGCGGCTTCGTGATGTCGGGCATGAAATCGCAGACCGTCGGGGCCGTGAACTCCACGACCAATGTCGGCATCACGCTCAAACGCACCGTAGCTAAAGTAGCTCTTCAGACGACCATCGACCCGTCATTCGCCGACAAATATGCCGGAACACTTACTATCAACTCGGTAAAACTCTCCAAAGCCGCCTCGCAGTCGCTCGTCGTGGCCGGAACTCCGACGCCCGGTGCCATGACCTTCAGCCACACGCAGACTCCCGCCACTGCTTCGGGAAAGACGAACAGCCTGTTCTACATCTTCGAAAACGGCACATTGACCGCAGGCAACCGCATCCTGCTGGAAATTAACGCCACATACGATTCGGACGGCAGCGCCTCGACTACGGACGACCGTTCGGAGGTGACCTATTCGGTCGAGTTGACGGGCAAGGCCGCGGGCGAGATTCTCCGAAACGGCTACTACCGTGTCGCGGCCAATATCACGGGCCTTGTAGGTCAGGATTGCGCCGTATCGGTCACCGTCGCCGACTGGGAGACGCCTGTCACGCAGAACGTCGAACTGGGGGCATAGCCCTCTTGTTTTGGCAGCTCCCGTCCCTCGCGGGCGGGAGCTTTTTTCAATCCCTTTTTCAGATTTTTCCGACTATGAAAAAATATCTGTTGATACTCGCTGCCATCCTGTTGCTGTGGAGTTGTATCGCCGAGGACAGGACAGAGTGTACAAATCCCCGCGGTGTCTTTGTCAGCCTGACGGT
>ENA-ORPH01002013-ORPH01002013.1-human-gut-metagenome-genome-assembly--contig:-NODE-2013-length-17897-cov-3.085248_pt1 | contig 17897 bp, 15 predicted proteins | sample MGYA00242142_ERZ509074 | MGnify/ENA primary metagenome ERZ509074 (study PRJEB26280, sample SAMEA2338724) | human gut metagenome | biome: human gut; feature: human-associated habitat; material: faeces...
CGGTGCGGGCATTTCCGGTATCGGCGGTCTTTACTATGTACTGGATTACAACCGCGGCATCTGGGCTACCACGGAGCAGATTGAAGCTCTCGGCTGGCTGGCGGTGGCGCTGGTAATCTTTACCACCTGGAAGCCGCTTAATGCCATCTGGGGCGCCTATCTTTTCGGCGTGCTGTACTGGCTGTACCAGTTCTTGCCCAGCCTGCTCGGCATCACCGTGGCAAGCCACATTACGGATTTAATCCAGATGGTGCCCTATGTGGTTACCATTGTGGTTCTGATTGTCATCAGCTTAAAGAGCAAAAAGGAAAACCAGCCGCCCGAACATCTGGGACTTTCTTATTTCCGTGAGGAACGATAACTTGCGTTTCGGCGCATTTTATATTATACTATCTGTATTCTGATGAAAATTACTTTGCAGCTGCGGCACTGACAGGCAGGCTGCGGATTATGAAAGGATTGAATTACTATGGCATTGATGGAACAATGGAGAAAGACGGCATACGATGAAACCTTAGGCAAGCCGGCTTTACAGAAACTGTGGAACGAATATTTTATGAAGGAAAGAGATATTTACGCAGAGCTCTTAAAGAACCCGGATGAGGTTGTGACCGGCACCGTAAAAGAGCTGGCAGAAAAGTACGGCGTGGATATCATGACCATGACCGGATTCCTGGATGGCATCAACGACAGCTTAAAGGAAGCAAACCCTCTGGACGAGCTGGAAGAGGACACCGTTGTAAATCTCGGCTTTGACAAAGAGCTTCTTTACAAGAACATGGTAGCCGCAGAGGCTGACTGGTTGTACAATCTGGAAGCATGGAACGACATTTTTGACGAAGCCACCAGAAAGGCTCTTTACAAGGAGCAGAAGGCTTCCACGACCATTCACAAGGCACCCAAGATCTATCCCAACGACCCCTGCCCCTGCGGCAGCGGCAAGAAGTACAAAAAATGCTGCGGCAGAAACAAATAGGACAGGAAACCGACTGCCTTAAAAAACAAAACAGAAAATGAATAAATAAGACAAATTTCAGCCATACTAAGTCTGACCATACAAAAAAGGAGGACTTACTATGGCTGAATTATTATGCAGAGTGGAAAATTGTACCTATAATCAGGACTGTCTGTGCTGTAAGGGCGATATCAGTGTGGGCGGCGAGCATGCTTGCAGAGAGGATGAGACCTGTTGTGAAAGCTTCCGGGAAAAAGGAAGTACCATGACAAGCTCCCTTTCCCATCCTTCCGCTACCATCACCATCGACTGCGAAGCCGTGAAGTGTGTTTACAACGAAGATTATAAGTGCTGTGCAGAGCATGTGGACATCAAGGGCTGCGGAGCCTGTGACTGTAAGGAGACCGCATGCGCTACCTTCAGAGAGCAGTAAAGAGAAAAATTGCAGACCCGCCGGGTCTGCATTTACATAGAAAGGTGTTTTTTAAAAAAAGTTGCCAAGTGAGCAGGAATTGACTATAATTTGAAGACAGATAGAAAAAGTAGGTTTGTTTGGGGACAGTGGACTTGATGAGGGAAAAAAAAGCAAAACTATTAAAATGGATTCCTTTTTTTACAATGCTTGCGATTCTGCTTGCGGGATACACAATATTGATCTTTCAGATTTCCAAAGATAAGAACAGGGAAGTCTGCATTGAGGTGGATAATGCCGTCGACCGGGAAGAAACGGTCGGTGTGGAAATGCACATTGTAAAAAGCTGGGAAGATAAAAGAAAATACGGCAGGGACAGCAGCGGCGCCCAGTATGACGGCACTATTGTCAACAAGAGCAATTATACGCTGCGGGACTGGCGGATTGTTCTTCTGATGCCGGGAAAGAGCCACATTGACAGCTCCTGGAACGGCACATACACTTACGAAGGCAATGATATTGTCTACATACCCGATGACAGCATCGGCATGAATGTGCTGCCGGCACATGAGAGCAATACCTTCGGCATGGTCATGTACTCCCATGGTCTGATGAATATTTACCGGTTTCAGGTCATAGGCTATCTGGACAAGCAGCTGACGGATTATCCTCTTTTTTATGTGATGCTGTGTATGACGGCGGTTTTTCTTGCGATGATTATCGGGAATATGGTCGTCGTGCTGCGAATGCGGAAGTTAGAGCAACGCAGGATTATGGATGAAAAGATTATTATCGATACCCTGCAGATGCTGGCGAAGCTGATTGATGCCAAGGATTCCTACACCAACGGACATTCGGACAGAGTGGCGGAGTATGCGGTGCTCTTAGCAAAGGAAATGCATATGAAGTCCGATGATATCCGTTTCATGCGGTACATGGGACTTATGCATGACTGCGGTAAAATGGGTATTCCCGACAGTGTGCTGAACAAGCCGGACAAGCTGACACCGGAGGAAATGGATATTATCCGTTCCCATACGGTACTGGGCGGCAAGATTGTGGAAAACTTTACAGCCATGCCCGGCGTCCGGGAGTGCGCCCTGTATCATCACGAGCGCTACGACGGCAAGGGCTACCCGGAGGGACTTAAGGGTGAGGAAATTCCTCTGTTAGCGCGTATTATCTGCGTGGCGGATTCCTTTGATGCCATGAACAGTGACAGATGCTACCGGAAGCGCCTGAAGAAAGCGGTAATCCTGGAGGAATTGAAAAAGAATGCAGGCACCCAGTTTGACCCGCAGATAGCCATGCTGATGGTCAAGCTGATAGAAGAGGGGAAAGTCAGGTGCGATGAATAAAAGACAGGAGGTATCCAATGCCTAATTTTACCCAAAAGGCAATTAAAGAGTCCTTTATTAAATTATTGAATGAAAAACCTTTGCACCAGATTACGGTGAAGGATATCGTGGAGGACTGCGGAGTCAACCGTAATACCTTTTACTATCACTTTACGGACATTCCTACCCTGCTGCAGGAAATCATTATAGAAGAGGCCGGACGTATCATGGAAGAGTATCCGACCATCGATTCCATGGAACAATGCCTGGATGTGGCTATTTCCTTTGCCATGCAGAATAAAAGGGCAGTTTTACATATTTATCATTCTGCCAACCGTGATATCTACGAGCAATATCTGATGGATGTGTGCAACCACGTGGTGACCGCTTATGTGAATACGGTTTTAGAAGATAAAGTCATTTCCGGAAAGGACAAGGAAATAATTGTCCGTTTTTATAAATGCGAATGCTTCGGTCAGATTATGGACTGGATGAACCAGGAAATGAAAGAGGATATCAGGGAGCCTTTCAGGCGTCTCTGCGAGCTGCGCAGGGGTATGGTGGATGAGATGATTTCCCGTTGTGTGACGGATGCGGCGGCTAAATAAGGAAACAGAAAATAAAAGACAAAGGAATTTAGGCATTTCGGAAGAAATGTCTATTTTTTTTACATTCTTTCCGGAACAACCCAAATTTATACATTGCAGAGGGCAAGCCTGAAAATTTAACAGTGCCGTTTTTATGACCATTTTAAGAAGGAACATCCTGCATTATACTGCCTATATCAAAAGAGATGAGGAGGTGTTTTGTATGCGTTCTGTAAATTCCTTAAAAACAGCGAAAATCGCTTACATTGGCATATCGGTTTTATTTTGTGTTTTAGGTATTTTACTGATTATATTTCCGGGTATCTCCGAAAAGGTGATCGGTATTCTCTGTGGTATCCTGATGATTTTGTTCGGTGTTGTGAAAATCCTGGGTTATTTTTCCAAGGACCTGTACCGTCTGGCGTTCCAGTATGATTTAGCCTTCGGTATCCTGACGATTATCTTAGGTATCATGCTTTTTAAGAATCCCTCCAACCTGATGAATTTTATCTGTGTGATTTTGGGGATTGCGGTGCTTTCGGACGGTCTGTTCAAGATGCAGATGTCCCTGGATGCCAAAAGATTCGGCATCAGGGAATGGTGGCTTATTTTTGCATTTGCTGTCATTGCCGCAGCATTTGGCATTGTACTGATTCTAAAACCTGCCGTCAGTGCATCCTTCCTGACCGTGCTTTTGGGCATCTGCCTGCTGCTGGAGGGCATCTTAAATATCAGCACCGCCATTACGGCAGTAAAAATTATACGCTATCAGCAGCCGGATATTATTGACTGAGTGATAAATGTAAGACAGAAAGTGAGGAGTAAAACATGCGTTTCTCAAGAGCGGTGGTAAAGCACCGTGTGGCAATCGTAATCATAACGGTGCTTCTGCTCATTCCCTCCGTACTGGGAATGGCCGGCACCAGAATTAACTATGATATGCTCAATTATCTGCCCGGGGATATGGACACGGTAATCGGACAGAATGAACTTTTGGATGACTTTGGAAAGGGAGCGTTTTCCCTGCTCATTGTGGAAGATATGACCCCGAAGGAGGTTTCCGCCCTGAAGGAAAAAATCGAGGGCGTGGAGCATGTGGAGTCCGTTATATGGTATGATTCCTTGATGGATGTTTCCGTTCCCATGGAGCTTCTTCCCGATAAGATTTACAACGAATTTAATACCTCGGATGCTACCATGATGGCGGTTTTCTTTGACAGCGCCACATCGGCGGATGTGACCATGGATGCCATAAGGGAAATCCGGAGCATCGCCGGAAAGCAGTGTTTTGTATCCGGTATGTCCGCTCTGGTTACGGACTTAAAGGATTTGTGTGAAAAAGAAGAGCCCATTTATGTGGGCATCGCCGTAGCCCTTGCCTGTGTGGCAATGATTGTTCTTTTGGACAGCTTCCTGGTACCGTTTGTATTTTTAGCCAGCATCGGCGCCATGATTTTAATAAACCTCGGCAGCAACTATTTCTTTGGAGAGATTTCCTACATAACCAAAGCGCTGTCGGCGGTCCTGCAGCTTGCCGTTACCATGGACTATTCCATTTTCCTGTGGCACAGCTACAACGAGCAGATTACCCATTATGATGACCATAAGCAGGCGATGGCGGTTGCCATTCACGAAACCCTGGTTTCCGTTGTGGGCAGCTCCTTAACCACCGTAGCAGGCTTCATTGCCCTCTGCTTTATGTCCTTTACCCTGGGCCGTGACCTGGGCATTGTTATGGCGAAGGGTGTATTGTTCGGCGTTATCGGTTGTGTAACGGTGCTTCCGTCCCTGATTTTGATGCTGGATAAGCCGCTGCAGAAAACGAAGCACAAGAGCCTCATTCCCAATATGGATAAGGCGGCAGGCGGCATCGTGAAGATTTTCCCGGTATTTTTGATTATCTTTGTCATTCTGATGCCCATTGCCATTTACGGCAACAACAAGACCAACGACGAAGTGTATTACGACATGGGCCAGTGCCTGCCGGAGGATATGGAGTATGTCATTGCCAATACAAAGCTTTCCGAAGAGTTTGACATTGCTTCCACCCATATGGTCCTGGTAGATGCATCCGTATCTCCCAAGGATGTCCGCTCCATGACAAAGGAAATGGAAGAGGTGCCCGGTATTAAATATGTGCTGGGACTGGAAAGCGTGGTAGGCGCCCAGGTGCCGGAGGAAATGCTGCCGGACAGCATTGTCAGTATCTTAAAGAGTGACAAGTGGGAGCTGCTTCTGATTAACTCCGAGTACAAGGTAGCAAGTGATGAAGTGAACGAACAGATTGACTCCCTGAATACCATATTAAAGAAGTACGACCCCACCGGCATGTTAATCGGCGAGGCGCCCTGTATGAAGGATATGATTGAAACCACAAACCATGACTTCCAGGTCGTCAATGCGGTTTCCATCGTTGCCATCTTTATCATTATTTTAATCGTGGAAAAGAGTATTTCCCTGCCGGTTATCTTGATTGCGGTTATCGAGCTTGCCGTATTCATCAACTTAGGGTTGGCGCACTTTATGGGTCAGTCGCTGCCGTTTATCGCACCTATCTGTATCAGCACCATCCAGTTAGGTGCAACCGTAGACTATGCGATTTTGATGACCACCCGTTACAAAGCGGAAAGATTATCCGGAAAGACCAGGAAGCAGGCTGTTTCCACAGCGCTGGCTACGGCAATTCCTTCCATTATTGTCAGTGGTATGGGACTGTTCTCCGCCACCTTCGGCGTAGCGGTTTATTCCGATATCGATATTATCAGCTCCATGTGTATGCTGATGGCAAGAGGCGCCATTATCAGTATGCTCTGCGTTATCTTTATTCTGCCGGCACTGCTGATGCTCTGTGAAAAGGTAGTTCTGGCTACGACACTTGGTATGAAGTTAAACAAAAAGGAGGAAACATCATTATGAAAAAAATGTGGGTAAAATCCCTTGGAATCGTTTTAACGGCTGCACTGCTGGCAGGCAGTGTGGGAGCCGGTGTATATGCCGCCGGCAATAAAGGCACGGAAACTGCCATAGAAACAGAAAGCGAAGAAAGCACGGAACCGGATACTTCTTCCCTTGATAAATTAGTGGAGGACGTCAAGGACGCTTCCGTATCCGACCTTATTCGAAAGGTAGAAGAGGACGGCAAAATCAGTAAGGATGAAACCGTTTACGTCATTGCCGGAGCAGACGGCAAGGCATCCCGCATCATTGTCAGCGACTGGATTAAAAATCCGGAAAACAACGATACCGTTTCCGACAAGACAGAGCTTTCCGATGCGGAAATCACCAAAGGCAATGCCACCTATACCATGGACAAGGACAATATGAGAGTCTGGACCACGGACGGCGAGGATGTTTATTACCAGGGTATTTCCGACAAGGAGCTGCCGGTTACCTTAAAGGTGACTTACACACTGGACGGTAAGGAGGTAACAGCGGAGGAGCTTGCCGGCAGGAGCGGCCATGTGGTCATTCGTTTCGATTACGAAAACAACCAGTATGAAAATGTGGAAATCGACGGTAAGGAAGAAAAAATCTACGTTCCCTTTGCCGTGCTGACCGGCATGATTTTAGATGATGATGTATTCAGCAATGTGGAAGTGACGAACGGACGTCTCATCAACGACGGCAGCCACGAAGCGGTTGTGGGCATCGCCCTTCCGGGACTTAAGGATAACCTTGCGCTGGATGACGACAAGTTAAATATTCCCGATTATGTGGAAGTGGAGGCGGATGTGAAGGACTTTTCCCTGACCACCGCCATGACCATTGCCACCAATGAAATTTTCAATAAGGTGGAAGTGGAAGATGTGGATACCGATTCCTTACGGGATGTGGCAGACCAGATTACCGATGCGTTTGAACAGCTTTCCGACGGATCCGAACAGCTTTATGACGGACTCTGCACATTACTGGAAAAATCAAAGGAGCTGACGGACGGTATTGACAAGCTGGCAGCAGGCGCCAAAACCGTGAAAGAAGGCATGGCAACCTTAAATACCGGTGCGGCCAAGCTCGCAGGCGGGGCTTCCGAATTAAACAACGGTCTGCAGAAATTAAGCGCCAACAGCGCTGCCTTAAACAAAGGCGCCGAAACCGTATTCAACAGCTTGCTGGCACAGGCCAACAGCCAGCTTTCCGGCTCCGGTCTGGGACTTCCGGCGCTGACCATAGGAAACTACTCCCAGGTACTTACGGACGCCATTACCAAATTAAACGGTGCGGCAGGCATGTCCAGGGAAGATGTGGAGAAACAGGTAAGAGCCAACGAGCCCCAGTTCCGCGCAGCGGTAACCGCAGCCGTTAAAAAGTCCGTTACCGAAAGTGTTACGGCACAGAACCGTCAGGGCGTGGAAACCGCCGTACTTTCCACTTACGGATTTTCCTCCAAAGAGGAATATGACGCCGCAGTGGCAGCAGGCAGCGTGGACGAAGCACCCCAGACAGCCATAGAGAGCGCCATTGATGCGGGCATGGCATCCAAGCAGAGCGAAATCGATGCCATGGTAGCGGCTACCATGGAGTCCGATGCCATCAAGCAGAAGATTGATACCGAAACCGAAAACGCTATGCAGGCTAAGATTAACGAAACCATGAATTCCGTAGGTCAGGCATCAGGCGCTGTCACCCAGCTTAAATCCTTGAAGAGCCAGCTTGACAGCTACAACCAGTTCTACACCGGATTAAAGACCTATACCGCAGGTGTGGATGCTGCCGCAAACGGAGCCTCCACTTTATACAGCGGAGCCAATGAACTTGCCGCAGGAGCCGGAAAACTGGCAGACGGCACCACAGAACTTTCAAGCGGTCTGGATACCATGCAGAAGTCCGCTCCCGCACTGATTGACGGCATCACCGAGCTCCGGGATGGCGCCGGAAAGCTTTCCGACGGACTTTCTACCTTAAATGAAAAAGGCATCGGCGACTTAACCGAGTCCCTGGGTGAGGATTTAGACACCTTTGCAGCCCGCCTGAAAGCAACGGCAGATGTATCGAAGGATTACAACAACTACGCCGGTATTGCCGATGACATGGCAGGACAGGTGAAGTTCATTTACCGTACAGAGGGAATAGAGGACTGAGGTCCTCAGAACTAAAGTTCTCAGAACAAATAAAATAATTAAGGTTTTTCCTGTGGCAATGCCTATTCTTTTATGATAAGATATTTTACAGAGAAAGAAGTTATCCGGTAAATACCGTATCAGATAAAGAGGGAATTGCAATATGAGGAAGAAAATAAAAAAAGGCAGTCAGAACAGCATACAGAGGGGCATGGCGTTTGCCACCGTTTTATTGTGCGGAGCCCTGTTTGCCGGCTGTGGCGCAAAGACTGCCGATACCGAAATACAAAAGGGAATGCAGGCTGTTGCGGATATGGATTACGAAGAAGCAATGGCCTGCTTTTCTGCTGCCGAAAATAACGGGGAGGATGCCAGGCTGATTGCCCGGGGAAGGGGCATTGCCAGCATCGGTCAGACCAACTACGAGGATGCCGTTACTTATCTGGAGGACTGTCTTGCCCTGTCGGACGGTGTGGTGGAAAAAATGGATGTGGATGTCAACCTGTATCTGGCAACCGCATACCAGAAAATAGGAAATAATGAGAAGGCAAAGGAAATTTACGATGCCATTCTGGAGCTGTATCCCAACCACACGGATGCCGCCTATTTACGCGGTTATGTGGAGCTTGTGTTAAACAATTACCAGGGGGCAAGAGCCGATTTTGACCGGGTAATCAGATTAGAGCCGGAGAACTACGACAGACTGATTCATGTCTATGAGGTGCTCCGCGACAACGGCTACCGGGAATGGGGCGAAGAGTATTTAAGCCAGGCACTGACGGAGCGTTCCGCAAAAATGAGCGCCTTTGACAGGGGACGGATCAATTATTATCTGGAAAATTACGAAACGGCGCAGCTTGATCTGGAAGAGGCCAAAAATGCAGCTCCGGGTGATTCCGGCGTCTATTTGTATTTAGGCATGGCATACGAAGCCACCGGCGACTACAACTATGCCATTACCAACGTGTACACAGCATATCTGACACAGAAGGACGGCACCGCAGAGCTTTATAACCAGCTGGGGCTCTGCTATTTAAAACAGGAGCAGTATGCACCGGCACTGGATGCGTTCCAGAAGGCAATGCAGATACCGGACAACGGCATGATGCAGACCCTTTCCTTCAATGAAATCGTGGCATACGAATACCTGGGAAATTACAACCAGGCAGCCGCACTTTTGCAGAATTATCTGGCTACTTACCCGGATGACGAGACCGCAAAGAGGGAATACGGATTTTTGTCCACCCGTTAGCCGGTAAAAAGTTTAAAAGCCCCAAAATGCCGCAAATATGCATATTTTGCGATTGTGAAATAATTAAACCACAATATCTTGTGGGTTAGCATTGACTTCCCTAAGACGAGATGATACTATAAGTGCATAGCGTTTGAAAGGGAGGGACTTTCGTGTTACAGGTTATTAAAAGAGATGGTGAAAGGGTGGACTTCACATTAAGCAAGATTAACGATGCCATTATGAAGGCATTTACGGCTACGGAAATGCAGTACTCAAACGACATCGTGGACCTGCTTTCACTTCGTGTGTCTGCGGACTTTCAGGACAAGATTAAGGACGGAGCTGTCAGCGTGGAGGATATCCAGGACAGTGTGGAGAAGGTATTGGGACAGGCCGGCTATGAGGATGTAGCCAAGGCTTACATTTTATACCGCAAACAGCGGGAAAAAATGCGTACCATGAAGTCCACAATCTTAGACTACAAGGATGTGGTCAACAGCTATGTAAAAGTGGAAGACTGGCGTGTAAAAGAAAACTCAACCGTTACTTATTCCGTAGGCGGTCTTATCTTAAGCAATTCCGGCGCGGTAACAGCCAATTACTGGCTTTCCGAAATCTACGACCAGGAAATTGCGGACGCACACCGCAATGCGGATATTCATATCCATGATTTGTCCATGCTCACAGGCTACTGTGCCGGATGGTCACTGAAACAGCTTATCAAAGAAGGACTCGGCGGCATCACCGGCAAGATTACCTCTGCACCGGCAAAGCATTTATCCGTGCTCTGCAACCAGATGGTAAACTTTTTAGGCATCATGCAGAACGAGTGGGCGGGAGCGCAGGCTTTCTCCTCCTTCGATACTTATCTGGCGCCTTTTGTCAAGGCGGACAATCTGGCTTATCCCGAAGTAAAGAAGTGCATAGAAGCCTTTATTTACGGTGTCAATACCCCCAGCAGATGGGGCACCCAGGCACCCTTCTCCAATATTACGTTGGACTGGACGGTTCCCGATGACCTGGCAGAGCTTCCGGCTATCGTAGGCGGCAGGGAAATGGATTTCAAATACAAGGACTGCAAGAAGGAAATGGACATGGTCAACAAGGCATTTATTGAGACCATGATTGAAGGCGACTCCAACGGACGCGGCTTCCAGTATCCCATTCCCACCTATTCCATTACGAGGGATTTTGACTGGTCCGACAATGAGAACAACCGTCTTTTGTTTGAAATGACTTCCAAATACGGCACCCCGTATTTTTCCAACTATATCAACTCCGACATGCAGCCTTCCGATGTACGAAGCATGTGCTGCAGACTGCGTCTGGACTTAAGAGAGCTTCGCAAAAAGACCGGCGGTTACTTTGGTTCCGGCGAAAGCACCGGCAGTGTGGGTGTTGTTACCATCAATATGCCCCGTATTGCGTATCTGTCCGCCAATAAGGACGAGTTCTACGCAAGACTGAATCGTATGATGGACATTGCGGCGCGTTCCTTAAAGATTAAGAGAGGCGTAATTACCAAACTTCTGGAAGAGGGCTTGTATCCTTACACCAGAAGATACTTAGGCACCTTTGACAACCATTTCTCCACCATCGGTCTGATCGGTATGAACGAAGTGGGACTGAATGCCAACTGGCTCCGTGCGGACATGTCCGACAAGAGGACCCAGGAATTTACCAAGGAAGTGCTGAATCATATGAGAAACCGTCTGTCCGATTATCAGGAGCAGTACGGCGACCTTTATAATCTGGAAGCGACACCGGCGGAAAGTACCGCATACCGTCTGGCAAAGCACGACAGAAAGCGCTGGCCGGCAATCAAGACCGCAGGCAAGCCGGGAGATACCCCTTATTACACCAACTCCTCCCATCTGCCAGTGGATTACACTACCGATATTTTCGATGCACTGGATATTCAGGATGATTTACAGACCCTGTATACCTCCGGCACCGTATTCCATGCGTTCTTAGGAGAAAAGCTTCCCGACTGGAAAGCGGCCGCAAATCTGGTAAAAACCATTGCGGACAACTATAAATTACCTTACTATACGCTTTCTCCTACCTACTCCATCTGTAAGGAGCACGGTTATCTGGCAGGAGAAGTGGCAGTATGTCCTCACTGCGGACAGCCTACCGAGGTTTACAGCCGTATTACCGGCTACTACAGACCGGTACAGAACTGGAACGACGGCAAGCTGCAGGAGTACGCAAACCGTAAAGAGTACGATGTGGACCATTCCGTTCTGAAGCGTCCCGTAAAGACCATGGTAAAGCTGACCAACTATGCGGACGAGGTAGAAGTTTCCGTAGAGGAGCCTAAGGATGTGAAGTACCTTTTCACCACCAAGACCTGTCCGAACTGCAAGCTTGCCAAGGAATACTTAAAGAATGAAAAGTATGTGGTAATTGATGCGGAAGAAAATATGGAGCTGGTACAGCGTTACGGCATTATGCAGGCGCCGACTCTCGTTGTGGTAAACGGCGACCACTTCAAGAAGTATGTCAATGCCTCCAATATTAAAAAATATGCAGAAGAAGCCGCTATGATGGTATAGGCTTCCTGTATAAAAAAGATAAGAAAAAAAGACTGTTCCCGCGACGGATACCGGAAAGACGTATCTGCTGCAGGAAATAGTCTTTTTTATTTTTCGTAAATTTATGCTTGCACAATCAGATAAACTAAGATATACTCTTTTTCATAAGCAGATACTTCTTTTTTCTAATTTTCTTTTGCCGGCGCTCGCCGGTGTCTAAAAATTCAAGAATTCCTGCTTAGAACCCAATGAACAACAAAATTTATCTAAGGAGGAAAATGTGATTAGAGAACTGAAGATTGCAGTAAGCGCTTCCGGGAAAGAAGCGCAGTACGATGAACATGCCAAAAATATCGCAGGGCAGAAATTCATCATAGCCAACATACTGGCAAAATCCGTGGAAGCTTTCCGGGGAATGAAGCCGAAAGACATCATTCCCTACATTGAAGGGGAGCCGTAACATCAGCACAGTGCCGGTGGAGCCGGGACTGACCAATGCCGTCTGGGTGGAAAACGGGCAGCGTGTGGTCGGATTCAACACGGAAAATCAGGAAATCAACGAGGGACTGGTACGGTTTGATGTAATCTGCTATGTGCGGCTGCCGGACCGGGAGGGAGAAAAGGTACCCGACGGTGAAAAGAAGCCGCTGACCCAGATAATCATCAATCTGGAGATGCAGAAGGACCAGCCCAGGGAATATCAGATTTTAAATCGGGCTGTCTTTTATGTGAGCCGGCAGATTTCCGCCCAGAAGGAGAGGGACTTTACGGGCTCCCATTACGACGATATCAGGAGCGTGTACTCTATCTGGATTTGCATGAATATGGAAGAAAACAGCATGAGCCACATTCATCTGACAAAAGAGGATATGATGGGAAGCCAGCCGTGGAGGGGAGGACTGGACCTGTTCCATATCGTTATGATTGGGATTGGAAAAGACCTGCCCGGACAGGAAGAAAACTATGAACTGCACCGTTTTTTGGGAACTATATTTTCCCAGAAGCTTGCAGTGGAAGAAAAGTTACATATAATGAAAACAGAGTATGATATATCAGAGGAAGAAGATTTTAGAAAGGATGTGAACGAGATGTGCAACTTAGGTGAAGGAATTATGGAAGAGGGCATTGCCATTGGAATGGAAAAAGGACGTGAAGAGGGCATCGCTATCGGAGAAACCAAAGGAATCAGCATTGGAGAATCGAGAACAATCCGAAGCATGCACAAAAACGGTTTCACAGCGGAGCAGATAGCGGCGGCGACGGACAAGGCGCTGGATGAGGTGAAAGCAATTCTGGCATAAAACCAAAAATTTTATCGGCAAAAAGCTAAATATTTTGAGGCTTTTTGCCGATATGTTTTTTGATAACGGAAATCAGCTGATTCACACGGAGGTGATTATAATGGCAATTGAACCATTAGGAAGTGTAATGAGTGTACAGGCACAGACGCAGATACAGACCAAGCCCGTGACACAGACGACAAACGCAGAGTACACGGATGTATCTGCCCAGGAAACGATACAGCAGACAGACCCGACTATCCGCATCGTAGAGAACACACAGAAAAAAGGTGATTCCGATGCACAGAACGGTGACAATGCCAATACAATGAAGCAGCCCAGCAATGAGCAGATAAAAAAGGCAGTAGAAGCTTTTAACAAGAAATTTGGCAGCTCAGAGGCCATATTCGGCATACATGAGGCAACAAACCGCGTTACCATCAAAATCGTAGATAAAGATACCAGGGAAGTTATCAAAGAGCTTCCTCCCGAAAAGACTCTGGATATGATAGCCAAGGTATGGGAGATGGCAGGTATCTTAGTGGATGAAAAGAGATAATGACTGCTGCAAACGGCAGAAATTAAGACCGAATAAAAGGAGGAGCACAGCATGGCAATGAGAATGAGCGGTCTGATTTCCGGCATGGATACTGAAAGCATCATCCAACAGTTGGTATCAGCCAGACAGACTAAAGTAGATAATACCAAAAAAGCACAGACCAAGCTGGAATGGAAGCAGGATACATGGAAAAGTTTAAATACCAAGCTGAAAAACCTGCAGAGTAAATATGTTTCCAATTTACGTTTCAGTACTTCTTATATGAAGAAAACCACAAAAGTTTCCAATAGCAGTGCTGTCAGCGTGATTACCGGTGAAAATGCGGTAAACGGTGTACAGCAGCTTGCCGTAAAGCAGCTGGCAAAGACGGCATATCTGACGGGTGATAAAGTAGAAGCAGGCGCAGACGGTAAGAACTGGGATGCTTTATCCAAAATCAGTGATGTCGTTGGGGATGGCTTTTCGGAAGGCAACATTTCTTTCACTGCAGGTGGAAAAACGGTAGATATCAATGTGACCGGGGATACTACCATTTCCGATTTTCTGTCCCAGATAAAAGCAAGCGGACTGAATGCCAATTTTGATGCCGGACAGCAGAGATTTTTTATCAGTGCCAAGCAGTCAGGCGCTGACAATAACTTCAGTATGACGGCAAACAACGAAGCAGGCGCCAATATTTTGTCCAAGTTAGGACTGCAGGTAAGTCTGAAGGATGATGCATCGTCTTTAGCCCGCTATCAGGAATATGCAGGCTATTATGTGGCAGGAGACAGAGATGCGACCCTTGCAAATATGCAGAGCATGATTGATAAGGATATTGCAGCCAAGACGGACGAATATCTGTCCCGGTATAAGAGCCTTCTTACATCGAAAAAGTCCGCAGAAGATAAGATTGCGGAAATTCAGGAGAAGTACAAGGATAAAACACTGGAATCATCCGACGTTTATCAGAAGCAGCTCGATGAAAAGAACAAAGAATTAAAGGAACTGACCAGTAAGATTTACACGCTTCCCGATGGTACTGAAAAGGGTGAACTTATGGCACAGAAGGCAGTGTTGCAGAAGGAAGTGGATGAACTGACCACTCTTAAAAATGATGCTTCCACCCTGGAAACCCAGCAGAAAAACTTAGAGTCCTATGATAAGCAGATGCAGGACATCAAGGATAAATACATAGATGTCACAGAAACCACAGACACTGAAGGCAATGTGACCTACAGTGCAACCGCCAAGGACAGTGTAAAAAAGAGTATAGAAGATTCTTATTACAGCAAAGCTGCTTATGCAGCACAGGTTATGGCGGATTATGATGCTGGTAAGCTTGCGAAAACCGGAGCAACCAAAATCGAGGGTCGGGATGCCAAAATCCTGTTAAACGGTGCGGAATTTACCAGTTCCGACAATACCTTTGCCATTAACGGACTTACTTTTACAGCATTGGCAGAGACAAAAGACGGAGAAGAAGTCACCGTTACCACGCAGGACGATACCGATGGCATTTACAACATGATTAAGGATTTCCTGAAGGAATATAACTCCATCATCAATGAAATCGACAAGTTGTATAATGCAGAGTCTGCCAAGGGATATGAGCCTCTGACAGATGATGAAAAAGATGCCATGTCCGATACGGAAATCGAAAAGTATGAGGACAAAATTAAAAGTGCATTGCTGAAAAGCGATGACACCTTGTCCAACATCCGTTCCGGATTTATAAATGTAATGTCTACCGGTGTGGAAGTAAACGGGAAGACCATGTACTTATCCAATTTCGGTATCAATACACTGAGCTATTTTGTTGCTGCAGACAATGAAAAGAATATGTACCATATTGACGGAGATCCCGATGACGGCGATACCTCCGGCAATGCCGATAAATTAAAGAGTATGATTTCCAGCGACCCGGATACAGTAGTTTCCTTCTTCACCCTGCTTTCCAGAAACCTGTACAGCAAGATGTCAGACTTGTCTACTGCAGTGGACGGATACAGAAGCTATGGCAGTTTTTATGACGACAAAAAGATAAAATCTGATTACAATGACTACAAGACCAAGATAGCGGAGCAGGAACAGGAATTAGCGGATTACGAAGATAAATGGTATGAAAAGTTCAGCAAGATGGAAACGGCTCTTGCAAAACTGCAGTCCAATACCAATGCCGTAACCAGTTTATTAGGAGGTTGATGACATGGCACTTCCCAATGCCTATGCACAGTACAGTAACAGTAAAGTTTTAACCGCATCACCGGCAGAACTGGTTCTCATGCTGTATGACGGAGCCATTAAATTTTGTAATATAGCAATGACGGCTATTGATGCCAAGGATATTCCTAAGGCGCATACGAATATTGTAAAAGCACAGAAGATTATTGACCATTTGCGTATGACGCTGGATATGAGTTATCCGGTGGCACAGGATTTTGATAATATTTATTCCTATGTAGCTCAAAGACTGGTGGAGGCAAATATCTCCAAGGATAAAGAGATACTGGAAGAGGTATGTACCCATTTGCGTTCTGTCAGGGATACCTGGAAAGAGGTTATGCGTATTAATCACGTGGGAGGTGCTTCATGATTGAAAACTACTTAAATATCATGAATGAATCCTTACAAAAGAAAAATACCCTGCTGGATAAGATTACGGAAAATTGTGAAAAGCAGGAAGCACTGTTAAAACAGGAAGAACTTTCCTTTCCGGAGTTTGATGCCTTAATGACGGAAAAAGACAGGCAGGCGGCAGAACTTTCCAAACTGGATGACGGCTTTGAGGTACTTTATGAAAAAGTGAAGGAGCAGCTGCAGAACGGAAAGGAACAGTACAGACAGCAGATTCTTTCCATGCAGGCCCTGATTAAAGAAATTACGGAAAAAAGTAATCATATCCAGGCTATGGAAGAACGTAATAAGTATAGTATGGAAGCCCATCTGAGGAAAGAGCGGGGAAAGCTTCAGATGAGTCGTCAGGCGTCGGTTGCCGCTTATAATTATTATAAGAGTGCAAGCAGCGGAGAAAGACATTCCATACTGGACAAAAAAAATTAAAAAAATATATAAAAAGGTGTAAAGTTTTTAAGAACTGCACCGATATATATTACAAGTAAAACAAATTACTTATTAACCGCTGAAGCGAAGGCTTCGGCTCACCGGGTGGCAAGGATGCCGCTTAGGAAAATCCAAGGAGGAAAAAATTATGGTAGTACAGCACAACTTAAGAGCAATGAACTCAAACAGAATGTTAGGAGTAACTTCTTCCACACAGTCTAAATCCACTGAGAAGTTATCTTCCGGTTACAAGATCAACCGTGCAGCAGATGATGCAGCTGGTCTTGCAATTTCCGAAAAGATGAGACGTCAGATCAGAGGTCTTACACAGGCAAGTGCCAACGCACAGGACGGTATCTCCTGCGTACAGACAGCTGAAGGTGCATTAAACGAAGTTCATGACATGCTTCAGAGAATGAATGAACTGGCAGTTAAGGCAGCAAACGGAACCAATCAGGAAGAAGACCGTACCTACATCCAGAGCGAAGTAGATGCACTGGTAGATGAAATCGACCGTGTATCCACCACCACCACTTTCAATGAGAAGATGTTATTGGATGGTCACTTCGATGAGAAGTTACAGGTTGGTGCAGAAGGAACAACTGACAATCAGATCGCTATCAAGATTTCTGCTATCAGCTCTGCAGGTCTTAAGATTACAGCCTTAAAGGGTACCGGCGTTAGCGGTGCAGACGGAACAGCAGCACAGGGTTCCATTGCAACCATTAAGAATGCAATCAAGACTCTGAACAAGCAGCGTTCTGATTTGGGTGCTATTCAGAACAGACTTGAGCACACCATTAAGAACCTTGATAATGTTGTTGAGAACACCACCGCTGCTGAAAGCCAGATTCGTGATACAGATATGGCTACAGAGATGGTTAAGTACTCCAACAA
>ENA-ORPH01002015-ORPH01002015.1-human-gut-metagenome-genome-assembly--contig:-NODE-2015-length-17886-cov-5.614267_pt1 | contig 17886 bp, 12 predicted proteins | sample MGYA00242142_ERZ509074 | MGnify/ENA primary metagenome ERZ509074 (study PRJEB26280, sample SAMEA2338724) | human gut metagenome | biome: human gut; feature: human-associated habitat; material: faeces...
AAGCCCTTTCTTGGCTGAACGATAAGCACCAAGAAAGCGGCTTCATTTTTTTGAATAAATACGGCGACAGGATCACCACCAGAGGTATTTCCGGGCAGCTAAAGAAGTTGGCAGTCCGGTATGGCATCGACCCTGCTGTGGTATATCCGCATTCTTTCCGCCACCGCTTTGCAAAGAGCTTCTTGGAGCGTTGCAATGACATCGCATTCCTTGCCGACCTTATGGGACATGAAAGTATCGAAACTACCCGCATATACCTCCGCAAAACCTCGACAGAGCAACAGGCTATCGTTGATGAAGTAATAGACTGGTAAAAAAAGCGCATACCCCGTATTTATAACTACGAGGTATGCGCTTTTTAGAATTGCTGGATAATTGCTGCGATTTCTTCAAAAGCAGTTACAATTCTGTGCTGTTCCGCAGATGGCGGTAGTGGCACCAATATGGAGTTAAGCCTTTCCTGGTTCATTTTGGGTTGAGCGGTACCAGTAACATACGGAGCAAGGTTTGTGGCATTTATGAAGAGCGCTATGTAATGTAAATCAACGCCTCCAACAGCGTCTATAACATGGGCATGATTATTGACCCAGTATTTCCCAGTTGCAATAAAAGCAATGGGCTTACTCCGCAAGAGCAAGTTTGCCCCATCTTCGCCGATGAGAAGTAGAGGTTTATCGAACAAATACCGGTCTACCTTATCAATGACCCCGGACGCCCCATAATAATCGTACTTTTTTTCAAGTTTTTTGCGCTGGGCAACTGACAGCGGGATGCGCTTCGCATCTCTATTTACGAGGGCTGTTTCAAACCGAACCCAGCACCAGCTTTTCGGTGATTCAAAGGGCAATTCATCGTCGATACAGCGCTCCACACCGTCCAACTTCTCATAATGAGAACTTTACAAAGTAGACAATCTGTTAGAAATATTACTACAAAAATCAAGTATCCTGTTTTGCTCACTAATCGGGGGAACTGGTATGAGGAAATTCATCAATTTAGTTGCACTAAGGCCTTCTCTTGAAACACCTACTTGAACATCCATGATAAGGTTCTGTATATATTCTGAAATCAGGATAGTATGAATCCAATGGCGCATTTTGGGCTCTACCAATCTGATAATCATGACGTGCTGATTGACATTTGCTATGTCAAAGTCATCGGGAACAACGGCACATCGACCTATAGACCCGCCTGTAATGTTAAGCAAAATATCTTTTGAGCGGACAATGCTACCCTTTTTTTTAGCATTGATTTCTTCTGTAATATAAGAGATATCGTTCAATTTCAAGCCATCATTATATACATTCTGTGATCGAATAAACTTGATACCTTCTGGCACATATATGGTTTTACCCCCGGTTGGCGTACTACCAGCACCAATTTTTGTACAAAGTTCGTTTAGTCTGCACCATGACCACAACTCTGGAATATCGAACGGTATCTCATCATCAATGCAAACCACTTCCGAGCCACGCTTTTCATAATGAGAATTATCCCGCCTGAAAATGACGGATTCGCGCTTGTCCTTCTTGACTTTTCCTTCCTTAATGAGCCGCTGTTTCTCTACCCGGATACGCTCCAGCAGGGCCTCAGCAGGCTCGTCAGACGGGTCTTGGGGTACCAGTTTACCTTGGACAGCCTCTTGGAGGATAGACTTCTTGAGATTTTCTGGAAAGCTGGTATTGAGAATACGCAGCGTTTCTTCTTTGCTCCCATATTCGCGGAGCGGCATATTTACGCTATCAATGGCTGAAACAATTCTGTGCTGCTCTGCCACCGGAGGAATTGGAATCAATGCTTTGAAGAGCCGATCATCGTTAATCGCCGGATAGGCTACACCTTTAGCATTATCAGTATTATTGGCATAAGCATCGAAATCCGGAGACATCAGGTAGTAGAATAAATACTTATTGAGCAGATTGGCATGGCAAGTTAAAACTGCAAACCCCGTGCTTGCTATTGGAATATGGGGAAATTCCCTGTCAATGATACACATATTGTGCAGATATGGGCGAACCGTTGAATAGAGAATATCCCCCATGTCAACCAATTTTCTTGCCCGCGAAGGGGCCTTGTCTGGGGCAATAGTTGTATCTGTAGGATTTAGCTTTTGATTTTTATTGTCAATCGATCCAATGTCAATGTAGCAAAATTCTGTGCTGGGTGATGTCTGACCTCTGTTATATACTACACTTCCCAGTCGTGCCCACTCCCATGAATCAGGAATCTCGAATGGCACTTCACCCGCCAGCGACCGCACCTCATCGCCGATTTTCTCATAAGGAGTATTATAAGAAACTGGCCATTACTTGAAGAAAAGCATATTATTTGATATTATAAAGAAAATAGGAGTCTTGTAATAGAAAGGAGCACAGCATGGCAAAGCAGGAACTCTCTCTGAAACAACAATACCAGCGGCTCACGCAGGCCAAGGCGCAGGCAACCCGGAATGGACAACCTACCCCTAAGCTCGATAAGAAGATTGAAAAGATGAAGGCAATGATGGGCAGCACCGTACAGAAAGTGCCGGCTGCAAAACCATCTGCCAACAAGTTCGTGGACTACAAGGGTGTCAACAAGCTGCCCATGCAGGGTGGTGCCTTCACTCCAAAATAAGATTTGCCATAAATTGTTCATCGCACGGAAAGAACAGGATAATCTTTACAAAAGTCGAGGACTAATGGTGAAGTTATGTTGCAATGTTGCAGCACGGCACAGAGCCACAAAGCTTGGGATTGCAGTTATCGATCTGTAGGAGCTGAAGAGTGGTCAGTTGGCGAACAGATTAAAGGTCATCATGATAGCGCAGTAGTAGACGGGTCTCATCTTCCTCGATGACCCATAACATATCAAATAAAAATGACACGCCCCAAAAGTGAACGCCGATGTTTTGGCGCACTCTTGGGGCGTGTTTTTCATGTTCAGTTCAGTCCGTCAAAAGGTATGCCTTTTGACATTACTTTTTCTGGCGTTTAAGCTGCTCTTTGAAAAGATTCTTCATCACTTCTTTGCCTTTATCCGTACCGATTAGAGGAATAAAACATATTTCATTCAAGGAAACGAGGATTGTCTAGTTGATCGGACGGTCTTGCTGGATACATGCCTTCTTCGTTAGATAATCTCTGAATAGGAAATGGAGTACTCAAATAGCCGCATCTGATCGTCAGCCTTGACTTTTTCAATGAGATCTTTTGTCGGATCATTCAAACATATTATGCCAAATACACGCTGTCCTTTGACTGCAACATCTTCCTCAATCCAATCGATATACTCTCGCGTTTGTGCATAAGCGTCATCATAGCCAGAGTCCTTTTTCAACTCGATAACATACAGGTCTCCAGCGGTATCAATCCCAAGGATATCAAGCCTGCCATTCCTCAAAACAAATTGCCTGCCATAGACACCTCGCTTCTGATATATACGGAGCGGCATCCCAAATACAGGAATGCCAATTTCCATCCGCTGCACCAGTTCATCTTCGAGAAGCTTTTCGCTGGAGAATTGCTGTTTTTTTACGCCGATGTCTACGATCGTTTCCGCCTCAACATCAGTAACGGCAGGCTCTGGGACAGCGATTTTTACTTTGCCAACTGGCTTTTCAGCCCTCTTCTTCAAATCCTTTGAGACAAAACGCTCATGCTCTTGGATGACTCTCTGAGCCTCTCCATTCTTGCCTTGGGCGAGAAGGGTTCGCACGAGATTATTTGCGGCATAGCGCACATCTCGATTCTGCCGCAGGCAGTCTTCAAATACGCTTTGGGCTTCTTTGAATTTCCTCTGTTTATACAGCGAGTACCCTAGATTATTTAGGGTATTTTCGCCGACAGGAAGAGCCTCAAGTGACTTCCGATAGTATTCTTCTTCCTTGAGACAGTCCTTTTTCTTTCCGTAGCACCATGCCATCCAGAAGTAGACGGTGCCCTCAAGGAAAATGCGAGATGTGGGTTTTCCATCTTCAAATTGCTCAAAATATGAGAGTGCATTTCCCAACATCTGCATATTGTAGTAGGTATATCCGAGGAGTTCTTTTGCTAACAGGATCTTCGGATTACACTGTAAGACCTGGGTAAGTGACTCGATGATGCTCTCATTCTTAGAGTCATAATACAGGTGATCCAGAGCAGCACACATTTCAGGGATTCCTGCTTCAACATCGTCTCTATCCAGCATTCTTCCTATGGCGCTCCACATACCGGGAAAGCCCTCTTTCAGTGGAACCACCAGAATGTATGTGAAATCCTCAGCTGTGAATATCCCAGACTCTGTTTTGAGGCTTTTGATTTTTTCATCTAGGTAAGCCGACAAGTACTGAAGAACATTCTCTTTCTTTCCGGATACCAAATCAATAATGGCGTAGTACAGCAAATTGTATGGATCCGATCTATCGAGTCCATATACCATTTTCTTGAATTTTGTATATAGTGGGTCATCGACCAACTGCTTGGTGTCCATCTCGGAATACCTGTAGTAACCCGAAATAAGTGCGTCCAAAAGTAGATCACAGTAAAGGGACTCCAACCCACCTTTGTGTTCAGAGGGAGCTGCGTTCAATATTTGGTCGCAAGAAGAAAAATCTGTTGAATTATCAAGTAGAGTCTTGTCGAATTGCGCGAGAAGATTATCGGCTATTTTTTGAAGGGTGCTATCCGTTGCCATTGCAATACCTCCATGGTGATGATTCTGTGCTCATATTGTACCGTTAATGGCCGGAATTGGCAAGTCAATGCATTTTGACTAATACGTTGTTCCTGTGTATGCACAAATACCTCCTATTTTCGGAAGTACGCCGCCTGCCCCCAGGGGATCCTAACACGGTTATTGGTGAGCAGCCAGAGCACAGGTATGCCGGATGAGGCCTCATATTCCGGGAAATCGCTTTTCCCATCTGTCATGATGACGATTTCTGAAGGAACATTGTCAGACATATGTTCCCGAACATAATCAAAAATGCACTGGAAACTTGTCCCGCCTCCGCTATATGGCTTCAGTTGCAGCAGGTTTTCCGCACTGGTAATGGGAACTACCCGTCGGACTTCCGAATCAAAGAAACCGATGGAGCCGCTAAGCATCCCGCCGAATTGCTCAATAGCTGCGCAGATCTCGGCGGCGGCCATGGCCACTTCCTGATCTTTCAAAGAGGCAGAGATATCAACCATGAACAAAACATTGAGCCTGGGCGTTTCAGACTCGTTGTAATCCGGCAGAAAGAAGTCCAGGTCCTGCAGCCTGCGATCGGGAGGGGTAAAGCTGTAGTCCCTTGTTTCGTCCATGATAAAGTGGTTCAAGAGAGATTGCCAATCGTGAGTCGTGATTTTCGATCGGTGAAGGACGCGCTCACAAAGGGTGCTACTGTCATAGTTTTCTGCATCGCGGTCCTTTGAACCCCGGATTTCCCGAATTGCCTCTTTGAGATTCGCACTCGGGCGTGTTGTATACTCGAAGATGAGATCGTCCAGTTCGTCATCATCATCTGCTTCCGGGCGATATACTTCAGGCATCTCCTGCTTGCGGAACCCTTTGCACACTCGCTCGATGATTCCTCGAATGCGCTCAGATGGAATTAGGTCATCGGGATCAGGGTCATCCGGGCTGAGAATCAGGACCCCATCCTCGGTGCGGGCGTTCGGCCTATCCCACCACTCATCTGAATCCAGCAGGAGATTGCGGCGCTGCGCATCACTCAACGTGGAAGGATCCAAAGGTGTCATCTGAAATGCCTCGTAAGGCGTCAACTCGCAGCCTTCAACTTTGGGATAAAAAGTCTCATGGTGGATCTCGCCGATTCCAGGGAGCTTGTCATCCGTGAAGTCATACCGGATAAGCGAGGAGTTGACAACGATATTGCAGGCAAAGTGAAAACGGTCACCTTTATAAAACTGCGGGCGTGAGAGATGCCCTAACCGGATATGCATGAGCTGGTGGCAGAGCGCAAAATCCAAGCTGTTGTCGTCGAGCTTTTCCAACCAGCTCGCGTCAAAGTAGATGCAACTCCCGTTTGTTGACATCCGGCGCACATCCACATTGGTGACAAACAACATCTCTACCAGCGGCGCCGCCAACTCCGGCTCCCGTGTCAGAAGCCGATACCGGGCCTCCTGGAGTTTTCTTTTGAGCTTATTGATTCGCTTATCAGTCATTTCATGCCTGCCTTAACCGCATCCAGGTATATTGCGTTTTCTGCAAGAATGGGGCGGAGCTTAGGGATGAGCTGATAATCATGGAGGAGGTTGGTGCGGAAAGTCCAAGGAAGATCACAAGCGAATACTATAGAGTTGTTGATGAGCTCCTTTCCCGGATGCTGACGCGCATAGGCGACCATCTCAGCCCTAAGGGCCTCCTGCATTTCCGGAGACTTCTCAACAGCAGTCTTTTTCCCGGCGAAGATGTCTTCGATTGAAGGCAGGTTTGAAAACAGAGTGCACCATTTCGCAAAATTGTAAGTTACGCTTGCCCCGATACAGCCGGATATCAAAGGCTGAATTGCGTCCATGTTTTCTGAGATATTGGTAAGGATGTTGCTGACCATCTCCCAGGAACGAGGTGTTGGAAAAGCCAAGGTGGATTCAGGGCTATCGGAGCGCATGAGAGCGGTTGGGTTATACTTCAGAAAACTGGTGACAAAGCGGTGAATGCCTGATTTGACAGCCCAGTCGTGCCAGGAGTCAGGATCGCCCTTCACAGTAATGTGCAAGAGACGGTTGGCTAATGCGCGTGGCATATTATAGGCAACGGATTTATCGGTAACGCGGTTGCCAGCGGCAATGACGATACAGTTCTCCGGCAGCTTATGCTCACCAATAACGCGATCCAGCGTGATCTGATAGGCAGCGGCCTGCACCGACTGCGGTGCGGCGGTGATCTCGTCTAGGAAGAGGATGTTGATCACATCTTCACTTTCATCCATCTGGAAAATCTGAGGCTTCAGCCACACCGATAGGGTTTTATCCGCGTTGGTCGTCGGGATGCCTCTGAGATCTACCGGGTTGAATAGCAACAGGCGTACATCTGTGATGGAAACCTTTTTTCCGGTCTTAGCCTGGATGTTGCCCGCTATCTCACGAACACCCTGGGATTTGCCGATACCCGGAGGCCCCCACAGCATCACGGAGGGAAAAGATTTTAGTGGGGTACCGTTTTTGATGAGCTTGATATAGGCCCGGGACAATAGGCTCACAATCTGATTCACATTCAATAAGGTCAAATTGGTTTCGTTATCAGTCATTTCTCGTGCAGCCTTTCTGACGAATGATGGTTTTTTCTGTGCTTAGGAGAATTATTGGCAGAAGCGCTGTTTCTGAACGGCAATCCGCTTTCTCATCAGCGTGACAAAAGCGCTTGGTTCAATGACTTCCAGCACCGGGCCGAAGGACAGCACCCTAATAAGCAGCTCGGTCTCATCGTCCTTGTCGTAACGGAGCCTGATCTGATAGAGCCGATCGGCCAACTTCTGAGTCTCTTTTTCAAAATGGGAGAAGTGTAGCAGCACACGTTCCAGCCCGTTGCGCTCGTCATGAAGCAGCATTACAAGCTCTTCGGAATTTTCCTGAGGCAGCGTGATGGATTTGGGATCATAGGCATCCAGCAACTCGCATGAACGCACACGAGCCATATTGATCGTGTTGAGCCGTCGCTTGCCGGTTGCCAGTAACCTGAACTTATCGTCCTTGGCGGAATATTCCAGGCGGTAAGGTATACACTCGATCGAATGGCGGGCGCCGGTATGGCCACGGAACCGGATACGCAGTTTTCTCTTCTTTCGAATTGCCTTCAGTGCTGTTTGGAAGCAAGCTATGTAGGCGGGATCCCCATACGGATCTCCGTCCGCGTACTGGTCAAAGAGAATGAAGGTGTCCTGAGCATACAGCGGATCAACATCTTCCAGCCCGGTCGTGTCCGGATCAAACAGAGCGATTCTGGGATCAGACAGCAGCGCTTTGAGCCATCTCTTTTGGAGCATTGTCAAAGGCATGGTTGGCTTGTGGTGAAGTATGGAATGATACTCCTGATCGAGTAAAGGCCAGGTTCCGGATTTCAGCGCTGCCGGAATTGCAAGCGCGCTTTCCGCGAAAGCCTTTTCCCGGACAAGCTCGGTCATTCTTCGATCTGTCAACTTCCCATCGGATGCTTCGGAAAGGACAGCTGCGACGACATTGAAATAGCTTCCGTAGATCTCACTGAATAACATCGTTGCCACCTCCGTACAGAGCGTCCATCCGAGCCAAATCTTCTTGGAACATATCCAAAACATACTGGCTGGAGCATTTGAGATCTACAATGCGGCCGATGAAGGTGCGCAGCCAGGGCAGTATCTCTGAGGCATCATAGACATCGGCTGAAAACCTGCAAGTCTGTGAGTCCAATAGTTCGACTGTACCATGGCGCTTCTCGCGCTCCAGGCGGTGCAGCACGAATTCCTCGCCCGGGTCAAAATGGACCGTCATTTCAATATGATCCAAATTATGGTCGGGACCCGTTGAGACACCCCAAAGGTGCTGGTCAAACTTCTCCTGGTACCCTAAGTACTTGCTGTAGTGTTTCTCGACATTCCCAATCGTGACCTTTTTGATGGCATCCAACCGGAAGAAAGATAAGTGCCGCCCCCGGTAATGGTAGCCGAGCAGATACTGGCGCCCGGACTGGGTGCTGACATAGATCTTCAGAGGACAAACCGTCCTTTGATAGTCGCGGCCACTCCGCAGGCTCCTGACGGTCAGTTCCGCAGCTCTTTTTTCATCGATTGCCGACAACAGATCACAGAGGACATCACTGTCCAGGGCGTGGAGCATGTAGTGATGTTTGAATCGGAAGCTATCAGAAGGTTTTTCCAATTTATCGATCAAGAAGGAGCCAATCACCCCGAGTGGATCCTCCTCGGAGAAAAAGGATAGGGCGTCTGCCCAGGTATTCAAATCAACGGTGTTATCATCCGTTCTCCGGTAGAGTACCTCACGACCGCATTTCTCGGAGCTTAGCAGACCAAGCGCCTCATATTCCTTGAGCTTTTTCCGCACGGTGGATTCGTCTGGAGAGAAGGCGCCGCTGAAATGAGAGAGATAGTCATCATTGATGCAATCGACAATCTCTCTGGAAGAAAGCGCGCTGCCATCGGCCAGCAGGTCCATCACATAGAAGTGGAGGGTGATGTCCTTATCGGTAAAGCTTTTGGCTTTAAAAGCCTTGTGGAGCGGGTTGTGTGGGATCCGTCTGCTGTCAACCGAGAGGAATACATTCTTGCCGGATGTGTCCTGATGGAAGGACATAAAGTCGCCGATCCAACTCTCAATTCTTCGCCGCTCATTATCGTAGCTGCGGGCACTCTTGATGCTGTACTCTTCCCGACTCTTAAACCCATAGACATAGAATTCGCGCATGTAGCTCCGGATACGCTCAAAACTCTTGACCAACTCACTATATGCCACGAAATCCACCTCCTGCAGTTTATGGCCTCATTTTACCACAGGAGGTGTCCAAATGAAAGAACAGCTCCTTGCCAACTGCGGTCTGGAATGGGTTTGAACCAATTTTTCGCAGACTTTTAGGTAGTTGCTCTTGAGTTCGCAACTTTTTTTCCGTGTTTTTCCTCTGAACAGGCAGTATTCTTAAATCACGAAAAGCGCATACAGCAAACCCATGCATATGACTTTTAATCATAGACGCTGTTCTGGTCTGGCGTAGTAACCTCTCCGGAATAAAGAATGCGCTTTGTAAAAGACGCTAACAGCATTATCTATTAACATTAGCTCAACGAAGGAGCACCTGCTTTCGGGGCAGGCCGACAAAGGGTGAGACCCCCTTTATGATGATAAAGGACAGCGTCTTGTCGAATACATCTCCGGTAGTTCAGATGGTAGAACGGGAGACCCCAATCTCTGTGTCGTGGGTTCGAGCCCCACCCGGATGATGTATTCACTCCTTAGACAAAAAGGCACCAACAGCAAAGATTGAATAGCTAAGATGGTTATAGCAGGCGGTTCATACCCGTCGTTCGTGGGTTCGATTCCCACTTCACATAGTGCCTTGTTTTATCAATAAAGATGCCCACAGCAACACCCAACGGTCTTGAATCCGATCCGATGCAGAGGTCAGGGCGCCGGTCAACTGGCGGCTTAGGACTTGCGATATGTCAGGCATCTTGTGAAAGGCACCAACAGCAATTCTTGGTAACAACTACGACTAGAAATCGTACTTTCGGGTTCAAATCCCTGATGGTGCCTTGTATAACCAATTCATCACGGAGGAGTGATTTCCATGCTGAAGTTTCTAAAGAAAGAAGCAAATATGACCCATACGGAAAATGGCGCAGTTACATATCGTTCCACCCAGTCTGAATGTCTGGATCTGTTCGCTACGATCGGCGCCCTGCGCAGAGAGCGTGACGAGGAAATCACGAATCGCTTCCTCCGCGCCTATGCCGAAGACGCTGATCTGGCCATGAAGACCCTGTTCTTTGCGAGAGATATTCGTGGCGGTATCGGCGAGCGCCGTGTCTTCCGTACCATTCTGAAGTGGCTGGCCAACAACGAGCCGCGATCCCTGGAGAAGAACATCCAGTACATTGCAGAATATGGACGCTACGATGACCTGCTGGTCCTGATGGGCACCACATGCGAAGGCAAGGTGCTGCATCTGATCAAAAAGCAGCTGGCAGCCGACTGTGCCGCTCTGGAGGCTGGCGAGTCCGTGTCGCTGCTGGCCAAGTGGCTTCCTTCCGTCAATGCCTCCAACGAGGATGCGATCCGGCAGGCAAAACAAATTGCCCGATCACTGGGAATGAACGACGCCCAGTACCGCAAAACGCTGAGCGCCCTGCGCACCAAGATCAGCATCATCGAGAACAACCTGCGCGAAAAAGACTACACCTTCGATTACTCCAAGCAGCCCTCCAAGGCCATGTTCAAGTATCGTAAGGCCTTCATGCGAAATGATGGAGACCGCTATGATGAATTCATGAGCCGTGTCGCCGAGGGTACGGAGCAGCTCCACACTGGCACCCTGATGCCCTATGAGATGATCAAGCCCTTCTTCGGTCGCGGCGATATCTCCGATCAGGAGCGCAAGGCCATTGACGCAACATGGAAGACACAGGAGGATTTCACTGGCGGTGAGAACGCTCTGGTCGTCATTGATGGCTCCGGCTCCATGTACGGTGGTGCTGATCCCATCCCCGCCACTGTGGCGCTGTCTCTTGGTATCTACTATGCCGAGCGCAACACCGGCGCATTCCAAAACCACTTCATCACATTCTCTGAGAATCCCAAGCTGGTGGAGATTAAGGGCAAGGATATCTACGAAAAGGTGCGGTACTGTCACCAGTTCAACGAGGTCGCCAACACCAATATCCAGCGTGTGTTTGAGTTGATCCTCAAGACTGCCGTAAAGAACCGTGTGCCCCAGAAGGATATGCCTGCCAAGATCTTCATTATCTCCGATATGGAGTTCGACTACTGTACTGAAGATTGCTCCTTGACCAACTTCGAGTATACGCAGCGGCTCTTCGAGGAACATGGCTACCAGCTGCCCGAGGTGATGTTCTGGAATGTGGCAAGCCGTAATCAGCAGCAGCCCGTCAAGATCAACGACCAGGGCGTTGCGCTGGTATCCGGCTGTAATCCCCGAATCTTCTCCATGCTGAAAGCCGGCATTCTTTCCCCCTATGCCTTCATGATGGATGTTCTGGGTTCCGAGCGTTACGCGGCGATCGTGGCATAATAGAGCTGACGCAGGAGGTGATAGCAGGTATGTTATCGCCTCCTGCTTTTTCTTTCCCAACAAAAGTGTTGCTGTTGGCAGAGATGAACCGTAAAATAAAGAGTATGAAGGAAAGGGAGATCGTTATGATTACGATTCAAGGTTTATATAATACTGCGGTCTGTTACACCCCCGAGTTGGAGGAGGCAGCCCGCAAGCAGATCCAGACCGTTTGCGATCAGGCCGAGTTTGCCGGCTGCAAGATCCGGATCATGCCCGATGTCCACGCTGGCAAGGGCTGTACCATCGGTACCACCATGACCATCCAGGACAAGATCGTGCCCGGTATGGTTGGCGTCGATATCGGCTGCGGTATGGAGACTGTTGAGCTTCGTGAGCGGGAGGTCGACTTTGAGAAGCTGGACGCCCTAATCCGCAGGGAGATCCCCTATGGCCGTGAGGTTCGAGACATTCCTCATGCACTGAACTCTGAGATCGATCTGACTCACCTCCGCTGCACAGATCAAGTCAATCTCAACCGGGCCATGCGCAGCATCGGCTCTTTGGGTGGCGGCAACCACTTCATTGAGGTGGATCGCGCGGAGGATGGCCGGTTGTTCCTGGTGGTCCACTCTGGCAGCCGTCATCTGGGCACCGAGGTGGCTGAGCACTACCAGAATGAGGGTCGGCGTGCCCTTTGGGGCGGCGCCCAGCATCAAGTTCAAGCCGCCATTGACCAGCTGAAGGCCGAGGGCCGGTTCCAGGAGATCCAGAAGACCATCAAGGCGCTCAAGAAGGAGCACGAGCTGAATATCCCAAAAGATCTGGCCTATGTGGAGGGTAAGCTGTTCGAGGACTATATCCACGATATGAAGCTGACACAGCAGTTCGCCATGCTCAACCGCAAGGCCATGGTGGATGTTATCATGACTGGCATGGGCTTCACGGCGGTGGAGACCTTCACCACCATCCACAACTATATTGATACGGACGCCATGATCCTGCGTAAGGGCTCTGTCTCCGCCAAGGCCGGCGAGAAGCTGCTGATCCCCATCAACATGCGTGACGGTAGCCTGATCTGCAGCGGCAAGGGCAACGAGGATTGGAATTGCTCCGCACCTCATGGCGCCGGCCGGCTGATGAGCCGCAAGGCGGCCTTCAATGCTCTGTCCATGGAGGAGTTCCAGAAGGAAATGGAGGGTATCTACACCACCTGTGTTGTGCCCGACACGCTGGACGAGTCTCCCATGGCCTATAAGAGCATGGAGGAGATCGTCGCTCAAATCGGCCCTACTGCGGAGATTATTGAGCGGATCCGTCCTGTCTATAACTTTAAGGCAGCAGACTGAAATACAATGATGAAAGGCGGTGTTGACCGTGGAAGCATTGATCAAAGAAAAGCTTCATGAAATCGAGCAGCGGGAGAACTGCCGCATCCTTTTGGCCGTGGAGTCCGGTAGCCGTGCTTGGGGCTTTGCTTCTCCGGACAGCGACTATGATGTGCGCTTCATTTATGTGCGCCCCAGAGAGAGCTATCTCAGGCTCAACCGGGTCCGTGATGTGATCGAGCTGCCCATCAATGGTGTTCTGGACATCAACGGTTGGGATGTGGACAAGACACTGAAGTTGCTCCATAAATCCAACCCCACCGTATTTGAGTGGTTTTCCTCTCCCATCGTGTATCAGACCACTGACTTCACTGAGGCGTTTAAGCCCGTCATGCGGCGCTACTTCTCGTCCAAGAGTGGCCTTTGGCACTATCTGCAGATGGCGGAAGGAAACTATCGAGAATACCTGCGCGGCGACATGGTGAAGGCCAAGAAGTACTTCTATGTACTGCGGCCAATCCTTGCTTGCCGGTGGATCCTTGAAAAAGGTACTCCGCCCCCAATGCTCTTTTCTGAACTGGCGGCGAGCCAGCTTCCGGACTACCTGGAGAAAACCGTTGCGAAGCTGCTTGATCTGAAGATGAACTCCCCTGAGGTGAAGATGATCCCGAGAATCGATATCCTCAACGCTTACATGGATCGGAGCATTGCAGAGGTGCGTGCTCTGGTGGAGCAGTATCCGAGAGAAATCACGAAGGACTGGGAGGAACTCAATGCGCTGTTCCTCGCCGCACTGGAGATGTGATCTTATGATGAAATTGCCACCACAAGTGAATACAGCATTTGAGATGCTTGAAGCGGCCGGCTATGAGGCGTACCTTGTTGGTGGCGCAGTGCGTGATTATGTGCGTGACAACAGTCCTGCGAAGGATTGGGACATCACCACCAACGCGCTCCCAGAGCAGGTGGAGGAGATCTTTACAGGCTACCACCTGATTGAGACTGGCTTGAAGCATGGGACTGTAACTGTTGTGATCGACCAAGAGCCTCTAGAAATCACGACCTATCGCGTTGACGGGGACTACTCCGACCATCGGCATCCGGACTCAGTCAGCTTTACCCGCAGCCTGAAGGACGATCTTGAGCGCCGGGACTTCACCATGAACGCTCTGGCCTACAACCCCAGGACAGGTGTTGTTGACTTCGTAGGAGGCAAGGCGGACATTGCCGGCGACCTTGTCCGCTGCGTGGGAGATCCAGATCGGAGATTCCAGGAAGATGGCCTGAGAATGCTCAGAGCCCTTCGCTTCGCCTCCGTGTATGGCATGACGATCGAAGCTGCCACGGCAGCGGCCATCCACAGGAACAAGCACTTGCTCAAAGGTATCGCTGCGGAGCGCATTCTGGTTGAGCTTACCAAAATGCTCTGCGCTCAGGGCGCGGCAGGTGTTCTGCGGGACTTCGCCGATGTGCTGGCCGTCCCGATCCCGGAGCTCACACCCATGTTTGGCTTTCCGCAGCATAATCCACATCATGACAAGGATGTCTGGGACCATACCATCGCGGTCATTGAAAGTATCACCCCTGAACCGGTGCTTCGTTGGGCAGCCCTGCTGCATGACATTGGGAAGCCTTCCTGTTTCTCGCTCGCCGAGGATGGCATTGGCCACTTCTTCGGGCATTCGGATCAGAGTACTTCAATGGCGGAGAGTATCCTCAGTAGACTTCGCTTCGATAACGCCAGCAAAGAACAAATTGTAAGACTCGTTCGCTATCATGACATGCCCATCACGGCCGACAGGAAGCCAATCAAACGGCTTTTGAGCAAGCACGGTGAGGATGCTACCCGGCAACTGATCGAGCTGCACAAGGCAGATACGCTTGGTCAATCGGCCATCTGCAGACACCGGATCGCAATCTTTGAGGAAGTATCGCAAATGATCAATGAGATCCTGCAGGAAGAGAGCTGCTTCACACTCAAGGACTTGGCAGTTAATGGACATGATATGATGACATTGGGCTTTCAGGGACCGACCATTGGCCGTGTGCTGCAGGAATGCCTGGATGCAGTCTTGGATGAGCAGATCCCCAACGAGCATGAGACGCTGATGGCCTTTGCAAAGGATAGACAGCTGAAGAGTTAATACCAAAACGGCAATACCAAGCAGGTATTGCCGTTTTGGTATGCACAGGAACTTAGGTGGGTTGTAGGGTTTTGTCGATGGTCGTATAATGAGTGATGAAGCAAAGTGACAATCGTGAGGTTGCCTTTGACTTCGATTATGCTACTCACTTATTCCGGCAACTCTCTAAATCGCATCACAAGGGAACATTTTCCCTATTTTTGCGTCTATATCAATAAGGAATTCATGTCTGATATGAAAAGGAGGCTGCTGATATGAAACAGAAAAAGAAATGGGTTATTCCCCTCTGTGTGATAGGAGTCATACTGCTACTTTGTGCGGGTGGCCTTTGTTATATGATAAATCACTCCATGAGTTTCTCTGTCGGACGCTGCTTAGTAGCGGACAACGGATCGTATATGTTCATCGATGGAAACTCACCCATTATCATGAGCAACCGAAAGGATAAGGAAGGTCTGTTCTCTGGCTTGGGGACCGGCGATAAGATTTTGATCTTCCACGATGGGATTGCGGAAACCTATCCAGGCAGGACCGGTGCGTATTGGTGTGTGAAATTGGAAGACGGTACGCAGGCCGATATTCCGGAACAGGTCATAGAAGAGCTTACGGAACTCGGATGGACCATTGTAGGAAATGAAGCTGATCCAGATTCCGTGACGCCTGAACCGGGAGCATACGCTTTTGAGGCGCAGTACATCCGGACCAATGGCGGACCTGAAGATGGCTATCCTTACCACACCGTGATCAGTTCCAGAGCGGAATTGGAAGCCTATTACGAGGCATACAAGGACATTTATAGTCTGGAACGAAGAGAGACAGTCTACTCCGACAGCACAATCGGCTTTTTGGATGCCTGCGACAAATACGATAACGCCTATTTTGAACGGCAGAATCTTGTTCTGATCGTACTGCAGGAAGGCAGCGGATCAATTCGGCATGAGATTACAGATGTGCGTCGTCACCGTATTGAGAACGGTGCATTGGATGGGTGGGACATTACGATTGACCGTAAGGTCCCTGAGGCAGGAACAGAGGATATGGCTCAGTGGCATCTATTCCTTGAAGTGCAGATGGGCGATGTGATCAAGGCCACCGACAAGGTTTGGATCAATGGAAAACAGAGCGAACGCACTCCGGCAATATCCGGTCTTGTTGGTATCAGTCGTACTCCGTCGATAAGCGCCTATCAGGATCCCTGGGGAGTGAAGCTTACTGCAAAGAATATTACCCCGTCTGGATTGACCATTGTTTGTACGCAGCAAGATGGAGAACCAACCGGTGAGCTGCAGACCGGCAGTTACTACGGACTCGAAATGCTGCAGGATGGCGAGTGGGTTGCGGTCGAGCTGCTTCCTATGGAGTATGAGCTTGCCTGGACGTCAGAAGCATGGATGATCCCTAACAATGCGGAAACAGAATGGGAAGTGAATTGGAGCCGCCTGTACGGAGAGCTTCCCGCAGGTTCCTACCGGATCAGCAAATCGGTTATGGATTTCCGGGGTACCGGTGATTATGACACCAAAACCTATTATGCAGGCTTTGATCTCGTGGACGCCGCTGACACAAGTAATGTTTCCTACGAACACGGCGGATTTGGCGTCAGTGTGCCGCTTCTTTCTGGTTGGGAATACAAGGTTGAGGAATACAGTGCCGATGGCATGAGCTATGGCGTCAGTTTCCGACCCGCTGGTGAAGATGGATGGATCGATTTCCAATATTGGCCTACATTCGGCGTCTGTGGCACCGGATTGTCAATGAAGGAATTTGGAAATGGTTCCATGGGCACCTACGATGGCGGTGCTATCTGGAACTTTATCAGTTACCCTGCCAGCAAAGGCAACTTTGTGGCAACGACCCAGGGTGTAAATAGCTGGTGGTCACGCTACGGCGAGACTGCTATGGAAATCATAACGCAGGTAATCTGCACAGACACCATCGTAGACTAAGGAGGGTACGCAGTATGAAACGAATTGTAGCGCTATGCCTCGCAGCGGCTTGCCTGATTTCTATGGTAGGCTGCGCAGGAGATACCAATATGGACGAAAAGAAACCAAACAACTCCGCATCGGCCTATGCTCTGGCACTGGCTAGCTATCCGGAGATGGCTCCCTACCCAAACGAGATGGAGTATTTTGATGAAAAGACCGGTGAGTTTGACAGCGATGGCTTTGATGTGGTCTATGACGCCTGGCAGTCGGACAGAAAGGCCCAACGCAGTCAGCCGGAAGGCTATGCAGACGGTCTGGAACCGTTCTTCGCCAGTTCAATCCGAGAGTTTCTCAGCAATTCCAACGGGGAGAACAAGGTATACTCTCCTCTGAGTGTTTACATGGCCCTCGCCATGCTGGCAGAGGTGACGGACAGTGAAAGCCGCCAGCAGATCCTTGACCTTCTAGGAAGTGAAAGCATTGAGGCTCTGCGCTCCCAGGCGGCCAGTGTTTGGAACGCCAATTACAGCAATGACGGCGCCGTGACAAGCATTCTGGCAAACTCCCTGTGGCTGAATGAGTCCGTAAATTTCAACCAGTCCACAATGGACAGTCTGGCAAAGAATTACTATGCGTCCTCCTTCCGTGGTGAGATGGGCAGCGAGGAATTTAATCAGGCCTTGCGGGACTGGATCAATGAGCAGACCGGAGGACTGCTGGAAGCGCAGGCCGATGGCCTGTCGATGGACCCCGAGACCGTTATGGCTTTGGCCTCTACCATCTACTACCGAGCCAAGT
>ENA-ORPH01002033-ORPH01002033.1-human-gut-metagenome-genome-assembly--contig:-NODE-2033-length-17733-cov-2.791662_pt1 | contig 17733 bp, 16 predicted proteins | sample MGYA00242142_ERZ509074 | MGnify/ENA primary metagenome ERZ509074 (study PRJEB26280, sample SAMEA2338724) | human gut metagenome | biome: human gut; feature: human-associated habitat; material: faeces...
AACAAGCATAAATATCGTCTGTTTCAAGCATTATTACAAGTAGTATGTCTGCAAACGTCTGAAGCACTTATTGTTACGGAGCGTTTGCTGGGTACGGAGACTTATGTCAAGTAGATGGCAGGTTTCTTGGCAGTCTACCCATTCCCCCCATTTTTTCATCGTACATTTTGCAGATAGGATTAAAAAATAATAATGCAATAAAGATATATGTATTATATTTGTGGCAATCAGTTAAACAGTATTTGAATGTATCCAAATACTGTTTAACTGATTCTATATTAGAGAAAAGTCGAAAAAATGAGATATGATACAGATATATTGATAATAACTAAAAAAGAAAGGATTTTTTATGAAAATGATTTTTTTATGGGCTATATTTGGGGTTGTCATGATCAGTTGTAATTCTTCTCAGAAGAATAATGCCCCAATTAAGAACCGCGAAATAAAAACAGAAAGCCAAGCCCATACTTCTAATTTATTTGGAACTTATGAGGGAACTCTTCCTGCAGCAGATTGTGAAGGCATAAAAACGATATTAGTTATAAATGAAGATAAAACCTATACCTTGAAGAGCGAATACATAGGGAGGGAAGATGCAACATTTGAAACTAGTGGTATATATCATATAATAGGGGATTCAATAATGGAATTAGTCACTCCTTCTTCAGGAGAAAAGACCTATTATAGAATGCTAAATAATAGACAAGTAATGCTGTCCGATAAAGAAGGAACCATTAGTCAAAGTCTTTTGGCTGAGCATTATATTTTAAATAAAAAATAACAGCCTATTCTCTTTGTTATTCTCTAAACAAGACGGAAAGTAAGACAAGAACTGCATTGGACAAATAGAATAAATGAAAAGTGAGAACAAATGCCCTGTTAATATGCTCTCTAATCTCAAGTGCAATCATTTCATGGGATGATTGTACTTGAGACGGGCGATTTCAAATGTGGTCCGTTTGTCCTTCAGCCTTTGTCGGATCGAGAATTTGCTTCTTATCCCTTTCATTTCTTCGGAAACGGTCTGGTCCAAAATCCTCGTGTATATTTTGTTGTCCTGATGTCTGTATGTCCGAGCATTTTCACAACAGATTCCATTGAAATCCTGTTGGCTAGCGCGACGGTGGCGAATGTATGTCTAGCCATAAAATGATGTTACAAAATTAATTTCGAACTATGTAAAAAAAGAAAAGGTCTTCAAGACTGAAGACCTTCTTTGGTGATCCGCCTGGGGTTCGAATCTTATTTATAAATCACTGATTATCAATCCAATTTAAGGTGTTGTCTTTTTAATCCTCCGATTCCACCTTGTGACAGTTTCCGCATTATACTTGGGTCTAACCAACAATTCTGTTATCTTTGCTGGTAAAGATACGAATAAAAATTGGGAATATTAAAGATTAATGTCACAAAGAAATCGGAAAGAACTGATAATTTTTCTTTCAGCAGTCTTGTTGTCTATCGGTTTGTATTGGTTAAAGAACTTTGATGAGAATGTTTTCCGATCCAAAAGGAAAAGAAGATTGATCCAGAAAACAACCTCAGGAGATTCAATATTCATTGAACAACTGATACCTTATTGGAAACTGGCATTTATCTATTGGTTATTCAGTGATCAGGCCGTTCATGTGACAATCCGTCTTTTTCAAATGGAATGAGAATACCAATTTTGACATTTCGGTTACCTCTAACAATGACCCCCAAATAAAGCGAACAAAGGTCAAAACTCAATTTTAGCGCAGATGAGCTTTTGATTTGAAACTTGAACATCCTTAAAGGCTAAAAGAAGAGTCGTATCATTACTCAAAACAGAGCTTGATACGACTCTTTTAGGTCTTGTAGTTACAATCTGTAACTTTTCGGAGAGGTCATTTTAGTTTTGCACACCCTCATCCACTTCTTTTGTTTACCAGAACTATCGGTACGACCGCAGTGCACATTCACCATACGTGTCACAGACGGCACGAAAAGTGCGGCATGGGCATTGCCGATTGTTATTATGCCATTTGTTCAGCCCGCCAAGCATCTTTGTACCCATTTTGTAACATCCTTTCTATGTCGCTCTCTTTGTACAATACTTTACCGCCAAGTTGGATGTAGGGCACCTTACCCTCGTTCCGATATTCCTGCAAGGTTCTGCGGCTGATTTTCAACCTTTCGGAAAGTTCCCGATCGGAAAGAAAACGCTCTCCATTTAACATCGGACGGCAGCTTCGGGACAAACCATCCAGTCTTTCCACCATGTGATCAAGCGTTCGGAAGAAAGAGAGGATGTCTTCATCTTCTTTCGTAATCAGTTTATTCATACTTGCTTCTCCTTTCTTTTTTGGATAAGGGGAAGTATCCCCTGTATATCTTCTATCCTATAATAAATCTTGTGACCGATCCGGCTGTATGCCAAGGTCCCATTGTCACGGAATGTTTGCAGGGTACGGGGACTTACGCCAAGCAGAAGACAGGCATCCTGACTGTCCATCCACTCCCCTATTTTTCGTTCACCGTGCATTTTGCAGATCTCATCCGTAATCCGTGCCATATCCTTCAGGCGCCGTAACATCCGATCAAATGTTTGGGCTTCGATAGTGACGATTTCCATAAGCGTATTCAATTGATTTGGAGCAAATATAAGGAGAACGAATTCCTGTTCCAAGCGATTGTCTTCAGATTTCATTAAATGTCATCAGATGTCAAAGCAAGAGGACGAAAGGATATATCACGAATGTATTTATCATATAAAAGAGGATAAATATAAAACACACGAATTGAAAACCGGTAATAACGGAAAGACGCGCACACTCAAAAGGGGAGCATGATCCGAAAACAAGGAAAACGTAAACAATGCAGATTGGAGGGAACTGAAGTCCTATACATCTCATGGAGTCCGGATATTCTTGACAGCAGATTTATCTGGCACCGTTTTATCATCATCCGTTTCTATGCAGAAATAGTCCCGCAAAAAACAAGGGGAAGATATATATCGTTTATGCGTCATGTCGGTCACAGTTAGTCCTATAATCCCCCACCAGATCAAAACCGTTTGTCCGGGCGTTTGTTTCCATGAGTATTTTCAGCGACCTTGGTCGCAAGGAAAATACTCATGGAAAGCGAAGCCGGAATGCCCGTGACAATAAGGTTTTGATCTAACTTTGATTATAGAACTAACGTCTCTTGACGAACGGGATATGGTCCCGTCTGTTATCCCCCCCTTTGAATGCCCGCTTATTGTGAATCGGGGCCGGTTATGAAAATCATGGCATTGGCATCCTCAAATGACATTATGATAAGCGGCATACCATTCGGCGAATTTCCGCAGTCCCTCACGAAGCGGTGTCGAAGGCCTGAACCCGATGAGCCGTTCCAAGTCCGATATATCCGCATAAGTAGCCGACATGTCACCTGGCTGCATGGGGACGGACTGTTTGTGTGCCTCGAAATCGAAATCCGGGGGAAGGACACCGACGGCAACCAATTCTTCCTGCAAGGTATTCACAAATTCAAGCAGGCTTACAGGTGAGCCGGTTCCTACATTATATATATGATAAGGCGGCTTCGCCATCCCCTCGCCATCCGTCACCCTTTGGGGCGGCCTTGACAGAACACGCACGATACTCTCCACCACGTCGTCTATGTACGTGAAATCACGGAGGCAGTGGCCATGATTGAAGATACGGACAGTATCTCCGGCAACGAACTTGTTCGTGAAATCGAAATACGCCATGTCCGGACGTCCCGCCGGCCCGTACACCGTAAAGAAACGTAGTCCCGTGGTAGGAATCCGGTAGAGATGGGAATAGGCGTGTGCCATTAGCTCGTCTGCCTTCTTGGTGGCGGCATAAAGCGAAACGGGGCTGTCAGTTCGTTCATTGGTCGTAAACGGGGTTTCCCTGTTCAACCCGTAGACACTCGACGAACTGGCAAATATCAGATGCTCCACGCTCTTTTTCCCGTTGCCGTATGAATGGCGGCAGGCTTCCAGCAGGTTATAAAATCCTATCACGTTCGAGGAAATATACTCGTCGGGATGGATAATGCTGTGGCGCACACCGGCCTGTGCAGCCAGATGAACCACGGTCTGCGGATTATATTCATCGAATAGCCGCATTATCGTGTTCTTGTCTGCGATGTCAACTCGAACGAACCGGAAATTTTTGTATTCAGAGAGTTCGTTTAGTCGATATTCTTTGAGTGTTACATCGTAGTAGTTATTCATGCTATCAATACCGATAATTTTTGATTTCAAATTGTCCGTAAGAAGTCTTTTTACCAAATGATAGCCTATAAAACCTGCCACACCTGTTATGAGGATAATCTTGTTCTCAAACATAATGTCTACCGTTTCAATTTGTGTCAAATGATGATGGTTTCTTTACATCATATACTTTTACATTCTCATTATATACAAACCAGATATAATCATAGGATAATTGTCTTTTGCAACAATCAACAACAGAATCAACTTTTGCATAAATGGACGCGACATCCGTTTCCGGTATCAGCAAGACTGTTGTATGTTTAGGATATTCGTAATTATACTTGTGGCGCACCGACTCACCGTTCTTGAATCCATCTCCTATGTTATAAATAAATGCCCCTGTTTTTTTACCGGAATAATTGTCTACCTTAATTAAATATACACTTTCCGGTATATGTGGCATTTGTTTAATGATTTCATCTGCCATAACCATAGGTATATGACCGGACTTAAAACTCATATAATACTTATGTATATCAGTTATCAAGGTACTTGCGATAAAACAGCTAAACGCAGTCAAAAACAATGCATTGTTTTTATGGGATTTATCCAAAATAAATCCCATAAAAATGGTTATAAATGTCATGTCGGATAGAGGAGATATTTCACCCGCTCTGGTTATCATGGACGGAAGAGACAACCAAATTATAAGTAATACCATCAAAACCGCCTCCTGCCAATTACGCTTTATGTAACAGGCAAAAGGTCTGAGTAAATACAGCGCCCAAATCAAGGAAAGTAGGGTTGTCAGAATCAATGGAATATAGTTCCTATAATACACGGCTGTTGTATCAATGGGGAGTATCCCAAGAAAATATAAGATGCCGATATTCTTGAATATCATTGCGGGAGTCAATTTATACCACTTATTCTCTCCCCCGCCCACAGCTTGCATGTCAAACAATTCTGAAGAGAATGAAGTCGTTGCTTTGGACATGTCATTATCCAGCATCCCAATCTGTTCCATGACATGGGGACGCATCGCAAAATAAACAGCTAAAAAAAGAATAACAGGAAGTACACTGCCTAAAATCTTTTTTAGAAAAGAGGATTCCATCCGTGAGAAACTGAAATTTCCATAAGCATTCCGTTGACGTATCAATTCTTGGACTATAGGGCCCGCCACAAACCATACGAAACCGTTTTCTTTGGAAAAAGCGGCTATAATCCCCCATATAAACCATAAAAGATATTTATCTTTCAAATAATACATCATTGATAACATGCCAAAGAAAACTGCGCCGACATTGTGTACGGAATCTATGCTAAGCAGGCTTCCCATAGACGTTGTGGCGAAAAGCAATGACATGGAGACTCCATAGGCCATACCTCTTGACAAGCACATTTTTCCACAAAGAATAAACACAAAATAGGAGATGGCTGTCATCCCCGCACAGTTTATGATATGATTGATGTATGGGAACGACCAAATCATGTAATTTGCGACTATATATTTGTAGAGTTGGTAAAGAGGCCTCCAATACAAATGATCCGGCAACAATAATTTTTTTGCCAAATTACTTGTCGATAATCCTATTCCAAGGCCTTTTGACCCAACTAATTCCCAATCGTCAGAATGTGGAAACAAGAAACACGTTACCACACATAACAGTAAAAATACAATGAAAAAAAATCTCTTGTCCTTCATATTGTATATTTTCAATACATAAGTCGTAAATGCCCGGATATGTAGGTGTTCCCAATTATTTCCGTAGATTATTCCAGACAAAACATATAGGAAAAAGAAAAGCCGCTTTCAGGTAACGCTTTCTGGTATGTTTTTCTTTATAGATACGGTATAAAAAGCGGAGATTATATTTGTCTGCCCATACAGGATAGTATTTGATCCCTTTCATGCTCAGTTGGGAAATAAAAGCTCCACAGGTGAAACCAATGCCTTTATACCCCGCCTGTTTTAGCTGTGACAGAAAAAGTTCTTGATTTGGAGTACCCATTCCAACGATGACGAAAGCCGGATTCATACTAATGATGTTCTTACACTCTTCTTCCATTTCCTTTTTCGAAGAGAAATAGCCATTTCGATAACCGACTATTTGTAATTCAGGATATTGTTCTTTTAAAATTTCCACTGATCGTTCAACTTGTTCCTGTTTTGCCCCGACTATATAGACGGACTTGTTTTTGGATATGGCATATCGAAACAAAGAGGAAGCAACCGAAGTTGTATCGAAACTGCGGCGTCTGACTTTCACTCCATATAACAATCTGATGGCAGTAGCTAGAATAGCACCATCAACCATTATCCCATCGAAGCGGGCGAACAGACTTTCCTTTTTCAACGCAGTCAGATATGAGACTGGATTTAAAAAGGTATATATCGAATTGCCTTGTTTTAACGGCGATTCTTTTATAGTCGTTTCAAACTCTATGATTTTTTCAATCAATATCCGAGACATGTTAAAAATTATTTGAGAAATGCTTTTATCTTGTCAGTCATCTTCGGACAGCACATCGACAACGGCACCCATATCCGCAGCAGCAGTTTCTTCCACCCCGGTTGCCACGTCCCGGCGAAGTGGTGGATGGTGCGGGTGTTCTCCGTTATCCTTATCTTCTTTGTGACGTATGATTTAGGGCTGAAATAGTCCGACGGATATACATATACGCCTGCTATCTGTAAGAGCCCGTTTCCGTACTCTTTCGTTTCGTGCTTCATGAACAATTCAGTGGTGTGTTCCACCACGGTTTTCAGATTAGCGGCACTGTAAACGAAATGCAATCCGGCATACAGTTCCAATAATTCCTTATATATTCCCAGTCCCGGCAGGCTTCCCATACCCACTCCAGGATTGATTCGGAATGCGGATATTCCTTTCAGGCTTCCTTGCTCACATCCCATGAAAGCTCCTCGGGAAACAATGTCGTCCATCGGACGAATCACCTCCACGTCCGTATCGAAATAGATACCACCGTAATGATACAGTATCCAGAAACGGGCGAAGTCGCTCACGAAAGCATACTTCTTCGTCCTATACGCCTCTTCTACGTAGGGGATGATCCCGATGTCGAAATTATTCTCGTTCCACTCCTTTATTTCGTAATCCGGCAAGTAAGTGCGCCATGAGTCGATACACTTCCTTGCCGAAAGAGGTAAAGGGGAATGCCCGAACCAGCAGTAATGGATTGTTTTGGGTATCATGATGTGAATTTGTTTGGCTATCCGACTAAAGAGGCTATATTTCTCGCCAACAACTCAGTCCGATGTTTCGACATGTAATCCTTGTATCCGTTCTCCGCCAGTTTCCGGTACAAATCCTTGTCCTTGTACAGACGTTCGATGGCTTCTAACCAGGCTTCCGGACAATTATCGACAAGCAGTGCATTGTGTCCGTCCTTCAAGTAATCAGCCACACAGCTTCCTTTCGTGCATACAATGGGCCTCTTCAGGTACAGTGCCTGCAATAACACAAGTTGTCCGCTGGATATGATATTCGGACCTTTCAGCGGTATAGCCACGCAATAGCTGTTGTACATATATTGCTGCATCTCTGTACCGAACAGGTTATCGTGTACGGTTATATTGGATGTGCCCGTTTCTTCGGACAGGTCGCTACAGGCAATATGCACCTTGTATTTTGTAGCGTTCAACGTCTTTGTGAGAAAATCATAATCACGATTTGTCCCTCCTACCGAGAATATGTATCGGTCTTCTTTAATCGGCAAGTCGGCGGGGACGAAATTCTCCATATTCTTGCTTAGCGGAAAGAAATGTAGTTTATGCTTGGGTATGCCCAACAGGTTATGGTAGTAATCCACCTCCCCACCGCTAAATACCACTACATGGTCGACATATTCGGAACAGACGGCATATCGCACAATCTGCATTTTAAGTCGCCCCAATAGCCCCTGTTTCCCATGATTATAAATAAAGGCCATCAATATCAGCCGCGATGTTTTCCGGACATGGAAGAATCTGCATAAACAAGCATAATACATTCCGCATACATAGTCGGACCAGCTGACAACAACTCCCAACTGCTTCCGTTTAAGAAACAATCGGGCGGCATAGGCCATGTATAAAAGCATGAATCCGATTCTTCCCATCCTGTCGAAACGGGGGACTTTCAGGTATTCCGAGTCAAAATGCAAACCGCTGTATTTTTCGAGAAACCCGCAGATTGCCGAGTTCAAATCCTGATTCAAGTGTGATAACAGAACATTACGTGAGGTTTCCAGTACCTCCGTGAATAAGTCAATTATCTGTTTCTCGCTTGAGTTGACATCCACAAATTTTTCCTTTATTTCTAATCTTCGTGCCTTTAGCATAGCTCCTGCCAACTCCTCGTGGTTGCCCACCGTTACCGCATATCCGTTTACACCGTCATGTACCACTTGTGCTATGTACGGAATGCTACGAGTGACAACCACCGGTTTTCCCAGGTACATGGCTTCAATCATCACGTTAGGCAATCCCTCATGGACAGACGAAAGCACGAAGACATCGGCCGCCTCTATGTATTTGAACGGATTCTCCTGAAAGCCGTGGAACGTGACAGAGCGGTCTATGCCCAATTGCATGATAAGCGCATCCAATGATTTCCTATATGCCGTGTCCCAATCGACACCGATGATGTCGAGATGGCTTTCCGGCTCTTTCTCTAATACGAGCGCAAAAGCCTTTATCAAAGTCCGGTAGTCTTTTTGCGGACAGATACGTCCCACGGCAATATAGTGGATACAATCGGCACAAGAAAAACGATGTTCTTCCCGAATCGACTTTTGTATGAGAAACTTGTCTATCGGATTGTTGATAACGGTAATCCGTTCCGGATGCAGGTGATAAAAGGCAGCCATTTCCTGTTTCATCTCCTCCGTTTGGGCAATGAGCGCATCGGCGTAGCGGAGGATATATTTGGCCGGATAAGACTGGTATTTACGGTGTTTTGACGGCATATTGCAATCCCGGAACAGGACTTTCATTCCCGGCAAAACCAGTTTGGGCAATATCAGTGAGGGCATCAGCAGCGGAAAAGAATAGAATACGCAACATGGTTTCGTCCGCAGCAGATAGAGAGGTATCCGATAAAACAGATGACGATACCTGCACCGCATAAGTTCATACGGTAGGTCATCGGGGATGAACGGTTTCAACTCGAAATCATCCGACGGCTTTTGGCTTATCAGCAGGCGACAATCGTAACCGGCCTGCTTCAATATTTTGGCATAGAGCAAAGTCATACGCTCTACGCCGCCGCAGGTAGAATGGGTGATGAACAGAATTGTTTTTGTCATAACGCGTTTCGTCTTGTTTTTTTACGTTGCCGTATTTCCTCGAACATATCCAGCCAACGGTCGGCAATGGCAGAAACATCATGATCCTTAGAGCGGGATATGCCATTTATACGAACTGAGTTTCGATATACCTCATCTGTAATCATGCGCGATATGGCTCCGGCCAATTGTTCAACATCCTCCGGTTCTATGCACAGACCTTCCGTTTCATTTCTGATGATTTCACGTTGCCTACCCTTGTAATCGCAAGCGATGCAGGCGCAGCCTTGCGACATAGCTTCCAAAAGCACATTGCCGAACCCCTCATATCTACTACTCAGAACAAAGATTTCCGATTCACGGAACAACGTATTCACATCTGTATGGAAACCGCTGAACACAACGGAGTTTTCCACATGGTATTCTTTGGCTATGCCTTTGAGGAAATCCAAGGAGGCTTCATCTCCTTGCCCTGCGATATTCAACGTCCATCCGTCGCAATGTTTCGCGATTCTTCCCCACGCCCGGATCAGGAGGTCGAAACCTTTATAATGCCATGCATCCATACGCCCGGCGGCGACAATCTGTTTTTTACGGTTACCGGATAGTTCGTGTAAAGGTATCGGTTGAAAAGCCAACGGATTCGGCATTACATATACATGCTTCAGCCTGTTGCCGATAACCGATTTGTCCGCTTCCGTCAGTACCGTCACCCCATCAAAGAGTTTGGTGACAAAGAACTTGAAAATGTAGTCCCGCCTTGTCATCGGTGCGCACGGAGGACGTTCAAAGGCATTATGCTCGGAGGCGACAATGTCGGTTTTCGTACCTATTGAGGCCACAAAAACCTTTAAGAAAGTAGTATTCATAAATGCGACTATCACATCCGGATGTTCATTCCGAACAATCCGACGGAGATTCAGGTAGTGCCTCATGCGCTTAGGAAAATACTTGTACATGCGATGGGTACAGACCTTGTCACCGAAGTAACGTGTCATCCTGACACGTGTATCCACGTCATATACGAACGGCTCGTCCGAACGGGTCTTGTCGCAGACAAACAACACCTCATGCCCTTTCTCCGCCAACGCTCCGGCCAGAACGACGGCCACACGCTCCGCTCCGCCTCCGACAAGGCTTTGGAGAACTAACATTATTTTCATGGACAGGATGGATTAACGGATGATTTTATACCTGAAGCAAGCCAGTCTTTTATTCGTACAGGCCGATATACGTAGCAACATAACAGAAAGACGGCCAACGGTGTATATTGGGTGGCCAATGAAATGTTCGATGATGCCAGCAAGAGAAAAAAAAGCGAGATGGTTATCTTGTTGAATTGGGAATACCCCGACAACAGATGTTTGCCGATGTTATAATAGCAGAAAGCAAAAAAAGAGGTGGCGACAATCCCATATCTGAAGATATAATGCACCCAAAAATTCTCAATTACCTTTACCTTAATGGATATTGTCATATCATGCTGTATTTTGGCAGACGAGTTTCCCCATAAGAAGTCCGTCCAATTCTTATCTAACAGATACTTGAAAAGTTTCAACCTTGTGCCCATACTACCGTCGGTTCTTACATTATCCGTATTCCAGAATCTTCCACCGATACCATAGAAATACAGAATACTCACAACGAGGCAGATGAAGAGAAAAATAAGGATGATATTTATTCTTGCCGTTGTATATTTCCCGGATAGCCCTTTAGTGAGGAAGACAAGCAGGCTTGCCAAATTGACGACGATAGCCAAACGGGCATTGAAACAGAACACGGCAACCAATCCGAACGTCCAAAGCAGGATTTTGTTTCGCATGGAATATCGGTCGCCAAACAGATAGAAAAGCATCAGGGTCGTTACCACCAAAGCATTGTTCAGCGGTGCTCCCAGCAAGGCCGCCGAACGGAACTCCTCATGTTTCCCATACGATACGATTCCTTTATAATAGGTCGGTTCGAACCATCCGAAAAGATGCTCACGGACAATATATTCATAGAGTGCGACACCGCATTCCACAACATAAAAAATGAAAAGGAACCACGCTATAAGACGTTTGGTTTCCAATGTCTGTATTTTGAATTCCGCATCCGTCGGCAGAGCGGACACGAGCAAAGCCGGTAAAACGAGAATGGCCATACCCTGCTTCAAATCGGTTTCACCGTTCGCCATATATCGGAAGATCAGAACCAACGAAGCTCCTGCCACCAAAAGCAGGGTATGTTTTTCCACACCCGCCCACGTCCGTTTATAGACAATCGCGATGAGCAGGCTGTAAACAAGCGGGACACCGATAAGAAACGGTTTCGGCAGGCCGAGCGTAACGATTCCTATGTTCCCGCCGATATAAAATACGTAAAAGAGCAAAATGAGAATATGGTAATACATGGAGATTCCAAAATAAGGTCATGAAGCAAACAACGTTCTTATCTTCCGACGCAGGAACTCTCGTTCATTGTCCGTTGTCCCGAATATCCAGACCAGACCGGCCATTGTCAAGACACAGGCGCAACACAGGATGGAATACCCGGCAAGCGTCGGTGCCAACCGGTTACCCAGTAACAGGCAAAGGAAACCCGAGCCGCCTGTGACCAACATCGCCGGCTTGATTACCTGCGACAGGTATTGCCTGATCGGGAAAAAGACGTATCGCCTGATTATTAACAGTATGGCACCGATATAAAGTATCCTGACGGCAAACAGGATCTGGAATACGGCCACCGGAGAAGCCCCGGCCTTCAAACTGATATACGAGAGCGGAAACGCCAGGAAGAAAATACCGTTCCCTATCAGGATATAGCGTTTCAGCTCTCCTGTCGCCAACGCGACCATCCATATCGGGTAATTCAGGACATTGACCATCGAGTAGGCAAGCCCCCAGATTGTAAAGACGTCCGTATATTCAGGAATCCGTGTGAGCCAAATCTCTAGTATGGGGTCGATGCACAGCATGAGGGGCAGGCAGAAAAACCAGAGCAGGAAAACGGAATATTTGGAACTGCGGAAAAACAGGCCGAGCAGATAGTCGAAATCCTCCGAGGCATACGATTTCGTAATCTGAGGACTCACCGCCGTGATGAAGTTCGTATTGAAATTGTTGACAGCCCTGCTTATCTGGCTCGATATACCCTGCGCGGCATTGACGGCAGGGCCGAAAAAGAGGTTGAGCAATAGGTTTATACCTTGGTCGTTCAAGGCGAATATAAACGTGCTGACCGTATTCCAGCTTATCAAAGAGAAAGTTTTTTTCACCTCTTTCCCGTGAAGTGTAAGACGGAACTTGCATTCCTGATATTTCCGCTTGCAATAGGAAAAATATAGAATCCTCGTGCAAAACGTAAGAAGCAAAAGCAGGAATGCGTACACGGTCAATTTATCGAGAGAGGACAGGCTGATGGCATAAGCGACCGCCAATTTTCCGCATCCCTCGAAAACACCGATATAAGAATAAACATTCATGTCCTCGTGGGCAATGATAACTGCATCGTATACCACATTCAATATCGTCAGGCAGCAGGACAGGACCGAGAATTGATAGACCCATATCGCGGCCTCCATCCGTTCCGGCGGAATAGTCAATTGGTTACACACGAACCATAGCCCGATGGTTTCGGAAAAGATGAGAACGATTATGGCAATGAAAATATACAAGGTCTGGTGCAGCCTAAATACCGAAGTCGCTCCTTTTACGTCATTCTTTCCAAGCTCTATATTCAGATAACGCTGTGTCGCGTTGGATAAGGACGACCGGAAAAACACGAACATGGAGGCGAAACCGCCCACGATGTTGTAAATGCCGAAGTCCGTGATACCCAAATGCTGCAATACGACTCTCGACGTGAAGAAAGAAACGATCATCAAGAACAGCATCCTGATATATAGGAAAGCCGTATTCCGGATAATTTTGGTGCTGTTATTTCGCATCTGCGACATATTCCTGTTAATTATATCGTATGTGCTTAGATGACCTCTTTGATTCAAAGTGACTGTTTACTATGATTATTATAATCTACCATCAATAATATTTCTATCCAATATACCTTTTACATCATAAATGACCCCATTTTCATGTGCTAATAGATTACGAACATTTAAGATGTGGAAAGCATCATGTGCCACGCCTAAAATTACGACATCAAATAGCTCCTTTGGAGGATTAGGCAACCGGTTGATAATTTCTATGCCATATTCATGTTTCACCCTTTTTATATCAGCCCACGGATCATACACGGTTATATTAGAAGTATATTCTTTCAATGTAGTATAAATGTCCACGATCTTGGTGTTACGGATGTCCGGACAATTCTCTTTAAATGTAATGCCTAACAAAAGAATACGTGCATTCTTCACTAATACACCTTTCTTATTCATAAGTTTAATAACCTGATTTGCGACATAGTCTCCCATTCCATCGTTTAACCGACGGGCAGCCGACATCACACGAGGCAATACACCATAAACTTGTGCTTTTTGAATTAGATAATAGGGATCTACACTGATACAATGTCCACCCACTAATCCCGGTTTCAATTTAATGAAATTCCATTTGGAAGAAGCTGCGTCAATCACGTCATTAGTATCAATACCCATAGCATTAAAAATCTTAGCCAGTTCATTCATGAATGCGATATTGACATCTCTTTGGGAATTCTCAATAATTTTAGAAGCTTCAGCCACTTTAATGGAGGGGGCTTTATGCGTGCCATTCACCAAAACCGAATTGTACACTTTATCTACCAAATCTGCAATTTCAGGAGTAGAGCCGGAAGTTACTTTCCTAATTTTTTCTACAGTGTGTTCTTTATCACCCGGATTGATACGTTCTGGAGAGTAACCGGCAAAAAAATCCACATTAAATATCAATCCACTTATCCGTTCTACAACAGGCAAACATTCTTCCTCTGTTACTCCCGGATAAACAGTTGATTCATATACCACAATGTCACCCTTTGAGATAACTTTTCCTACAGTTTCACTGGCTCCCCATAGAGGCTTTAAATCCGGACGATTGTTATAATCTACCGGAGTTGGAACTGCTACTACATAAAAATTACAATTCTTGATTTTTTCTAAATCCGTTGTGCATATAAAACCATACTTGTTGATGGCTTCTTGCAATAATTCATCCGAAACTTCCAAAGTCGTATCATGCCCGGCCATCAAAGCATCAACACGTGCTTGGTTTATGTCAAAACCTACTGTCTCATACTTTGTTGAGAAAAGTCGGGCTAAAGGAAGCCCTACGTAACCGAGACCGATTACAGCGATTTTAATTAAATCCATAAAATGTAAGCGGTTATTTTAGACCCGTAGCGATTAGTAAGCATAAAGTTTTTCACTAAAAGGTTGGATTTAAAATCTGATTACATGACCTAAAGTGTTACTTAGATGGCAACCGTGCGACGGCCGATAAAAGTCGCGCGGCTACCGGATAGCTGTTACCCGATTGGAGCCATCGTCAAATCTCGTCGGGGCTCTCGCTGTCGCCGGAGGATTCCGTGTTCGTGCCGTCGAGGGTGCTGATGGAGTTGATGTTGACCCACGTCACGTTACCGCTGGCGAGGGAGCGGGTGACGGTCGTTCCCTGACGGGTGGACTCGGGGACGAAGCGGACACGTGTGCCGGTGATCTGGTTGGCGTTCACCTTGTCTGCCGTCTCCACGCCCTTGCCGTTGGAGACGCAGGTGTAGTAGAACGTGCCCAGCCCCTCCACGTGTACCGTGCGGCCGGTGTTCATGAATGTTCCCAGCACTAACCCGAGGGCCTCGATGGTCGCCTTGGTGTCGACGCTGCTGACGGTGGAGATGAGCGAGATCTGCTTGCACAGTTCCGCCATTTCCACAGGCTTGCCCACGGTGACCGCTTGCGGGTGCCACCGTTGGGACAGTTTCTTGTAGACTGCTTTGAAAAACGCCATAATGCTTTGTTTTTAAAGGTTTTACAATATTCCCGGAAGGGAAAGGATGATATGTATAAGAGTCAGGGTTGATACTTATAAGAAGTATGGCTGATACTTGTGCTAAGTATCGGCCATACTTGTGCTAAGTGTCGGGGATACTTGTGCTAAGTGTCAACGGGGTTCTCGTATAGGGTAAAATACGTCATTCCGGGACGTCTTCAGTCAGTTCGCGAATCCTGTCCGCGCTCAAGCCCGTGGAACGGGCGACTTCCTCCAAGGTCATTCCGGAATTCAGCATGGCGCGGGTCATGGAGCGTAGCAGCATGTCCTTCTCGGCTAACTGATTGCTTTGTTCGGCAATCTGGGTGTCCTTCTCGGCGATCTGGGTGTCCTTCTCGGCAATGAGCTTGTCACGCATCATGATGGCCGTGTCCCGGTTCTCGATCGCCCGGAAATATTCATCCTCCACGTTCATGTCCTGACGCAGCTTGGCATCCGAGGCGGCGGCCAGCAGACGGCGGAGGATGTACATCATGTCTTCATCGCCGGCGTAGAGGTCCTCGTCGAGGGTAAGGACCTGACGGTTATGCCGGTCTTTCTGCGTCTGGTCGAACACGCTGAGCACTTTCTCCAGACGGTTGTTCACCTGTCCCCGCAGCAAGGGGATCTGGACGATGATGCTGTCATGAACCAGACTGTCCACAAAGGGATCGGGCAACCCTTTGACCACCTCGGCACCGTTATAATCATAGGACTTGTGGCTGACATACAGGACCGGTTCTTCGATATCGCCCACGCGATGTCCCAGCAGGTAGACGGCTACCATCGGGATGGCGTAACCCTCGCTGTTCTTCTCCGCGGGGATATTCTCCGGATTGGCGTATTGGGCACCCAGATACTGGCGGAAACGGAGCGTCTCCGTCTCAAGCCACGTCTTCTGAAACTCGATCAGGATCAGATGGCGGCTGCCGTCCGCTTCCCGGACCTCCGCCCCGAAATCGATACGGAACATCGAGATCTTGTCGCGAGAGCCGTTCGTGTATCGTGGCGGCGGACATGGACCTCCACGACCTCCTTCTTCAACAGGGCGGACAGCAGGGTCCGCGCGATCCGTTCATCCTCGATGAGGTACTTGAACACGGAATCGTAAATGGGATTGGCTACATGTATCATCATTTCTGTTTTCTCCTTTCTTATTTATCTTGACATACGCAAAGATAGCTGTATTTTTTCAATCCGAAGAAACAACGGGGCGGAAAAGGACATTCTTCCTGATTTTACCTGCCAGGCCGTCCCGGAGCATTTCCGTCCCGTGCGTGTCCGTACCTGCCATGTCGTAATATCCTTTCCCCGACAGCCATCCGGCTTTTGTTCGCGCTTCCTTACCGTATAAACCGGTCAGGGAAAAGAGGTTGATCTGGAACCTTACGCCACCGGCTTTCAGCCTTTCGTAACCGCCCTTGTCCAGGTACATGTAACGCTCGGGATGGGCGAGTACAGGATGGAAACCATTGGACCTGATCTCATCCAAAAGCCTGTACAGGTTGGCGGGAGGATTGTAACAGGAGGTTTCCACCAGCAGCATATCGCCTTTCTCTCCCAGCGGCAACATGTCGCCATCTTCCAGCCGTCTCACGAACAGGTTGTCGAGCATATACTCGGCCGCCAGATACAAATTGATATCACCCTTATAGGCTGCTTTCAGTTCATCAAAACGCCCCTTCAATCCGGCGGTCGTGTTCGGTACGTCCTCCATGACATGGGGGGTGAGCCAGACGGTTTTCACTCCGAGCTTCTCATATTGGGCGAGTATTTCCAAGGCTTCCTCCATCGTCCGCACGCCGTCGTCCACACCCGGAAGGATATGGCTGTGCCGGTCGGTAAAGTCACGGAGGATTCCGCTGTCGGCAAGCGGGTATTTCTTATTGAACGGCCACATGGAAAGACTTATTCCCTGTTATAATACCCGTAATGATATCCATATCGGTAACCGTACTTATACCCATACCGGTATCCGTAGCGTCCGGCCTCGTTCTCCGTCCCGTTGAGGATGAGGGCCATATTCCTGAACTGTTTCCGGCGGTAGAGACTTTCCAGTTCGGGGAGCATCGAGCGCTCCAGCAGCCCGGCACGCACCACGAAGAGGGTACGGTCGGCCAGTTTCCCGAACAGCTGCACGTCGGCCACGATGTCCACGGGCGGGCAGTCGATGAACACATAATCGTATTCGGAACGGACTTCGGCGAGAAGTTCTTCCACGCGGGGGGAAGAGAGCAGTTCCGTCGGGTTGGGCGGCAGGGTACCTACCGGAATGACATCCGGCCCGTCCTGCGTCTCGCCGGCTTT
>ENA-ORPH01002038-ORPH01002038.1-human-gut-metagenome-genome-assembly--contig:-NODE-2038-length-17705-cov-4.575751_pt1 | contig 17705 bp, 13 predicted proteins | sample MGYA00242142_ERZ509074 | MGnify/ENA primary metagenome ERZ509074 (study PRJEB26280, sample SAMEA2338724) | human gut metagenome | biome: human gut; feature: human-associated habitat; material: faeces...
TAGTAATGCGGAATCGCCCGCTTGTCAATATGCCGCCGCCCAAATCGAAAAATATTTTTTTATCGTTCTCCCCACAATCATTCTCTCTATCGGCTCATCGTCCGCCACCAACACACGGTACATCATGCTCCCCCACTTCCTTATGTCTGATCTGTATTTTTACCACAGTCCCCACATCTTTTTTACTGTAGATTTCTACATTTCCATCCTGATACATTGCACGGATCCGCCGGAAAATATTGCCAAGGCCAATGCCTGTCTTTCCATCTTCTTTTTCCAGTTCTCCCCGCAGATGCATAAGTGCTGCTTCGTCCATTCCAAGCCCGTTATCCCCAATGGTAATTAACGTAAATCCATCTTTCTGCCAGATATGTACCCGGACAGTCCCACCTTCTTCTTTTTTCGAAAGTCCATGAATGATGGCATTTTCCACCAGCGGCTGAAATGTAAATGCCGGAACAATGACTTTATCTGCATCCACGCTGCAATCCTTTCGGTATGTGATTCTGTCTCCGAAACGCATCTGCTGCAGATACATATAATCTTCCATAATTTTTAATTCCTGTGACAGGCACACCTCCGTGTCCTGATTTTTCAGGTTATAGCGGAAAAGTGCCGACAATGCACGGATCATTTTTTCAGTAGTTTCCGCTTCCTCAAGGCTTGCCATTCCACCGATGACATTTAAGGTATTGAACAGGAAATGCGGATTGATCTGGCTTTTTAGAAGTTCAAGCTTTGTCATCTCCAGACGCTTTTCCGTCTCTAACTTTTCAAGCTCCTCCTCATGCAAAAGATCTAAGGTCTTTCTTTTTTCCTCCAGTGCCTGAATGTACTCTCCTGTGGCGTATTTCATTTTATTGAACGCCCGGACCAGTTCACCAAGCTCATCCTTGTTGTCCACCTCAACATCCCTGATAAAGAAATCATTTGCAGCAATTTTCTGTGATGCATGTACCAGTTTAAAAATCGGTGCCATGATCGTTTCTTTCATCAGTGCCGCCATCTCTGCAATTCCAAAAAGAAGCAGGATTCCTGCAAAAATTACCACCAGCGGAACACTGATCAGTGTCGGAACCTTTTTCTGGTACGAAACATCTCCCTCCTCGATCGTATAATTCATAAGTGTTCCGGCATAATTCTTTAAGTAGTCCTGCATGTCATAAACTTCATACAGCCTGCTGACATAATCTGTCACATTATCTTCCATGGACAGGATTGCATCTCTTTTAGTGCAATAAACTTCATAGCTGCTGCGGATCGACCATGTTTTTGCATAGCGGAGTTCCCCGATCCTGCGATACTGGAATGGCAGATCATAAACCGCATGTTTTGTACGTTTCATGGAACGCTCTAACGCTTCTTTTTTCTCCGTATCCGGATTTCTCATATAGCTTTCAAACAGTGTGCTCTCCTGCTCTAATGCCTGGATCAGTTCACTGCACTTTGCATTGTCCTGCAAAATACCATTAAAATCGGTCAGTGAAAACCGGACAACCCAGACATTAAAAACAACGGAAAGCAGGATGGCCACACAGACCATCCCGGTAAACACTGCTATTTTCTTTTGAATGGTAAGCTCCTGCCACCACTTTTTTATCCTTTTCTTCAAGCTGTTTATCCCATCCTGCTTCTTTCTCCATTTAGCTGTCTGATCTGCCAGCCCGCATACACTAATTCGTCTCTGCGATCCTTTCTTTTGCAAATGCAAAAAATGGTTCTTTCTGTGCTCCCAAAATACGGTTTGTAAGCATATATCCATGTCTTGCATCGGAAAAAACGATCATCATGCCAGGCTCGTTTGCCACCCGCAGCTTTTTCCATCCAATGCTTTCCTTTTCTTTCCCCACAGTCACATGGAGTCCCGCATCGTCAAAGGAAAGTTCTACATCTTTCGGCATCGTTTTTGCCTGCCCTTTGGCTTTCAGATAGATCGCGATCGGCTGGATCACCGGAAACAGCAGACATCTAAAGAGCATCAGCATCTGCATCAGATCCCCTGAGGTACGGAAAAATTTTGCTGTAAATAAAATCATCGCCACCGTAAAGACCATGTTGCAGACTCCCGCCACCGAACGATATGTCCGGCTCATTGTCAGTTTCCAGAAATCTCCTGCGGTCACTTCGCTCTTAAATTGATATGTCATGCCATTTCCTCCCGTAATTCTAAAATCATCCGCCGTAGCCGCCAAATACTCTCGGTAACAGAAGGCTTACTTCCGGAATGAATGTAAGTAACATTAATACAATGATCATACAGATATAGAATGGAAGTGTTGCCTTTACGACACGTTCCATTTTTACACCGCTGACTGCGGAACCGATAAATAATACGGATCCAACCGGTGGTGTCAAAAGACCGATACCACAGTTTAATACCATGATGATACCGAACTGTACCGGATCAATGCCGATTGATGTTGCGATCGGAAGTAAGATCGGTGTTGCGATCAGGATAATCGGTGCCATATCCATGATACAGCCAAGGAACAGAAGAATCAAGTCAATTAAAAGTGCAATCACGATCGGGTTTGTTGAAAATCCTACGATCGCATTTGCTACCATATCCGGTACATGTAATGTGGTAAGGCAGTAACCGAAAATACTCGAAGTAGAAATCAGGATCAATACGATCGATAAGGTATCGATACACTGTTCTAAACATTTCCATACACCTTTCCAGTCAAGTCCTTTGTAAATATATACACTGACAATCAGGCTGTAAAATACAGCGATTGCTGCGGACTCTGTTGCGGTGAACCATCCGGCAACTACACCGATAACTACGATAACAACCGCTGCAAGTGCCCAGATAGAAATACCAATCTGCTTCAATAATCCCTTAAAGCTGAACTTATCTCCCTTTGGATAATGTTTCTTCTTTGAGATAATGTAAGAACCTACCATCAGGGAAACTGCAAGTAAAGCACCCGGCAGATATCCTGCAAGGAATAAACTTCCTACGGAAATACCACCTGCTGACATTGCATAGATAACCATGTTGTGGCTTGGCGGAACCAAAAGTCCCTCACAGGAAGAAGTAATGGTAACTGCGGTAGAAAAATCATCATCATATCCCTGATCTACCATCATTGGGATCATGATACTTCCGATAGAAGCAGTATCAGCAGATGCAGAACCGGAAATTCCACCGAAAAAATAAGATGCTACGATATTTACCATTGCCATACCACCGGTCATCCATCCGACGCAGGCATTGGCAAGTGCAATCAGTTTTTCTGAGATACCACCGGTGCCCATCAGTACACCCATCGTGATAAAGAACGGCACTGCCATCAGACTGAAAGAACTGATTCCTTTTACCATCTGCTGACAGATCGTGGTAAGCGGCAATCCCTGTGTCAGTAAACAAAGTAATGATGACAATGCAACTGCATATGCAATCGGAAATCTAAGGAGTATCATTACTAAAAAGCTGATCAGCAATACTGCGATTGCAATTCCTTGTGCGCTCATTATTTTTCCTCCTTTACAAAAATTCCTTTGATATGGTTATAAACTGCTTCAATCTCAAATACCACCATTGCAATTCCTGCAAGTGGGATTGGGAAATACATCCAGAATTTTGAAACACTTGGCATACTTACATAATTTCCTTTTGCACCGATCTGGACTGCATAGGAAAATCCTACTGTAATCATTACCACACCAAGGATTAATACTGCCACATCTGCTAAAATATCCAGTGCACGGATCACGGATTTTGGCAGATACTGGTCAAATGCCGTCATACGGATATGTGCATTTCTTCTGATTGCAAGTGCTGCGGACAATACTGCCATGTAGGACATCAGTGTCAGAACGACTTCCTCGCTCCATGCCGGATCCGGCACAAACGGAACGTATCTTCCGACAACGCAGACGCTTGTGATCACAAGATCTGCCGTCAGCAATAATTTACATATGAATAAAACGATCTTATATGTAATGTCATATGCCGGTTTTATTTTATCAACGGTCTGAAAAAATTTTGGCATAAACTCATCTTCCTCCTTTAAAAATAGCCATCTTTAGAAAAGGAGCACAGAGAGCAGGTATTCTCTCTGTGCTCCTTTGATACATCAGTCTTTTAGTTTGCCATATCAAGAATCTGCTGATATAACTCTTTGTTATCTTTTGTTGCCTCTTCGATCACATCTTTACATGCATCCTGCCATGGTGTGATATCCTCTACTTCAACAACGTTGCATCCATCTGCTTTTAACTCGTCTAAGATCTTGTTTTCTGTCTCCTCAGAGATCTTGCGGTTGTACTGGGAAGCGTACTCACCAGCTTCTGTTAATACATCCTGCTGTTCCGGTGTTAATTTATCCCATGCCTCATCTGTGATAACTACCTGAATTGCTCCTAAGGTATGTCCATCTAAGATCAGGTTGTTTGCAACTTCCGGGAATGCATTTGCCTGATAGTTTGCGATCGGCTGTTCTGCTGCATCTACCACACCGGTCTGTAATGCGGAATATAACTCACCCATGGCAACAACGGTCGGGTTTGCTCCAAGTGCCTCAACCATGCCTGTCATGATCGGGTCATTTGATACACGGATCTTCATGCCTGCAAGATCTTCCATTCCGGAAACCGGTTTTACGGTAAAGAAATGACGGAAACCTTCCTCTCCGTAGAACAGTCCGCGGATACCGCTTCCATTCTCATGCGGCTCAAGTAAAAATTCCTGTGCCAGATCTGATGTAGCGAAATTCCAGAAATGATCTCTGTTTACGAATGTGAACGGTACAGATAAAAGACTGGATTTTTCTCCGCCGTAGCTTGTCAGTGCGAATGCAGAGATACGTGCCATATCGATCGTACCGCCGCCGCCAAGCATGGTATCTAAGACATCTGACTCGGCTCCTAATACACCGTTTGCCTGAATATCGATCGTGATGCTTCCGCCGGAAAGCTCTTCGACTTTGTCTTTGAAAGCGGTTGCTGTCTGTCCAACGATGGTTCCCTCTAACGGGTTAACCTCTGCATAAACCAGTGTGACCGCCGGTCCGACCGGTTCTGTTGCGCTGTCCCCTGAGGATGCTGCCTCAGTTGTTGTTTCTGCTTCTGCTGCATCTGATGTTGCGGACGCATTAGATGTTGATGCTGCATTTGTTGTTCCGCCGCTGCTTCCAGCTGTATTTGGTGACTGTAAGCCACACGCTGTCATGGAAAATACCATTGCTGCACATACGATTGCGGATAAAACTTTTTTCTTCATAAGAAACCCTCCTGTAATTGGTTAATTTGTTTGCTGCGCTGCCCCTCTTTGCCGCTGCAACTTTATGATTTAATTATAGGCAGAATCTTGTACAAAGAAAACCGTATTATTTTTGCATTGTTAGCACATTCTTAACATTTTTTAGATTTTATTAATATTTTCTTGATATTTTTGTACAGTATATAGATATTTTTTTGCTTTTTTATATGTGAAACTAAACAAAATCCTATACATCATCATTTCTTCTCATCCAAAAGCATTACACCCTCCGCCGGATTATGGTCGATTGCACCAGCTATCGGTGATGCAACACCTTTTGCCCAGTGCCATGCAAGCGCGATCTGCTGCATTTTCACACCGTGACGTTCCGAAAGTTCATGCACTCTTGTGACGATAATCTGTCTGGATTGAAATATACCTTAGAGGCGCTTACAACTTTGTCACGGGCAATATTCTTTTTGAGCGCCTGTCCTGAATATTCCTCGCGCGTTCCTGCGGAATATCCGTTTGCCGTACTAAAAAAGCATTACCACAAGTCCTAAAATAACCAGTATCACACCCGTTGCACGGTTTAAGGTCTTCGGCGTTGCTTTGTTGGCAAAAACAGCCGCGATTCTCGCCCAGATCAGGGTAAATACAACACACAAAATCAATACGGTCCAGTCCGGTGCACCACCGATTGCAAAGTGCGAAGCCGCTCCGGTAAGTGCCGTAAAGGTCATGATAAACACACTCGTTCCAACGGCTGTCTTTAATTCATATCCAAGCACAGAGGTCAGGATCAGAAGCATCATCATGCCGCCGCCCGCACCGACAAAACCACAGATAAATCCTATGAGGACACCGCATATAACAGACTGCACTGCCCGCTTCTCCGCCGACACTCCCTGCATCGCCTCTTTTGTGGTCATGACCGGGCGCACGATAAATTTAATTCCTAAAAGGAATGTCATAAAGACTGAAAAGTTCCCCATGGCCGCAGATGGGACCAGACTTGACACATAGCTTCCAAAAACGGTAAATAAAAGTACGCTCACCATCATGATGATACCGTTTCGGATATCGAGATTTTTATTTTTTCCGTATGTATACGCCGACACCGCACTTGCAAGAACGTCCGAGGATAATGCGATTCCCACCGCCATATACGGATCCATCCCTAGAAATGTGATCAGCATTGGACTGATGACCGCCGCGGCGCTCATTCCCGCAAAACCGGTTCCAAGCCCTGCCCCCATACCTGCAAAAAAAGTAACGATTATTGTAAGTAACATGTTCATGTCAGTGCTCCCCTTTCAGCATTTCATCCAGATTCTTTTCCATCTGGTTGAGGATCTCTGCCATCTTTTTCCGTTTCTCCTCATCCACGCCAGACAGTATCTGTTCCACAAAATCCTGCTGCAGTTTTTTCCCGTTTTCGATCACAGGCTCTGCTTTTTTCGTGCAGATCAGCTCGACTTTTCTCCGATCACCCTCCACTGCTTTCCTCTCAAGGTATCCATCCCGCACCAACTTCTCAACATTGACAGAGACAAGGTTCGCCTTTATTTTCCGTACTTCCACAATATCACTCGCCGTTTTATAATCCGGGTTATTTGCCAGAAACATCAGTATATCAAACGCAGTCTGTGGCAGTTTCAGTTCCCTGCAGAGTGTCTTGCAGGTTGCACTGTACGCCAGTGACATTTTGTGGGCAAATTCAATACTCATATTTATCATGATCCGCCTCCATTTACTTCTTTTTTGTATTGTTCATTTTTGAAGTAATTATATAGCATTTTTCCAAAATGTCAAGACTGGATTTTTCTCTCTTAATCTTCCTCCCTTGTGATATTTCTCACCCAGATATACTTTTTATAATGCAGATAAACCGCCGGTATCTTCACGATCTCATCCAGATTGACAATGCAGTATACCACCATGACAGGGATTTTTAATGCAAGCGCTTCCAGAAATCCTTTGTGAGCAGCCGGTCTGCGGGAACAAACTACGTTTTCAGATTTGAATCCCCCTGCCGGTCGTCGCATTCACCCTGTGCGAGATGGAGATCACCGTCCGATTCTCACTTACCCGCTTTAATGCCTGCAAAACTTCTTTTTCGGTCTGTGCATCCAGGTTTGCCGTGATCTCATCTAAAAGGAGCAGTTTCGGCTTTGCCGCCGCTGCACGGGCGATCGACAATAGCTGCCACTGTCCCTGTGAAAAGATTTCATCGGAACATGGCGTATCGTACCCGTTTTCCAGACTCATGATCGTATCCGAAAGCCCTGTCATCTGTGCCGCCGCACGGACATCCTCCATAGTGATCGACGGATCGTACAGCGTGATCTGCTCTTTTACCGTTCCCGGAACCATATGAAAAGCCTGCTCCACATAGCCAAAAAGATGCCGTTTCTCTGCATCCGGGATATCTTGTGCCGGAACTCCCTGTATCAGCACGCTGCCCTCCTTTGGCTCATAAAGTCCCAGCAGCAGCTTGAATATCGTACTTTTGCCTGCGCCGGTGCGACCGGAAAGTGTAACCTGTTCTCCTTCTTTTACCTGAAAACTGAGACCATTTAGCACATTTTGTTCTTCGTAGGCAAATGTCACATTCTGAAATTCCACAAATACGTTATCTTTCTTTTGTGTACTCTCTTTTCTGTAATCAGTCTTTTCCGGTAATTCTTCCAGACTGAAAAATTCATTGATCCTGTGCACGCCCGCCACAGCAGACTGTATGGTCTGGATCTCCATTCCAAGGCTCTCCACCGGGGAAAAGATCTGCGAAATATAGTTCATGACAGCGACCGCCGTACCAGCCGACATTCCAAACAGACTTAATACATTCGCATTGCCGGAAGCCGAAAAAAGCATGACAACCGCCACAACCACCGCATTCAGGATCAGAATGACTGGTGAATAGACTGCATCATAAAAATTTGTCTGCTCCATCGCCCGGTAGCTCTCGCCGATGCAGGTATCATAACGCTCTGCCATATAGTTTTCTTTGCCGAGACTCCGGATCGTTCTGATGTTGTGAAGCGTCTGCGGAACATGGCCCAGGGCACGGCTGACAGCACGGCGGTTTTCGATCTGCGCGGTCAGCATATTTTTCTGCACGATGCGCGTAAACCAGAACAGAAACGGCAGCAACACCAAAAGCACAATGGCAAGCCCCTTGTTCCGAAACCAGATGACGGCAAGAATACTGACGATCTTGCATGCATCGGAAAACATGCTGATAATGCCTGATGTAAACAGGTTTTCCACCGTATCAACATCCCCGACGAACCGGGAAACCACTGACCCCGGCTCCTGATGTGTCAGTGCATCTGCCGTCAGATCCGTATATTTATCCATCAGGCTGCTTCGCAGTGCGTGCGTGATTTTCTGCCCGAACACAATCAGCAGTCCTTCCCTTGAACTTTCCAGTGCCCCCATGAGCAGTGTAAATCCAAAATATGCAAAGATCAGATAAAATGATACCACATTTCCCGTCGTCATGGTATCTATAATAGTTCCAAGAATGAGCGGTGGAAGAAGCGCTGTCAGGATTGCACCGGCCACTGCACACACGATCCCGGCGGAAAGCCACTTCTGTTTTTTTATCGTCCGCCACATGACACTGCCTACATTTTTACTGCTATGCGTCCCGCTGTTCAATTTGCTGCACGTCCCGCTATGCATTATTCTGCACGCCCCCTTTCTTTTCTGCCTTGTTCTGTTTCAGCACATTTTCCTGCATTTACTTTCTCCGCCGTACTTCCCTTCGTCTGCTCCTCATAAAGTCTTGCATATTCCGGGTATTTTTCCATGATCTCCTCATGTGTGCCGACCGCCGCATGCCCATGCTCCATCCAGATCACCTGATCCATTTCCGGGAAAAGATAGAGTCTGTGGGATAACAGGATCACGATGCTGTCTGACGTCATCGCCTTTAAATTGGTATATACTTCCTGTTCCGTATTCCGGTCAAGTGCGGAGAAAGGATCATCTAAGATCAGCACCGGTCTTTTATGGCACAAAGTTCTCGCAAGTGCAAGACGCTTTGCCTGACCACCGGAAAGTCTGACTCCTCCACTTCCCACAACCGTGTCAGGTCCCTGTTCCATCTCTGCAACTTCTCTATCAAAACATACTGCTTTCAAATAAGTTTCTGTATCCTCATTTTCTCCCATCAGAATATTGTTTTTTATACTGTCATCAAATAATTCCGGGTCGTGTCCTAAATAACCAATGGTTCCGGTTAACACACTATTTCCCATCTCGTTTAACTCTCTGCCTGCAAAACGGATACTTCCCTGATAAGGATATTCGCACAGAAATGTCTTTCCAAACGTGGACTTGCCGGACGCAACGGCACCGGTAACACCAATGATCTGTCCCGGTTTTGCAGAAAATGTGATATCCTCATAAATATCTGTCCCGCCCGGATATGCAAAACTCAAATGGGAAACCGTAAGCTCTGCCTGTTTTTGCACTCTGCTTTCACTTTCATGTTCCACACATTTCATGAGGGGTTTGATCCTCTTCCAGGAAACCTGTGCCTTGTGAACTGCGTTAAAAAGTTTTGCCGCACTCGATGATTTTACCGAAAGTTTGGTAAAACAGGTAAGAAATGTGGTAAATGCCGCAACATCCCAGACTCTCCAGCCACTTCCAAGCACGTTTTTACCTCCAAAATATAAAATGAAAATGACACCCGCCATCGAGATGACACGGTAGATCGGCGGAAATGCCGCGCTCCATATATTCGCCCGCACCGCAGATTTTTCGTAAGCTGAAAGATTTTTCTCATACGCATCTTTTCGCTCCTGCTCGCATCCATAAACACGATAGGTGACCGCATTGGATGCCCGGTCTAAGGTGGCGGCACTTAAGATCCCGGACTGCTCCTTATAGGCTGCCCCGGTTCTCTGCACAATTCCTTTCATCTTCTCTGCCAGAAAATACGAAACCGGCGGGAACAGCATGCTTAAAAGCGCAAGTCTCCAGTCATAAAAGAGAATCATTCCGGCATATGCAAGCAAAGCTACCCCTGTATCAAATATCTCCGTGGTAAATTTCCGCATGCCCTCCGCACAGTCATCCACATCCAGAATCGCTTTTGTCATGACATTTCCGGCGCCTTCCTCTTCCAGTTCTGCCCGGCTTTTATGCACAAGGCTGTCATACAGAACATGTTTCATGCGCCGGTTGACATTGTTTGCAAAACGTCTCACATAAAAACGTTTGATATATCTGGAACTCTGCACCACTGCGATTGCGATCACATAGGCTGCGACCAGTTTTCCCATATCAGGAAATCCTGCCCTGCCGCCAAGGATATCCACCAGACAGCCCGCCATTTTTCCCTCAAACCATGGCCCGGCAAGGAGTCCTAAATTGTAAATCAGCCCGGAGACTGTCACCGCAAGAAGAACTTTCCACTCCATTTTAAAATAGGAAATCACATGGTCTGCCTCAAATTTTTGTTTTTCACTTCCAGCATTTTTTCTGTCGTACTTATCACTCATCTGACTCACCATCCATTTCCATCCTGTCGTCTGAACCGGACTGCACGAGTTTTGACACATCACAAAACTCTGCCCGCCGCTGTTCCTTCGACCGCCAGTAAAGTTTATCTAACGTCTCAAGAAATGCCGCTTTTTCCTCCTTGGGCAGCTCCGCTAAAAGCCACTCATAAAACACGCTCTCAATGGACGCCTTTGAATTTTTTAACTGTTCCGCTTTCTCTGTCGCATACAAAAGCTGGCTTCTTCCATCCTCCGGGTTCGGTTTCCGGTAAAGATATCCTTTGCTCTCTAAATTGGCCGCACGCCTTGCAGCAGCCCCTTTATCAATCTTTAACTGCTCTCTGACTTTCGCCTGTGTGACGCCGGGATTGTGCCGGATGAAATGGATAAAATCAAATTCTGCCGTTCCGATTCCTTCCTCTTTCATCATCTTTAATGTAAACTTGCCCGCTTCACGCGCGATCTTTGTGATTTTTCTTCCTGACTCGTCCATTGCGATCTCCACTCCTAACCAACTCTGAAAATTAAAATCTAACTTATGACTTTCCAATTAGCATACAAAAAATAGATGTACCTGCATCTAACCAGATGATAGTACATCTATTTTTGTGTGTCAATTTATCTTTTTCTTACTTTGCACAGGAAAAAACTTTTTCCTGATTTGATTCATCAATGAAATCTTTCTTACTTCTCACTCCAGATTTTTCTATATTTCATAAAATAGTGAATACTCATGATCATACTGAGTATCTCGCCCGTTGTGATCGACAGCCAGACTCCGTCCATTCCAAGCAGATTTGGTAATATCAGTACCGGCAGCAAATATCAATATGCCAGTACACTAGCCCATGTTTCTGCTATTTTTACTCCACCTTCGGCAGCCCTGCAAATCCCACTGCAAGCTCTTCATCGGTCGGAATATAGTCTGTCATCTCTCCATTGTTAAACTTCTCATATGCAACCATATCAAAATAGCCGGTTCCGGTAAGTCCAAAAACGATAGTCTTTTCTTCTCCGGTTTCTTTACATTTCAACGCCTCGTCAATGGCAACACGAATCGCATGAGAACTCTCCGGTGCCGGAAGGATTCCCTCTATTCTTGCAAACTGCTCTGCTGCTTCAAATACAGAAGTCTGCTCTACACTCCTTGCCTCCATCAGTCCGTCATCATAAAGCTGTGACAGAGTTGAACTCATGCCGTGATAGCGAAGTCCTCCGGCATGGTTTGCAGATGGAATAAATCCGCTGCCAAGTGTATACATCTTTGCTAACGGACAGACCCTTCCGGTATCACAGAAATCATATGCATAGCGGCCTCTCGTAAGACTCGGACAGGATGCCGGTTCGACTGCGATAAATTGATAGTCTTTTTCACCACGCAGCTTTTCTCCCATAAACGGAGAGATCAGACCCCCAAGATTGGAACCGCCGCCTGCACATCCGATAATGATATCCGGCGTAATATCATACTTTTCCAGAGCAGCTTTTGTCTCAAGTCCAATGACTGACTGATGTAGTAATACCTGGTTTAACACACTTCCCAATACATAACGATATCCTTCTCTCGTCGTTGCAGCTTCTACTGCCTCGGAGATTGCACAGCCAAGACTTCCTGTTGTGCCCGGATGCTCTGCTAAAATCTTTCTGCCGACTTCTGTTGTCTCAGACGGTGACGGGGTTACACTTGCTCCATATGTGCGCATTACCTCACGGCGGAATGGTTTCTGTTCATAGGAAACTTTTACCATATAGACTTTACAGTCAAGATCAAAATAAGCACACGCCATAGAAAGTGCAGTTCCCCACTGTCCAGCACCTGTCTCTGTTGTCACACCTTTTAATCCCTGCTTCTTTGCATAATATGCCTGTGCAATCGCAGAGTTTAATTTATGGCTTCCACTTGTATTGTTTCCCTCAAATTTATAGTAGATCTTTGCCGGAGTCCCCAGTTTTTTTTCCAGACAATATGCTCTCACCAGTGGTGACGGACGGTACATGCGGTAAAAATCACGGATCTCCTGTGGAATATCGATGTATGGGTTGGTATCATCGAGTTCCTGTTTTACCAGTTCATCACAGAATACATGCCCCAGTTCCTCCGCGGTCATCGGTTTTAGAGTTGCCGGGTTCAAAAGCGGTGCTGGTTTGTTCTTCATATCAGCGCGCACATTGTACCATTGTGTCGGCATCTCATTCTCTTCCAGATAAATTTTATACGGTATTTTCTTTTCGCTCATCTTCTCCTCTTTTCCGCAACTTTTATCGTTACTTTACTGTTATGATTCTCTGATTCATGATTTTATCTATATTTTAGTATATTAGCACATTGAAGTGCCGCAGTCAATAACTTTGGATCTTAATATCGGCATCGACGAAAGCCGTAACACCTGTTTACCCCAAATTGCGTTTCTTTTTATTCCACTCTTGCAACACTGCTGACACCCTCCGGCGTCCGCTGCTTTGTCACAATTATTTTTTTGTCGATCTGGTCTTTTAATTCAGATACATGTGAAATAATTCCTACCAGACGATTTCCCTCGGTGAGCTGCAGCAATGCTTTTAACGCCTGTTCTAAGGCATCCTCATCGAGTGATCCAAATCCCTCGTCCACAAACATGGAATCCATACGGATTCCACCCGCATAAGACTGTATCTCATCCGACAGTCCAAGCGCAAGTGACAATGATGCCTGGAAAGACTCCCCACCGGAAAGCGTCTTTACACTGCGCTTTGTCCCGTTATAATGATCAATCACACAAAGTTCCAATCCTGCTTTTTCCTTGCGGCTTCCTGTCTCTTCCTCACGTTTTAATTCATACTGCCCGCTGCTCATCGTAAGCATCCTCCGGTTTGCTCGGATCAGTATCCTGTCAAAATAAGCCATCTGCACATAAGTTTCCAGTTCAATCTTTGCCTTACCGTTTAACATTCCACTTGCCGTATCGGAAAGAGATTTCATCCAGACATACTTTTGTTCGGTCTGTGCGATCTCTTTTTGTTTTTTGCTGACATTTTTACAGATTTCCCTATTAGTACAATAAGATGTATATTTTGAAGCCCTGTTTTCTTCCATCTCATTTCTTTTTGCACGCAGTTCTCCCGCCTGTTTTTCGATCTCTTCTTCCGGAAACGATATTGCTTTCTCTGTTTCCTCAATCTGACGAAGCAGCATCTGAATGACGCCCTTTTCCGTCTCTCTGTTTTTTTCGTAATTATGATACGCTTCTCTTGTCTTTTCTCTGTTCTCTTCTAAATTTCTTTTTTTCAGGGTAAACTCTTTTATCTGTGTCTGTACCCCCTCTTTTGTTACATCCTTTACCTGCTCTTTCAGCTCATTGAGATTCTTTTCTTCATTTGCGTACTCTGTCTGCAGACGTACCAGCTCCTGTTCTGCCACATTGATCTGGTCGGCAAGTGTTTTTATTTCTGTTTCATCGAGCGGAATCTTTTTTTCTAAGGCAGTCTTTTTTCGTTCGTCTTCCTGTTTTTTGGAAAGTTCCGCTTTTTTCTCATCGGCTGCTCTTTGCAGCATAGTAATCACAGACTGTACATGGTATGGTTTTGCATCAAAATCTTCTATTGACAAAACCTGACTCCCATCAGCGTTTTTTATGGTCTGTAATGTATTGACATCTGTATCTCCAGTTAAAGTGCTCTGATTACATGTAATTATATTACTTGTAATTATATTACTTGCAATCAGAGCACCCGTAATTAAATTACATGCAGATTTTATATCGTCACTGATCTGCTTTTCGGCAGTTTCCCTGTTTCCGGTCAATTTTGCAATTTCTTCCTGAATACTGCTGATTGTTCCTCTTATCTTTTGTATTGTTTCTTCGCTTTCTTTTAATTCATCTTTGATCTGCTCTGCACGTTTCCTGTTATTTTTTGCCTGTAAAAACTGCGTGTTCCGTTCGTTTTCAATCTGCATAAGCTGTGCAAAAACAGTTTTTTGATCCTCTGTCTGCTCTATGCCAGTTCCACAGTCTGCAACGTTTTTCTTCCACTGCTGTTTCTGCTGTGTGCACCGTTCTGTCGCCGTGGCAAGCATCTGTCCAAGATTAATGTTCTGTTCGTTTAACATAACCAGTTCATCCTGCGCAGACTGCATCTGTTCTTCTAACACATGCTTGACATCCAGATCCTTTTTCGCTTTTTCTTTCTGATCTTTATATTCTTCCCTTCTCGCCTCATCAGCACTCTTTTGCCTTTTTGTCTCCGTCTTTATTTCATTTAAAGACATTCTGACATCAGGCTCACCAAGCAGTTCTCCTGCATCCTTTAGGACTGCTGACATTTTCTCATTTTCCTGTGTCACGAGCTGATGCGCTTTTTCACTCAGTCTGCTGACTGACTCCCTTGCCTTTTCATCCTCCGCTTTTGCCTGTTTTAACACTTCCCGATCCGGAGTTTCCTGTGGTATGACTGCCAGTGTCGGATGATGTATGGCTCCACAGACCGGACAGGGTTCGTCTTCCTTTAATCCCTGCGCCAGCATTCCCGCCTGTGCATCCCAGAATTGCTGTTCTATCCTCCGGTATTGTTCACTGATCTGTTTCTGCTCTGCGGCTGCTTTCTGATACTGTTTTTGAGTTTTCTCCCTTTCTCTGCTGACTTTCTCCCAATCCTCTAACCTGTTTTCCAGCTCTTCGAGCCTGCGTATCCTCTCTGATACTTCCAATATTGCTTTCTCTGCCTGTTCTCCCCTGCTGTCTGCACCGGAAAGCTGCTCCCACGTTTCTTTTTGCTGCTGTAAATCCCTGCTTTTTACCTCATATGATTTCTGTACGTTTTCCAATTCTGTACCAAGTCTCTTTACTTCTCTTTCTGATGTGTTCAACTGTTCTGCAATCTCTGTCAGATCCTGTATTTTCTGTCGGATTTCTTTTACTTCCTTCTCATAGGCAATCTCCTGTCCTGCCGCATCCTTGTTCTGCTCCTGTTCTTCTTTTAACAGTTGCTGCTGTTCTAAAAGACTGTTTTCTGTTTTCTTTTTTAAATCAAGTTTTTCCTTTTGATCTGAAATATGCTCCTCCAGCGCACGGCTCCTGTCTCTCTGATTTTTCAGCGTATCCATTTTTTCTGTGATCAGTCGCATTTCATGCTCTATGCGTTGTATTTCCGCAGTAATGCCCTCATAAGATTTTAAGGTCTCTTTTTCCTGCTGCAGTTTTCCCTCCAGTTCTGTTCGTCTCTGTTCATCCTGCTGCTTTTTCTGAACCTTTTCTTCCATATCCTGGTGCTTCTTTTCCTGCGACAGACCAATTTCCTGTATTTTTTCAAACAACACCAGCTTCTGTTTATATTCTTCAATCGTTCTGCCTAATTTTTCACAGCATTCCGCTTCCTCTCCTGCCCTGTCCATATCCGCTTTTGCCTGCACCAGAAGCGCTTCTAAGTCCTTCAGCTTCTGCTGTTTTTCTTCCAACAACCGCCTTCTGTCTGCATTTTCACGCACTTTCCCGCTAAGTTCATCCATATTTTTTATTTGCTGATCCAGCGCCTCTTTTTCCTTTTGCAGGCACTCCAACGCAGATTCTTCCGCTTTACAAAGTTCTTCTAAAAGTGAGATTCCCTCCTCGATCCTGCCGTCAAATTTTTCCTTTTTTAAAAGATTTATTTTTTCTGCGATCCTTGTCCCTTCTTCATCCAGAGAGTCACTCTCACAGACAATTCCCTCCATATACTGATTGATGCTGCGCCGCAGTTCATCATATTCTTTCCACTGTTTTTTTACGGCATCTTTCAGTTTGTCCTGCAGCACACGATAAATATCCGTCCCGAATATCTGACGAAAAATCTTTCCTCTCTCCTCCGTATTGGCAAACAATACTTTCTGAAAATCCCCCTGTGCGATCATTGCTATCTGGGTAAACTGTCTGCAGTCTAAACCGATCAGCTCTGTGATGGCGCGTGTGACCTCCCTGCTTTTTGTCACTGGTTCTCTGTCATCCGGGTACTCTAGTGTGGCATTTGCCTTTTCCGTTGTCATTCCCGTTCCACGTCCCTTCGGACGCATATATTCCGGGTTACGCTCTACTGTATACCGTTTATTTGCGTACTCAAATGTCAGACGCACGAATGTTTTCACGTCATCTTTTGCATATTTGCTGCGGAACATATCCGCTTTGCGCACATCACCACTGGCTTCCCCGTACAGCGCAAACGTGATTGCATCAAAGATCGTGGTCTTTCCTGCCCCGGTATCCCCTGTGATCAGAAATAATCCCTGCGATCCAAGCCGTTCAAAATCTATGGTCTGCTCCCCCGCATACGGGCCAAATGCACTTATTGTAAGACTGACTGGTTTCATAAATCGTTCCTTTCCTGCCGCTCCTATTTTCTCTCAAATCCCAAATATCTCGTTCCCTGAAACATCAGTTTTCCTGTATTTGCTTCTCAAACTATTTTTTCAGGAACTTGTCAATGTACCATCTCTTCCATCAGTTCTCTGACAAAATCCTGCTGTTCTTCACTCATCTGCTGATTATTCTGTATCTCGTAAAATTCTTTAAACAGTTCCATCTCTGATTTTTGCTCCACATGTTCGGTCACCTCAACCTGCCTGCTCTGTCTGGTCCTGCTGTTATCATAGACAAGCTGCATCAGATTCGGGTATACCGTCCGAAGTTTTGCCATTCCATCCGGCACATCTTCCTCATCGGTCAGTGTAATCTGCAGATAATCTTCTGTTTCTGTACCCTCATAGAAATCTTTCGACATCAGTTCCATGTATGTTCCCCGGATCTTTCTCAGATCACGAAGCGGTTTTAACGGAACTTTTTCAATGAAAATATCTCCCTTTTCCTTTATCTCCAGGACAACAACGGACTTTTTCTGTTCCGCCTCGGAAAAAGAATATTTGAGCGGGGTTCCGCAATAGCGCAGTGTCTCCCTCTCGATATGCTGCGGGCTATGAATATGCCCTAATGCAACGTAATCAAAAACATCAAACACTTCCGCCCCGATCTGGTCTA
>ENA-ORPH01002051-ORPH01002051.1-human-gut-metagenome-genome-assembly--contig:-NODE-2051-length-17605-cov-7.076410_pt1 | contig 17605 bp, 14 predicted proteins | sample MGYA00242142_ERZ509074 | MGnify/ENA primary metagenome ERZ509074 (study PRJEB26280, sample SAMEA2338724) | human gut metagenome | biome: human gut; feature: human-associated habitat; material: faeces...
GCGTTCTGGCCCTGGACCCGGATACCGGCGGCTTCTTCGACTATCATACCCCCCGGGTCCACGACCATTTCCACGGCACCGGCGACATCTTCTCCGCTGCCTGCGCCGGGGCCATGGTCCGGGGCAAAAGCCTGCCGGAGGCTCTGCGCCTGGCGGCGGATTTCACCCTGGCCTGTATTCAGGCCACCTGCCGGGACCCCAACGCCCCCTGGTACGGTGTGGAGTTTGAGAAGGCGCTGCACCTGCTGCCGGGGCTGCTGGAGGGTTGATTTTGCCCCGGCCGGGGAACTTTTCCGGAAATTTTGCTGAAAATCCCTAAAAATATAGTTGTCAGAACCGGCAAAATATTATATAATCCATATGTTGAGCGAATGCGCGGCGGAAAAACCGCGCTTGTACAGAAAACGAAGGGAGAACAACCACTATGACTGCCAACGACATCCGCAACATCGCCCTGCTGGGCCACGGCGGCTCCGGCAAGACTTCTCTGGCCGAGCAGATGCTCTTTATGACCAAGGGTACCGACCGCCTGGGCCGCACCGCCGACGGCAACACCACCTGCGACTACGACGCCGAGGAGATCAAGCGCCAGATTTCCATTTCCCTGGCCTTTGCTCCCGTGAATTATAAGGGCGTGAAGATCAACGTCATGGATGCCCCCGGCAACTTCGACTTCTCCGGCGAGGCTCTGTCCGCCATCCGTGCCGCCGAGTGCGCCGTGCTGGTGGGCGCCGCCAAGGACGGCCTGTCCGTGGGTATGGAGCGCTCCTGGAAGATGCTGGGCAAGAAGCCCCGCATGATCTTCATCAACCGCACCGATGAGGACAACAGCGACTACCAGTCCTGCCTGGACGCCCTGAAGGGCAAGTTCGGCCAGGCCATCGCGCCCATCGTGGCTCCCGTGATCGACGGCAACAAGAAGGTCACCGCCATTGTGGACCTGCTGCATAACACCGCCTATGAGGTCAAGGGCGGCAAGGCCGCTGCCTGCGCCATCCCCGCCGACATGGCCGACGAGGTGGAGGCCCTGCGTGCCGAGCTGATGGAGGCCGCCGCCGGCGCCGACGAGGAGCTGATGGAGAAGTTCTTCGACACCATGGAGCTGTCCGCCGAGGATATGGCCAAGGGCCTGAAGCTGGGCGTCCGCGACGGCAGCGTCTGCCCTGTGCTGTGCGGCTCCGCCATCACCGGCCTGGGCGTGGAGATGCTGATGCAGACCATCCTGGACCTGGTGCCCGTGGCCACCGATATGCCCGCCGAGGCCGCTCAGGATGACAACGGCAACGACATCCAGGTGGCCTTCGATCCCAACGGCGCCGCCGCCGCCATCGTATTCAAGACCATTTCCGATCAGTACGGCAAGTATTCCATGATCAAGGTCGTCCGCGGCAAGGTCACCGGCGACGTGGCCCTGTATAACCCCACCACCGGCAACACCGAGAAGCTGGGCCGCCTGTATGTCATGAAGGGCAAGAAGGGCGAGGAGACCAAGGAGATCTGCTGCGGCGACATCGGCGCCATCGGCAAGATGGACCGGGTCAAGACCGGCGATACCCTGTGCGATCCCAAGAACATCGTGAAGCTCCACGGCATGGACTATGCCCAGCCCTGCTACAGCCGCGCCATCTCTCCCAAGACCAAGCAGGAGATCGAGAAGCTGGGCACCGGCCTGAACAAGCTCAACGAGGAGGATCCCACCTTCCATGTGGTCAACAACGCCGAGACCCACCAGACCGTCATCTCCGGTGCCGGCGATATCCAGATCGACGTGCTGTGCGCCAAGCTGAAGAGCCGCTTCGGCGTGGACGCGGAGCTGTCCGCTCCCCGGGTAGCCTATCGCGAGAAGATCCGCTCCACCGTCCGCAAGCAGGGCCGGTATAAGAAGCAGACCGGCGGCAGCGGCCAGTTCGGCGACGTCCATATCATCTTCGAGCCCCAGAACGAGCAGGAGGATATGATCTTCGAGGAGAACGTGTTCGGCGGCTCCGTGCCCAAGAACTACTTCCCCGCCGTGGAAAAGGGCCTGCGCGAGAGCTGCCAGCACGGTGTGCTGGCCGGCTATCCCGTGGTGTTCCTGAAGGCCACCCTGGTGGACGGCTCCTATCACCCGGTGGACTCCTCCGAAATCGCCTTCAAGCTGGCTGCCAACCTGGCCTTCAAGGCCGCTCTGCCCGAGGCCAAGCCCGTGCTGATGGAGCCCATCGGCGAGCTGAAGGTCACCATTCCCGACAGCTATCTGGGCGACGTGATGGGCGACCTGAACAAGCGCCGGGGCCGCGTCATGGGTATGAATCCCACCGGCGACGGCGAGCAGGTGCTGGAGGCCGAGGTCCCCATGGCCGAGATGATGAGCTATGCCATCGACCTGCGCTCCATGACCCAGTCCCGCGGCACCTTCACCTTCAACTTCGTCCGCTACGAGGATTGCCCCGCTGCGGCCCAGGAGAAGGCCATTGCCGAGGCCAAGGCTCTGGCCGAAGCCGAATAAACTGACATCCAAAGCCAAGACCTCCGGCGAAGCCGGAGGTCTTGTGGGCTTGCCCGCGTATGCCTTCTGGCAGGCATTGAGGATATAAACTATGAACTATCGCATCATTTTCCATACGACGGGCAAGGTTCTGCTGGTGGAGGCGGGGCTGGGGGCCCTGCCGCTGCTGGTATCGGTGCTGTATCACGAGCGCTGCGCCTGGGCGGTGCTGGCCTCCATGGCCGCGGCGGCGGTGATCGGCGGACTGCTTACGCTGCTGGCCCGGCCCCGCTGCCATACGTTCTTCAATCGGGAGGGCTACATCATTGTGGCCCTGGCGTGGGTGCTGCTGTCGGCGGTGGGGGCGCTGCCCTTCTGGTTCAGCCGGGAGATTCCCTCCTATGCCGACGCGTTTTTCGAGACGGTCAGCGGCTTCACCACTACGGGTGCGTCTATTCTGACGGACGTGGAAGCCATGAGCCACGGGCTGCTGTTCTGGCGCAGCTTTACCCATTGGGTGGGCGGCATGGGCGTGCTGGTGTTTATCACCATGATCTCCGGCAGCTCCGACCGGTCCATGAACATCCTCAAGGCGGAAATGCCCGGTCCCGTGGTGGGTAAGCTGACCCCCCGCACCCGGGACACCGCCCGGGTGCTGTACCTGCTGTATTTTCTTATCACGACGGTGCTGGTGGGGATGCTGCTGCTGGGCGGCATGCCCCTGTTCGACAGTCTGGTCCACGCCTTCGGCACCGTGGGCACCGGCGGCTTCGGCATCAAGGCCGACTCCATCGCCTCCTACTCCCCGTATATCCAGGGGGTCATCACCGTTTTCATGATCCTCTGCGGCATCAACTTCAACCTGTATTATCTGCTGCTGCTGCGCCAGTGGCGGTCGGTTCTGCGCAGCGACGAGCTGTGGACCTATCTGGGGCTGGTGGTGGTGGCCACCGGCGTTATCACCCTGGACCTGCGGGGAGTGTACGGCGGCCTGGGCACCTGCCTGCGGCAGGCGGCGTTTCAGGTGGGCTCCGTCATCACCACCACCGGCTATGCCACGGCGGACTTCAACGTCTGGCCGGGGCTGTCCCGGGCAATTTTATTTGCGCTGATGTTTATCGGCGGCTGCGCCGGGTCCACTGCCGGCGGCCTGAAGGTGTCCCGGGCCATGATCCTGCTGCGGACCATCCGCCGGGAGATCAATCGCCTGGTCCACCCCCGGCGGGTCACTGCCGTCCGCTGCGACGGCAAGGCCCTGGGCAGCGAGGTCCAGCGGGGCGTCAGCATCTACTTTGCCCTGTACTGCCTGTGTATTCTGGTGGCATTCCTGTGCCTCAGCGGCGAGCCCTTCACCCTGGAAACGAATCTGTCGGCGGTGGTGTCCTGCTTCAACAATGTGGGCCCCGGCCTGGGGGCGGTGGGTCCCGCCGGAAGCTATGCGGACTATTCCGTCCTGTCAAAGCTGCTGCTGTCCATGGCCATGCTCATGGGCCGGTTGGAGATCTATCCCATGCTGGTGGCGCTGTCCCCCTCCGTCTGGCGCAAGGATTAAGAAGAAAAAACTCTGTATAAATCATATGCTCCCCCTATGAGAGACGGCGGCACCCTGCGGCCTCTCATAGGGGGAGCATTGTCATTTTTATTTCAGATATTTCTTCAGATACTGCCCTGTGTAGGACTGGGGGCACGCCGCCACGGTCTCCGGGGTGCCGGCGCACACCAGCGTACCGCCGCCGGAGCCGCCCTCGGGCCCCAGGTCGATGATCCAGTCGGCGGATTTGATCACGTCCAGGTTGTGCTCGATGACCAGCACCGTGTTCCCGGCATCTACCAGCCGCTGCAAAACCTCCAGCAGCTTTTTCACGTCGTCGGAGTGCAGGCCGGTGGTGGGCTCATCCAGGATATAGAAGGTGCGGCCCGTGGCCCGGCGGGACAGCTCCGTGGCCAGCTTCACCCGCTGGGCCTCGCCGCCGGACAGCGTGGTGGAGGACTGGCCCAGCTTCACATAGCCCAGGCCCACATCGCACAGGGTCCGCAGCTTTTCGGCGATCTTGGGCACCGGGGCGAAAAATTCCAGCGCCTCCTCCGCCGTCATGTCCAGCACGTCGGAGATGCTCCTGCCCTTGTATTTCACCTCCAGGGTCTCCCGGTTGTAGCGCTTGCCGTGGCACACCTCGCAGGGGACATATACGTCGGACAGGAAGTGCATCTCGATCTTCAGCATGCCGTCGCCGCAGCAGGCCTCGCAGCGGCCGCCCTTGGTGTTGAAGGAGAATCGTCCCGGGCCGTAGCCCCGGGCCTTGGCCTCCTGGGTGGCGGCGAACAGATTGCGGATCTCGTTGAACAGCCCCGTATAGGTGGCGGGATTGGAGCGGGGGGTGCGGCCGATGGGGCTCTGGTCGATGCCCACCACCTTGTCCAGGAACTCCTCGCCCTCTATGGCGTCGTGCCGGCCGGGCCGGGCCTTCATGCGGTTCAGGTCTGCCCCCAGGCGCTTGAAGATGATCTCGTTGACCAGAGAGGATTTCCCGGACCCGGACACGCCGGTAACGCAGGTAAAGGTCCCCAGGGGGACGGATACGTCGATATGCCGCAGATTGTTTTCCGCCGCACCCCGGACGGTGAGAAATTCCCCGCTGCCGGGACGGCGCTTTTCCGGCACGGGAATGGACCTTTTGCCGCTTAAATACTGGCCCGTTAGGCTGTTGGGATTGGCCATGACCTCCTCCGGCGTGCCGGCGGCCATAACCTGTCCGCCGTGGGCCCCGGCCCCGGGGCCGATGTCGATGAGATAGTCGGCGGCGCGCATGGTGTCCTCGTCGTGCTCCACCACGATCAGGGTGTTGCCCAGGTCCCGCAGCCGCTTCAGGGTGGCCAGCAGCTTGTCATTGTCCCGCTGGTGCAGACCGATGGAGGGCTCGTCCAGAATATACAGCACCCCCATAAGGCTGCTGCCGATCTGGGTGGCCAGGCGGATGCGCTGGCTCTCGCCGCCGGAGAGGGTGCCGCTGGACCGGGACAGGGTCAGGTAGCTGAGGCCCACGGACTGCAAAAAGCCCAGCCGGGCGCGGATCTCCTTGAGGATCTGGGCCGCGATGAGCTGCTGCGTCTCCGTCAGGGTCAGGGCGTTGAAAAATTCCAGCTCCCGGTCCACCGGCAGCTCCGTGGCCTCCATAATGGACAGGCCGCCCACCGTCACCGCCAGCGCCTCCGGCCGCAGACGGCGGCCCTTACACGCCGGGCAGGGGCACTGGGTCATGAACTCCTCGAGCTCCCGCTTGCTGGCGTCGGACTGAGTCTCCTGATACCGGCGCTCCAGGTTGTTGGCGATGCCCTCGAAGGGCTGGTACAGGGTGCCCCGGCCCCGGGGCTGGTCATAGTGCAGCTCCAGCTTTTCGCCCCGGGTGCCGTAGAAAATCACGTCCCGAACCTCCGGGGACAGCTGGCGCACCGGGGTTTGCAGGGAGAAGCGGTATTTTTTCGCCAGGGCCTCAAAATACATCCGGCTGATGCCGTCGGAGCGGATGGAGTTCCACCCCGGGGCCACGATGGCCCCATCCAGGATGGACAGGCTGTCATCGGGGAGGATGATGGCCGGGTCCGCCTTCAGCTGCATCCCCAGGCCCGTGCAGGTGGGGCAGGCGCCGAAGGGATTGTTGAAGGAGAACATCCGGGGCGTCAGCTCCTCGATGCTGATGCCGCAGTCGTCGCAGGCGTAATTCTGGGAGAAGGTCAGGTCCTGCCCCTCCCGCACCAGGTTCACCAGCACGATGCCGCCGGACAGATGCGACGCCGTCTCCACGGAGTCCGTCAGCCGCTGGGCCCCGTCGGGCCGGACGATGAGCCGGTCCACCACGATCTCGATGCTGTGCTTCTTGTTCTTCTCCAGGGGGATGTCCTCGGACAGGTCATAGAGGTTTCCGTCGGCCCGGACCCGGACATAGCCGGAGCGGCGGGCGTCCTCCAGCACCTTGGCGTGCTCGCCCTTGCGGCCCCGGACCACCGGGGCCAGCACCTGGATGCGGGTGCCCTCCGGCAGGGCCATGATCTGGTCGATGATCTGGTCGATGGTCTGCTGGCGGATCTCCTTGCCGCACTTGGGGCAGTGGGGCGTGCCCACCCGGGCCCACAGCAGCCGCAGATAGTCGTAGATCTCCGTCACCGTGCCCACGGTGGAGCGGGGGTTTTTGCTGGTGGTTTTCTGGTCGATGGAGATGGCGGGGGACAGGCCGTCGATATAGTCCACATCGGGCTTGTCCATCTGACCCAGGAACATCCGGGCATAGCTGGACAGACTCTCCACATACCGGCGCTGGCCCTCGGCATAGATGGTGTCGAAGGCCAGGGAGGATTTCCCGGACCCGGACAGCCCCGTCAGCACCACCAGCTTGTCCCGGGGAATGGTGACGTCGATGTTTTTCAGGTTGTTCTCACGGGCGCCCTTGATGAAAATATGATCTTGCATGGTCGTTCGTCCTTAGTCCACAATAATATCCGCCGTTTTGGCCCGCAGCAGGGACAGCAGAGCCTGGGGGTCACACTGGACCTGGTGGCCGATCCTCCCCGCCGACACCATAATGGCGGGAAGGTCTGCCGCCGTGGCATGGAACACCGTGGGGAACTGCTTTTTCATGCCCACAGGGCTGCATCCGCCGTGGACATAGCCCGTCAGCGGCAGCAGCTCCTTCTGAGGCAGCATGGCCACGGACTTTTCCCCCACGGCCCTTGCAGCCTTTTTCAGGTCCAGATTTTCCGCCACCGGGATGTCGAACACATAGTAGCCCCCGCTGGCTCCCCGGGTCACCAGGGTCTTAAAGACGCAGGCCGGGTCCTGGCCCAGAGCCTGGGCCACGGACACCCCGTCAATGGGGCCGTTGGGGTCATAGGTGTGGGGGGTATAGGGGATCTTTTTCTGCTCCAGCGTCCGCATGACGTTGGTTTTTTCTTCCTTATTCTTGGCCATGATGTGCCTCCTTATATTCCAATGCTCCGGGCCAGCCACCACAGAAGCAGCAGGTGTGCCGGATAAAATGCATACCAGATTCCTTGCAGGACGGGGCCGTGGGGGCCCTGACGGCCCCGGTACAGCCAGATGGGGAGCAGGGCCGCCGTGGCCAGCAGCTCCACCGGCAGGGTGACGCCCCAGAGGGTCATATCGGCGCTGGGCAGCAGCCAGCCGTTGATCACCAGCATGGCCGCCAGCTCCGGAAGCCGCCCTATATGCCATTGGCGGCACAGGGCGAACACCAGCACCGTCAGCACCCCGGGGCCGAAATAGTCCGCCTGCATCCATTCGCCCAGCAGATAGCCCGCCCCTGCGGCCGGCAGCGCCGCCAGGGGCAGGGGAAGGTGCAGCCGCTCCTGCAGGGCATCCGCGGCCCACAGTGCCGCCGCGGCGATGAAGAACGTCCACAGGACATTCTGATACCCGGCGTCCACCGGCGTTCCGCTGAAGGCCAGGTCAAAGGGCACCTCCGACACCACGGCGCAGATCAGCAGCCGCAGGGTGTATTTTTCCCGGTCGTGGGTCCTGTACCACCCTTCGGCGATCTGGAAGGCGAAAATCGGGAAGGCCAGCCGCCCCACATACCGCATCCACATGGCCGTGGGAAACAGGAGATAGCCCATGTGGTCCACCAGCATGGCGGCCATGGCCAGGAGCTTCAGGTCCAGGGCGCTGAGGTCAAGCCGGCTTTTTCCCATGGCCTCTCCTCATACCCGCCTGGGGCGGCCGGACACGGCGGCGGCCGCCCGGGCCTGCTGGGCCCGGACGTATTCCTCCACGTCGAAGGGCTCCGCCTGGGCGTCTGCCCGCAGATACAGGGGGTGGTGGGGGTGCCCCGCCTTGGACCGCCTGCCGCAGGTGACCCACCGGGCGCCGTATTCCCGGCCCAGGGCGATCATATCCTCCAGGCAGGGCCACAGATAGTCCCGTTTTTCGATGATGGTGCCCCAGGCGGCCCACACCACCGGCCGGGGATTCAGGGACAGGGCATAGGCAAAGGCCCGCATGTTCTCCCGGTGCAGCTCCGGGTTGCAGGTCCTCTCCATGTCGTCCGGCGACGTGGCCCGCTGGGCATAGACGTTGAACATGATGAATGAGTCAAAGCCGTTGGCCTTGGCCACCCGCTCCACGCTTTTCAGGGTGGGGTCCAGATCCCCGGGCCGGGCGGTGGAGGGGTTGATGCCGATGCAGATCAGGGGCTTCTGCCCCCGGGTGCCCAGGATATACCGGTACTCCGTGTATTGGTTGGGCACGAACAGCCATTGGGACACGTCATAATCCGGGCTGGGGCGCAGGGCGCGCTCCAGCTGGGTGTCGAAGCGGATATCTCCCAGGCGGCGGATATCCACGGTGGGAACATGGGGCATGGCGCTTCCTCATTTCTCCCCCCGCAGGGCGATGATCTGATCGCGCAGCAGGGCGGCGTATTCAAACTCCAGCATTTTGCTGGCTTCCTTCATTTCCTTCTCCAGACGGCGGATGGTGGCCTCCCGCTCAGCGTCGGTGAGCTTGCGGCGGCCGGCCTGCTGCTCCTGCTGGGCGTCCTTGGAGATCTCCAGCACCTTACGCACGTCCTTGCGGATGGTCTGGGGAACGATGCCGTGGGCCTTGTTATAGGCGTCCTGCTTCTCCCGGCGGCGCTCCGTTTCGTCCATGGCTGCCCGTATGGAGGGCGTGATGGTGTCGGCGTACAGGATCACCAGGCCCTGGGCGTTCCGGGCGGCCCGGCCGATGGTCTGGATGAGGCTGGTCTCGCTGCGGAGGAAGCCCTCCTTGTCGGCGTCCAGAATGGCCACCAGACTCACCTCCGGCAGGTCCAGTCCCTCCCGCAGCAGGTTGATGCCCACCAGCACGTCGAATTCGCCCAGCCGCAGGTCCCGGATGATCTCCATCCGTTCAATGGCGGCCACGTCCGAGTGCATATACCGCACCCGCAGGCCCAGGCCCTTCATGTGGTCCGTCAGGTCCTCCGCCATGCGCTTGGTCAGGGTGGTCACCAGCGTCCGCTCGTTTCTCTCGATCCGCAGGCGGATCTCGTCCACCAGGTCGTCGATCTGGCCCTCCACCGGCCGCACCTCCACCCGGGGGTCCAGCAGACCCGTGGGCCGGATCACCTGCTCGGCCACCTGGTCGGCGTGCTCCCGCTCATAATCTCCCGGCGTGGCGGAGACAAACACCGCCTGATGATACCGCTCCTCAAACTCCGGGAATTTCAGGGGCCGGTTGTCGAAGGCACAGGGCAGACGGAAGCCGTACTCCACCAGGCTCTCCTTCCGGGCCCGGTCCCCGTTGTACATGGCCCGCACCTGGGGCAGGGTCACATGGCTCTCGTCCACGAACAGCAGGAAATCCTCCGGGAAATAGTCCAGCAGGGTGGTGGGGGGCGAGCCCGGCGCCCGGCCGGAGATGACCCGGGAATAGTTCTCGATACCGGTGCAGTAGCCCAGCTCCCGCATCATCTCCAGGTCATACCGGGTGCGCTGGTCAATGCGCTGGGCCTCAATGAGCTTGCCGTGGTCCTCAAACCACTTTTTCCGCTCCGCCAGCTCCCGTTCGATCTCCGCCGCCGCCCGCTCCATCTTGTCCTTGGTGGTGACATAGTGGCTGGCGGGGTAGATGGCCACATGCTGGAGCACTCGCTGGGCCTGACCGGTGACGGGGTTGATCTCGGAAATGCGGTCGACCTCGTCGCCGAAGAACTCCACCCGGATGGCATATCCGTTGGCGTACACCGGATAGATCTCCACCGTGTCCCCCCGGACCCGGAACATGTTCCGGTCGAAGGCGATGTCGTTGCGTTCATACCGGATCTCCACCAGCTTGCGCAGCAGCTGGTCCCGGGGATATTCCTTTCCCTGACGCAGGGAGATCACCATGTTGGCGTAGTCGATGGGGTCCCCCAATCCATAGATGCACGACACCGATGACACCACGATCACGTCCCGCCGCTCAAACAGGGCGGCGGTGGCGCTGTGGCGCAGGCGCTCGATCTCGTCGTTGATGGCGGCGTCCTTCTCGATGAAGGTATCCGTGTGGGGGATGTACGCCTCCGGCTGGTAATAGTCGTAGTACGACACGAAATATTCCACGGCGTTTTCCGGGAAGAAGGCCCGGAACTCCTCACACAGCTGGGCTGCCAGGGTTTTGTTGTGGGCCAGCACCAGGGTGGGCCGCTGGACCCGTTCGATGACCTTGGCCATGGTATAGGTCTTGCCGCTGCCGGTAACGCCCAGCAGCACCTGATCCCGCAGGCCGTTTTCAATGCCGCTGGCCAGTGTGTCGATGGCCTGGGGCTGATCCCCGCTGGGGGTATAATCCGATACCACCTTGAACTGTCCCATAAGCGCCTCCTGTTCCGTGCAGTCGTGTAGTATTCTATTGTATCACCTTTATTTTTATCTGTAAACCTATTTTTTCAAACAAATGTTCTGGAGCAAAAAGAGGAAAAGCGCTCTCCCCTTTGGGGGGGAGAGCGCTTTTTCTTTTACCCGTTGAGAATCTGCATAAACTCCTGGCCGGTGATGGTTTCCTTTTCGTGAAGGAACTTGGCCAGCTCATCCAGCTTCTGGCGGTCGTCCTGCAAAATTTTCAAAGCCTTCTGGTGCTGCCGCTCCACCAGGTCCACCACCAGCTGATCGATCTTGGCCTGGGTCTCCGGCGAGCAGGCCAGGGACGCATCCCCGCCCAGATACTGGTTGGTAACGGTCTCCAGTGCCACCATGCCGAATTCGTCGCTCATGCCGTACCGGGTCAGCATGGCCCGGGCCAGCTTGGTGGCCTGTTCGATGTCGTTGGACGCGCCGGTGGTGACGGAGCCGAACACCACCTCCTCGGCGGCACGGCCGCCGGTAAACGTGGCGATCTTGTTTTCGATCTCCTCCCGGCTCATCAGATAGTGGTTGCCCTCCTCCACCTGCATGGTATAGCCCAGCGCACCGGAGGTCCGGGGAATGATGGTGATCTTCTGCACCGGGGCGGAATGGGTCTGGCGGGCCGCCACCAGGGCGTGGCCGATCTCGTGATAGGATACGATCCACTTCTCTTTGTCGGTGAGAATGGCGTTCTTCTTCTGATATCCGGCGATGACGGTCTCGATGCTCTCCTCCAGGTCGGCCTGGGTCACCAGCCTCCGCCCGTCCCGCACCGCCCGCAGGGCGGCCTCATTGACGATGTTGGCCAGCTCCGCGCCGGAGGCGCCGGAGGCCATCCGGGCCACGGTGCCGAAGTCCACATTCTCCGCCAGCTTGATCTTCTTGGCGTGGACCTTCAGGATCTCCTCCCGGCCCTTCAGATCCGGCAGCTCCACCGGCACCCGGCGGTCGAAGCGGCCGGGCCGGGTCAGGGCCGGGTCCAGGGACTCCGGCCGGTTGGTGGCCGCCAGGATGATCACGCCGGAGTTGTCGTCGAAGCCGTCCATTTCCGTCAGCAGCTGGTTCAGAGTCTGCTCCCGCTCATCGTTGCCGCCGTACTGGCCGCCGCTGCGCTTTTGGCCGATGGCGTCGATCTCGTCGATGAACACGATGCAGGGGGCCTTTTCCTTGGCCTGGTTGAACAGATCGCGGACCTTGGACGCGCCCATGCCCACGAACATCTCCACAAATTCCGAGCCGGAGATGGAGAAGAAGGGCACCTGGGATTCACCGGCCACAGCCTTGGCCAGCATGGTCTTGCCGGTGCCCGGAGGGCCCACCAGCAGGATGCCCTTGGGCATGGAGGCGCCGATCTCCTGATACTTACTGGGGTCGTGGAGATAGTTGACGATCTCCTGCAGGTTCTCCTTGGCCTCATCCTCGCCGGCCACGTCGGCAAAGCGGATGCCCTGGGAGGACTGGACATAGATCTTGGCATTGGACTTCCCTGCGCCGAACATCATGGACCCGGGGCCTCCGGCCCGGTCCGTCAGCTTCTTGGCCATCAGCTGGCCAACGGCGATGAACAGGACGATGGGCAGCTGGAGGAAGCTCACACCGAACAGCTTATTGGTATAGAGCGCAGGGGCGAGGTCTGCTCCACAATGTCCCGGGTAAACTCCGCCCCGGCGTCGTACAGCCGCTGGGTCAGGTCCGGATCGTTCATGGGGCCGGTCTTATAGATCTTGCTGCCGTCCTTGTTGGTGAAGATGATCTGGTTGTCCTCCACCTCCACCTTGCCGATCTCCTTGTTTTCGGTCATGGTCATGAAGGTGCCGTAGTCCACCTCCTGCACCGCGTGGCGGGCCACCAGGGGCACCAACAGAAAGTTGATCAGCAGCAGCACCACCAGGGCGATGCCATAGTAGTAAAATAGCGGTTTCCTCGGGGGTTTTACTTCTTTCATAGCGCATCCTCCTGCGTCGCCCGGAGCCGGGCCCCGGAAATTTTGAGATATGATAGCATGTCTTTTCCTGAAAATCAACAGAAAATTGTGAACAATGCGGCCCCGCCTTTGCAGCCTGTCAAAAAAGCCTCGCAGAGTTCGCGGCCCGCAGGCCGCGAATAAGGTTTGATCCATTTTTCGCGGCGGCGCCCCCCAAGGGGACTTCCGTTGGGCGTGTACGTCGCGAAAAATACTTTGCGCGGGTCGGAGCGAAATCTCTTTTGTCAAAAAAGGGGCAACGCCTTTTTTTGACAAACTCAAAAGGCGGGGCCGCAGCCCCGCCTTTGTTCGTTAAGGCCATCAAAAGGTCTTGTTGACGTAGTCGTTGTACTTTTTCACGTCCATCTGGTCGCGGTAGGTATTCTGGAACCGCTTCACCGTCAGACTGTTGAACTGGACGACCTGGCGGTACTTCAAAAAGCCCACGATCAGCGGCAGGCCGCCGGACAGATAGCTGATGGGGGCCTGCTTCCACACGCCGAAGCCAAAGGCTGCCACCACCAGCAGCGAGATAAACACACCGGCGATCTCCTTCTTGGGGTGGAGCTTTTTCACCACGTCCTCCTTCACCACGCCCAGGTCGATCATGGTCCGGGCGAAGCGCTTCTGCACCGTGAACAGGCTCACGGCGTTCAGCACGCAGGGGGCCACCACAAAAAACGCAAACAGCGCGAGAATGGCCTGAATAATGAAAATCATCAATCCTTCGTTGTTCAAAAATCTATCCTCCTGATTTTAATTAGTCTACGAATACAACGGCCACGTCCTCCCGGGCGCTGGCATACAGCATGGTCAGGTAGATCACGTCGAAATCCACCACATCGCCTACCCGGGGGCAGGGGTGGCAGTCCTCCACGTCCAGGATGCAGTGGTCCGACGAGCCGCCTACCACCGTCATGCCCGGCGTCCGGGGCCGCAGCATCATCACATCTCCCACGTCGGCCCGGCCAATGCCTGCAATGGCCCGGCGGCGGATGCCCCGGTCCTCATAGGTGGGCCGGTTGCAGAAGCAGTCCACCACGATGGGCCCCACCGGATGGGTGGGCTTGTCCTTCACCTCCACGATCTGGGCCCGCAGGGTCATGCAGTCCATCCGCAGATAGTCCATGTCGTGGATGCCCCAGTCCACCTGTAAATCCTTGGATACCAGGATGCCCTCGCCGATGCGCAGATGGTTGATGCCCTCCGGCATGGTGCCCCAGTGGACCAGAGTGAAGGAGCTGGTGGCCCCGCCGGACACGATCTCCAGCTTCCGGCCGATGGCATCCTCCACCCGCCGGGCGATATGTACCAGCTGGCCCAGATTCTCCGGCGTGGGCTGGATGGAGCCGTAGCACCCCAGGTTCACGCCCACGCCTGCCAGCTCCACATGGGGCAGGTCCCGCTCCACATGGACGCACACGTCCAGCATCTCGTCCTGGTCCCAGAAGCCCTCCCGCAGGTCGCCCAGGTCCGCCATGATCACGGCCTTGTGGACAGCTCCCTGCCGGGCGCAGGCCTCCTCCAGGGCGTCCAGCGTGGCCCGCTCGCTCTCCAGAGAATAGTCACACCACCGGGCCACATCGTCCAGCTCGCACAGCATGGGAATCCGCAGCAGCATATACGGCCCCGGCACTCCTGCCTGGCGGCAGCGGATGATCTGCTCCAGCCGGCTGCTGGCCAGCTGGGTGGCCCCGCAGTCCCGGAACAGCTGCCCGACCTCCGGCAGGCCGCTGCATCCCTTGATAACGCCGCACACCTGGATGCCCTGGGCGGTGCAGCGGGAGATGACCTCCTCCATATTGTGCCGCAGACGGCTGCGGCTGATCTCCAGACGGGGGAACTGCCGGTTCATACGCGGGGACCTCGATTCCAATAGATAATGTAGGAATTATACCACGGATTTTCTTCCCTGACTACCGTTTTTTCGGAATTTCCCCGCCGCGTCAAAAATAGATGACCACGTCCGGGTGCTGCTGCAGCTCCCACCGCAGATCCTCCAGAAACAGGGCGGCCTCCTCCGGCAACTGCACCGCCCGCGGGGCGATGAGATAGCTGATGCGGTCCGGAGGCGGCGCGGTAAAGCGGCAGATCTTGGCCCGGCCCGCCCGGCGCATGTGCTCGGCGGCAATGGAGGGGGCCGCCGCCCACACCCGGCGGGTAGGGGGCCACGCCTCCGCCAGCTGCACGGTGTCCGTGTTCAGCAGAGGCCGGGCGGCGGGGCCGAACCAATAGTCGTTCCACACCTGCACCTCCCGCCGCTGGGACACGTTGATCTCCTGAGACATGTCCAGGTCCCGGGGGTCCACCAGCTCCGGATAGTCGCTGCCCTCGGAGCAGATCATATAGAAGGACTCCCGGAACAGGGGCGTCACCTGAAGCTCCGGGTTGAAGCCCACGTCGTCCTCCACGATGGCCATATCCAGCTCCCGGCGGGTGACAGTCTCCTGGGCCTGCTGGCTGGACAGGGTCTCCACCCGCAGCGCCACCGGCAGATCCCGCTCCAGAAACCGCTTGTATACCGGCGGCAGCACATATTGGTTGGCGGTATACACCGCGCCGATGCGGAAATGGGTCCGGGCCTCGGCGGCGGCAATGCCGCGCATTTCGTCGGTGAGCTTCCGCCACCGCTGGGCCAGAGGCAGAAACCGGCTGCCCGCGTCCGTCAGCTCCAGCCGTCTCAGGCCCTTGCCCCGGACAAACAGCGGCGTTCCCACCTCGTCCTCCAGGGTCTGGAGCCGGGCGGACAGGGTGGGCTGGGTGATGTACAGAGCCTGGGCCGCGGCCGTCATGGACCCGCAGCGCAGCACCGTCAGAAAGGTCTCGATCTCCATATCCGTCATGGCGGGAGCCTCCTGAAAATTATAGATTCTTCTCTATATTATAAGGGAAAAGAACCGATTTTACAAATGCATTTTTTCGTGTTATCTTATCACTCGCCCGAAGGGGTCCGCGCCGGACGCGGCACGGGAAGTACAGCAGAAAGGAGTGTTCTCAAATGACGAAAACGAATCGCACCGGTATGGTAGTTGTGGCTGCGGCGGCCGCAGTATTGATGGCACTCACGCTGGTGAGCATGGCCACCGGTCACCTCTATTTTGCGACCAAGGTTTTGGCGTTTGTGATGCCTGTCCTGGCTTTCGTAGAGCTGGACGTGCTGTGCAAGCTGCTGTAACTCTTTTTTCCTCATCGTCTTCCTTTTCCATTTCGCATTTACCTTCCAAGTTTTTCTCTCTTTAAAAGGGCCCTCCGCAGCTGTGGAGGGCCGCAAAATACCGCAGGGCTGCCGGGCCCTGCGGTATTTTGCATCTGCAAAGCCATGGTTCAATTATGAACAAATTGTAAACTTTGGATTTTCTCTTTCCTTAGAAGTTCTAATATGGTATATTAGGTATCATTTGCGCGGGCGGTTTTCGTGCAGCCCGCGGCACAGGGAGGTTTTCCGATGCGCGAATATGTTCTCATGACCGACAGCTGCTGCGATCTGCCCGATCAGATGGCCCGGGAGCTTCAGCTGGAGGTACTGCCCCTGACCATGCACATGGACGGGCAGGATTATCCCAACACACTGGATGGCGCGGCCATCAGCAACGAGGAATTTTACCGGCGGATCCGGGCGGGCAAAATGGCCACCACCTCCGCCGTCAACGTGGGCCAGTTTGAGGATGCCATGTCTGCCGTTCTGGCCGGAGGCCGGGACATTCTGTGCATCTGCTTCTCCTCGGCCCTGTCCACCACCTACCAGTCCGCCTGCATCGCGGCGGAGAGCGTCCGGGCCAGGTACCCGGAGGGGCGCATCCGGGTCATCGACTCCCTCAGTGCCTCCCTGGGCCAGGGGCTTCTGATGTATCTGACGGCCCGGAAAAAGCTTCGGGAAGCTCCCACCATGGACGAGCTGGGCGACTGGGTGGAGGCCAACAAGCTGCACATCTGCCACTGGTTCACGGTGAACGACCTGAACTATCTGAAAAAGGGCGGCCGCGTCTCCGCCGCCACGGCCTTTGTGGGCACCATGCTGTCCATCAAGCCCATCATGCACACCTCCGACGAGGGAAAGCTGACGGTGGTGGGCAAGGCCCGGGGCCGCAAGAGCAGCCTGAACACCCTCATCGACACCGTGGGCCGCCTGGGCATCGACCTCCAGGATCAGACCATGTTCATCTGCCAGGCGGACTGCCAGGCGGAGGCGGAGGCCGTGGCCGCGGAGCTCAAGCGCCGCTACGGCGTCAAAGAGGTGTACATCAACTACATCGGCCCCGTCATCGGCAGGCCCACCGGCCCCGACACCATGGGCCTGTTCTTCGTGGGAACGGAGCGCTGACCATGAAGTGGCTGGAGCTGAAGATCGACGCCGCCCCTGCCGGGCTGGACCCGGTCAGCGCCCTGCTGGAGGACCTGGGCATCACCGGCCTGGTCATTGACGACGAGGGGGACTTCCGGGATTTCCTGGAGCATAACCGCGCCTATTGGGACTATGTGGACGACGCCCTGATGCAGGAGAAAAAGGGCCTGTGCCGTATTACCTTCTATCTGGAGGACAGCCCCGACGGATACAACACCCTGTCCCGGGTCCGCATGGCACTGTCCCGGGTGAAGCAGGAGCACCCGGAATACGGCAGCCTGCTGCTGACCATGGAGAACATGGAGGACGCCGATTGGGAGAACAACTGGAAGCAGTTTTATAAGCCCATGGAGATCGGTGACCGGCTCATCGTCATCCCGGAGTGGGAGAGCGCCGGTGTGCCGGAGGGCCGGGTGGCCCTGCGGCTGAACCCGGGCCTCACCTTCGGCACCGGCAG
>ENA-ORPH01002056-ORPH01002056.1-human-gut-metagenome-genome-assembly--contig:-NODE-2056-length-17580-cov-3.909957_pt1 | contig 17580 bp, 10 predicted proteins | sample MGYA00242142_ERZ509074 | MGnify/ENA primary metagenome ERZ509074 (study PRJEB26280, sample SAMEA2338724) | human gut metagenome | biome: human gut; feature: human-associated habitat; material: faeces...
CAGGCGCCCGGCCTTCCCGCAGGAAGATTCGGTCGTCGCCGCAGACGGCGCGCTCCAAGAGATCATCGTCCGCATCCCAGCCCGAAGCTGCGCCGCTCATTGGCACCGGCACGCGTCGGCGTAGCGCCTCGGCGTACTGCAATCCAAGATCTGACGTTTTGGGCCAAACATTGGCGAAAGCACGCCGAGCCGTCTCGATTTCTGCGGACAAATACCCTCGAAGGATGTGAGAAGACGAACTGACGCCGTCCATCGAACCGGCATTCGCTAATGAGGCCTGTTCGCAGTCTCGCGCGAAAGCTTCGGCATAGCGCTCCTCAGCCGCCGTCGGATCAAATTCCTCTTCGGACTTTGCCGTGATGGCCGAGAGGAGCTCTTCGAGCCCCGCTTCAGCATCGCAGGACGATGCCCTCGGGTTAAGCGATGCCTCCCCTTCGGGCGAACTGCCCGACGCTGGGACCCACCCCGTCGGATCCAATAAACGCCTGAGGACGGCGTATTCCGCCGCCGGCGCAAGATCCTCTGCCGGTGAATCGAACCCATTGTCCGCCGCCGCACTCGCAGTCTCACTGCCATTGTCAAAGAGTGAAAGCTGAAGCGACGCCGCTCCCATACGGGGAGAGGAGCGCGCTTCATCTTCCGCGCTTAACAAGGCCGACTCGACTTGGGCGGTTTTCTTGGCCATCCGCATGCGGTCGCTGAGGAGCTCCACCAGGTCCCGCGCCAAACTGAGGCTTTCGGCCGTATTGGCGAGCGGGAGTCTTCCCATCACGAAACGAAGCGCCTCATCGAGGAGACCCCCGCCGAGTTTTTCTCGGGCCAATTGATCGGCTCGGACGAGTATGCCCTCAGGGAGCTTGAGGTTCAAAACCTTAGCCTCGAGGACGCCGAGCATCCAGCCGAAAAAGAGCTCCGGAAGCTTGGTGGTTCCGTTGACGGCAAATGCCGCCTTCCCTGTCGTGCAGAGCACAGCAAAGAGTGCTTCACGCCAAAAGCGGTAGCCGCGGCACTCCGCCATGCCCAATGCGTCCACGCGGATATCTTCAAAGAGGTTGAAGAATGCACTCACTCTCGGGTCTGAGTGCGCCTCCGAACCTGCAGCATCGAAGTTCGTATGAACCACGTGACAGCGCTCATGAACGCCATGACCAAAGAGATAGATGGGCGCAGCCGGATGGCTGAAGTCAATGGGCCCGAGCCAAATCGTGCGGCCGTCCGTCTGCGGGCGCCCTTTGAACTTGACGGTAATGCCGTCTCGTCTGCAGAGCGCCGGCAGCGCGAGCATGGCCATGATTCTGGCCGCTCCCCAAAAACGCCGGCCCTTAAAAAGCTTTTCCGCTTTGGCGTTGACCTCGCGAAAGGTCTCCGCCAAACGGCGTTTTTCGGCGCCTTTGACTTTCGCGCGCAGTCCGTCCAAACGATTGAGCTCGGCATAAAGCTGAGCTTCTTCCGGCGTCGTCGGGTCACCGAAGCGAGCTTCGGTGTAGGCGGGCGGGAGGAACCTTCGCTTTTGAGCGGCTGGAGCGTTTGGCTGAGCCAAAGGCCCGCACCCTCTCGCGTCGATGTGATTGGAAGGACGGTCTTCGTCGAGCGGCAAAGCGAACTGAACGGTGTCCGTTGTCATCATGATGGTCTCCATTGAAGATGTGGTCTTCGCTTTCATTTGCCGGGCAACCGATATTGAAGCCCTTCACAAGCCAAGAAATGCCCCGAAACCAGCGGTCAGGGGCATTCGAAGGCTTTAAAAGGCCCAAATAGGGCGCCTCGGCATAGGGCTTCACGAAAGTGCGGGAGTCTCAGTGCAAGCCTTCGGTCTCGAGGACCGAGGGTTTCGCCGCACGGGGGCCGAAGACTCCGCGCGCATCTGCCGCAGTTCCGTGATTCGCTCGCCGAAGATCGTTTTGAGATACGTGACGAGCGCATCGCGCATCGCGCACCGGGCGGTCGAGCGCGTTGCCGACAGCGGTGTCTGCGGCAGCAGCAATGGGATCGGCCGAGACCGGCAAATCCCCTGCCGCATACCGCAGCGTGAGTTCCGCGAATCGGCGGGCAGCACGAATAGAGAGCGCAAAGGAGCGGTTCTCAAACCCCAGAGGGGATTGAGCTGCCTTGCACCTTGAGCCCGCTGCCGCACGCGCCGCGAGCGCACAGATTTCTTCTGCTGCGGCCTCACCCGCACGCACGACGAGATCAGCCTCGAGTGACGCCAGAAGCACACGCGCTTCGTCGGCCTCATGGAGTCCTTCGCATCGCAGGTGCCACATACGGTCAATGACCGATCGGTCCTGAATCTGCCGGCCGAAATAGCCCGCTGCGAGTTCCGTCGAATGCCCGCGGGTATTGTCGGTAAAGACAATGCGCGCGAGCGGATGACGATCAATCACCTCGCCCGTCTGATCAATTTCGAGGGGAAGCCCTTCCAAAAGATCATTGGCGGAGACCCAGACTTCCGGCGGTGCCGCTGAGAACTCATTGATGAGGAGTACCCAGCCGTTGCGCCATGCGAGCGCTGCCGGGCCGTCGACCCAAGTCATGCCGCTGGGTCCGAGAACCCAGCGGCCGATGAGTTCTCGGCGGTCCATCCGCGGCCGGGCCGTAAAAACCACGGCCGGCATCTGCATCACTGCGCAAAATGCCATCCGCGCGGGAGTTCCGGCACGCGCAGCGCACCTTCTCTCGTGAGATCGTCTCTGACATAACCCCTGGCAGCGGGATGCGCCTCATCGCTGAGGTGCAGCCCAAAACGGCTGGCCGGGACAGCTGCGATTTCCTGCTTCATTGATTTTCTCCAAAAAGAAAAACCCCAGAGCGCGTACGCGCCTGAGGCGAGCTTCGAAACCGAACCTGTCCTGCGAGGGCGAACGCCCTCAGGGGTTCAAGTTTTATTGATGTGCACGGATATTGACCGGAGTCTTGAAGGCCGTGCGTCCTTCAGCTGTAAGCGTTTTCAATATTGCAGGAGTTGCGCGGATTTTGCAAGTGCGCCAGCAGAGCCTCATCAATAGATGATGCCGGCAGGCTTTCAGACGGCCTGCCGGTCAGTGAAGACCCTCAGTCCGCTTTGGGGAGTTCGAGCTTCGCGCCGTCGCGCCAGATGCCCGTCACCCGAAGTTCGGCGAGTTTAGAGGGCGCCGTCATGAAGGGATTCCCTGAAAGCCGAATGAAGTTTGCCCGGGCTCCCGGTTCAATAACGCCGATTTGGCCGTTTTCGGGCATGACCAGTGCGGCGCGGCCGGTGTAAAGCGCCAGAGCCGTGCCTACAGACACTGCCTCATCAGGCCCAAAAACGCCGTCGTCGGCGTCGCGGCGCGTGACTGCGGCCGCGAGAGATACAAAGACGCTGTCCGGATCTGCCCAGGTCGTGCACGGCGCGTCGGACGACAAAGCAAAGGTATCCAATCTTTGGGCGATGCTCTTTACCGGATAAGCCGCGTTGAAGTCGGCGTCGGAAAGCGATGCACGGTAGCTGCGCCATTCGGCAAACGGAAAGATGATCTGCGTGGTGAATGCGGGCTTCAAGCGCATCTGATCAATGCGCTCGAGCTGATCAGGCCGCAAGAGACTCGCGTGCTCGAGGCGAACGCTCGGAACATCAGCGAGCCATGGATCGACATCCGAAAGCCAGTCGAGCACGGCATCGATTGAACGGTCTCCCATGATGTGAATCGAGAGCTGCACGCCGTTTCGGCGCGCATAAGAGAGTGCGGCGAGGAATACGGGTTCTTCGAGCGTCATCATCCCGCAGGGATAGTCGAGCTTTTCGCCCTCAGCGGTTTTGTAGGGGTTTCGCACGGCCGCCGTTTTGCCCGAAATCGAGCCGTCGGCAAAGAGCTTGATGCCCGCATAGCGAACCGGGCCCCGCAGTTCATCGGCACGAAAGTCCGGCATGCCCGACGAGTCTTCGCCGCCCTGCCACACGGCATAGAGGTTGAAGTCCACCGGCAGACCGCGGCGGCAGGCTTCGCGGTAAAGCGTCAGGGGCTCCGGGTCACTCCCGCGCATGACCATCATGTTGGTCGTGGTGAGAATGCCGTGCGACAAGTAATGGTCTTTGAGCTTTAAGAGCGATTCAACGGCGCTTTCGAACGTTTTGGCCGGTTTGGCGTGTGCCTCAAGAAAGCGTACGGCACCGAGCTCAATCAATCGGCCGTCAGGCTCCCCGTTTGCATCGCGGCCGAACGCGCCGCCCTCCGGATCCGGCGTGTTTCGGTCAATGCCGGCCATCTCGAGGGCCTTGGAATTCACGACCGCTGAGTGATAGTCGGAGCGGCGGATGAAGACCGGCCGGTCAGCTGAAACCTGATCAAGGTCACCTTTGAGCGGTGTGCGGCCCTCAGCGAGAAGACTTTCGTCATATCCCCAGCCTTCAATCCAGCCCTCCGGATTCTTCGCAGCCATTTTGCGCAGAGCGCTCTGGAGTTCCGGTATCGAACGAACGGTCGGCGGCGTACAGGCGGCCGCCCCCATTGTCATGGCCAGGCCATCGGGATGCGCATGTGCATCAATGAAGGCCGGCATGACAAAAGCGCCGCGCATATCGATCGTGACGATTTCAGTGCCGTCCGGCGCCGGTGAGTCGTCGGCAATAAACATACCGTCTTCAACCGTGAATTCCGTGAGAAACGGTTCACCGGTACGACCCGGAAAGGCACAAAGGTTCTTATAGTGAATTCGCGACATGACTGATGGTCTGGGGAAAAGCTTCCCTGTCCGCTTTATGAATGTTGGCGGCGAACGCACAGAGGCGTCCGCTATGATGACGCAGATTCTACTCAGCCCAATCTTTCGTGCATCCGACTTCACCGTCAACGTGAAAAAACTCTTTGCCGCGCTTCAACCTGCATCAGAAGATTTCTCTACTGTGGAAATGCGTAATTCGATCTGAAGAAATCGATTCGCATTGGAGAACCTTGTGAGTGCCCGCGATCCTGCTGCTGACCGGACTGCATGAATTAAAAGAAACACAGAACATACATTTCAGCGGCTGCCGGCAGTGTGAAGCCATAAGCCGGCCGCTGCAGTCTGGAGAACCTCGATGAATCATCCTGCCATTGCACGCCGCAGTCTGCTCACGGCTGCCGGATGCGCATTGCTGCGGCCTGCAGCAGCCTCGTCGGGGCATGAACGGCTGCAGAACAAAACTTATGCGGCCGACATCATCGTCATCGGTTTTGGCGCAGCCGGCGCATCAGCTGCCATTGAGGCCGCACGAGCTGGATCGAGTGTTTTAATTCTCGAAAAATCACCCCAAAAGTCTCACTTTTCCTCTACCCGAATGTCCTCGGGCATTTACCTTTGTCCCGACCGAGGCATCAGCGAAGAAGTCCTTGCTCAATATATAGCGTCAACCTACCTGCCCGACGGAGGCGTTTCCTACCGGGAAGGAAAGATGGATCCGGATTTGACCGCGCTTGCTCGAATTTGGGCCAAGCTGGGGCCGCAAACTTATGAATGGCTCCACAGCTTGGATCCAGACTTTCGGCAGGCGACTTCGGCGCTTTTCACAACGCCGCGGTTTATGCGCCTTTGGGAGGGCTACCGCCCTCACCTTCAAGGGCTCATCGCGACTTACGGCAGATGGAAAGGTTTTCAGCACAGCACGTTCGGCTCCCCCAAATTGGAAACCAGCGGCGGGGAAGCGCTCTATGCCTGTTTGAATGAAGGCATCCGGTCCGCGTCAGGCATTTCAATTCGCTATGCCTTTCAGGCAACGGAGCTGATTGCCGACGGCGATGCCGTCATCGGCGTGCGTGCAGTTTCAGAGAACTCCGAACATCAGTTTCTGGCTCGGCAAGCCGTTATCCTCACGTGCGGCGGCTTTGCTTTTAACCGAACAATGCGCGCTTCGCTTCTCCCAGCAAGCGGAAATCAATTTTGGGCCGCTTCGAGCGCCCCGGAAAATACGGGCGACGGCATCAATATGGCGCTTCGCGCCGGAGCAGCACTCATTGCGTCCTGCAGTTACTTTGATCGTTTCTGTGCGCTCCTGCCTCAAAAGTACAACGGCATCCGTCTGGGCGTACCGCTCAGCTGTATCGGAAGCCCTCACTCCATCCTCGTCGACAATTTTGGAAGACGCTTCACCAGCGAATCGGAGCTTCGCGATCAGGAGCAGCACTACGGGTTCTATCAGGAACTGCTTCAATTCGATCCTGCAACGCTCTCATTCCCGCGCGCTCCGGTCTGGCTGATTTTTGATCACGCTCTGATGCTGAACGGCCCGCTCGCCACGCTCGGCGAAGGTTCGACCGTCAGCGGCCTGACGACCTGGTCAGAAGATAATCTGGAGGCCGTGCGCAAGGGATGGATTTTGACGGGCGAAACCATAACGGAACTGGCCCAAAGAATTGTCCGGCATCCCGACAATGCATCCAGGCTTTCCGCTGAGTTGCTCCAAAAAAGCATCACTCACTTCAACCGCGCCGCCCAATCGGGATTTGATGAACAGTTTGACCGTGATCCCAGTACTTTGGAACCCATTGCTCAGGCTCCGTTTTATGCGATGCCTGTATCCATTGATGTGCCTCATATGGGGGCCGGCCTAAAAACCGACCGCAACAAACAGGTTCTGCGCTGGGACAATACACCGATCGAGGGACTCTACGCCGCGGGAGAAACTGCGCCGGTCAGTCAATTCGTTCATGACCGCGGCGGACATCTTTCTGAATGTCTGGTATTTGGGCGTCACGTCGGCCGCATTGCCGCTGCGATGCCAAAGCGAGGCCGGCAATGAGAATCCGCAGCCTGAAGCACAAGCAGCTGATCGCTTTGCTGCTTATCGCCCTGACGCCGCTCTTCGCACTCACTGCCTCGATGTGGATGCAAGCCCAAAACAGCAAGGAACAAGCCGTTCAGACTTATCAAGGATATGCCGATACCATTGCCATCGCTCTTGAGAAGGAATTGGATCGTCAGAAAGAACGGCTTGAAGAAGCTGCCGTAGCTGCAGGCCTGCTCTTTAGCTCCCCTGATAACGCTGACATCAGGGCTTTTGAGCAAATTCTTTATATTACGTCTGGCCGATACAGCTCCAGCATCGCAGTGAACGTCAGCGGCCAATTGCTCGCCTATTCTTCTGCGCTTACGACGGATCAGGCCGAAAGCATCATCACGAATCCTTTCGAACATTGGTTTTTCCGGCAAACGATCCGGAGCGGCCGGACAACTTTAGGGGAAGCGAAGGATTCGAATTCAGGTGCTCATGTCTTCATTGGAACGCCCGTTTTCAGCCGCAGCATTTATCCGCGAATTGATACGGTTTTGATTGCTAAAGTCGACTTGCAGAAACTGCTGGAGACTGCAGCCGATGCTTATTTGCCGGCGAATGCTTCCATTACGCTCGAAAGCAGCCGCAGCGAGCTCGCTTCGCTGGGCCGCAAGCCTCACGCGAATGCCATTGCACTTTCTGCAGCAATGACAAATTTCCCATGGAAAATTGAAATAACGGCTGAACAAGCCGATATTTTGACTCGCCCGAATTTAATCTCACTCTTGGGCACGCTCGTTGTCATTTTCGTCTCAGCGATATCCTTTCTTTTCGGCCGTGCCTACATCAAGACGCTGAAGACTTTTTTTGACGAACTCTCTGCATCCATCAGCATATTAAGTCAAGGGAAGCCGCTCCCTGCAGCTGTCGGCAATCTCGAACGCGTGTCCGAAGCGAAAGGCCTGCTCACACAGTTCCGAGAAATGGCAGACCATGTCGTTAAAAGTGATCTTGCCCTGCGTGAAGCCAATGCGAACTTAGAGCGTCGGGTTAAACAGCGCACAGCAGATTTAGAGCGGCGCAATCGGGAACTCTCTGCCATCAATCTTCTGCTTTCCCCTATAGCGCAAAGCCCAAAAGACAATGACGCCCCTGTATTTTCTATGGCTTTAGAACGATTTGGGCAGGCCTGGGATTTAGATCAAATTGTTATTGCAGATGGTGAGCATCATTGTGCGAGCCGTGAAGTGAGACAACACTATCAAACGGTTACTCCGCTTAAAGACGAAAAAGTGCTTGCGGTCCGCTCCTCATATCCAATGAACCCTGAGCTGCAAGAAGCCCTTGAGCGGTTTGCTCGATTTATTGACATTGTGCTCGACAATAAGCGCCTCTATATCGACATCAGTAAGCAGCACGCTGCATTGACCGCAGCGCTGGGGGGCATGGCGGAGGGATTCGTTCTATTCGATAAAGACGCCAAGGTCATTTTTTCCAATGAGAAATTCCGCAGATTTACTTCTGATTCACTGCAGCTCAATCTTGACAAGTCATCGCGCGAAATCTTTGATTTTCTGAATCATTTAAGTCCGTCGTCAGCAGCGCATGAAAGCCCCTCTTCAGCTCAGAATGACGTCTTGGAGCTGATAGACAAAGATGCTAAACGCAGACATTTCCATCTCTCACGATTGACAGTTCATCTTTGCGGCTATGACCATCATGTGTTCGACGGACTGGCGGTCCTTGTCCGCGATATCACCAATGAATATGAGGTCAGCCGACTCAAGGATGATGTCATCGGACTTGTTGCGCATGAGCTGAACAATCCCGTAGCCACTATCCGCATCGGTTTGGAAACACTCATTAAACGCAATAGTCATTTGAGTCCAGCGCTTCGTCTCCAGATCACAGAAAATATGGCCAGTGATGCCCTTCGGCTGCAAAATTTAATCACGGAATGGCTAAATATTTCTAGATTAAACAGCGGCGTTTTGTCCTGCAAAATGGAAAGATTGGATGTTGTTGGATTAATTTCGCAGCAAATTGATGAATGGGAAAAACAAACTGAAATGACCGTTCAGCGGCTTTATAAGTTCTCTCCGCTTTATACGATGGGCGATGCTGCCCGTCTTCGTCAGGTGTTAAGAAACCTATTGGATAACGCATTGAAGTATAACAATAAAACACGTCCAAAAATTTCAGTATCTGTCAAAACGATGAATGCAGATATTATTGTGGACGTTCAAGACAACGGCATGGGTATCGCTGCGGAAGATCTGGAGAAAATATTTGAACGATTTTATCGAAGTGAACGAGCTCGGCAGCAAACTCAGCAAGGATCCGGGCTCGGTTTAGCCATCTGTCGTGCGATCGTTGAAAGATTTGGCGGAACGCTAACGATAAAAGATACAGCTCTCGATATTGGATCCACCTTCAGAGTGACTCTGCCGATTCTTTCAGAAAATTAATAAATTGACGAATGATACAGTCATGAATAAGCGCATACTTTTGGTCGATGATGAACGAAACCTCAATCAATTGATTGCAACCAATCTCAAATTTGAGGGTTATGAGACTGAATCGGCATATTCGGGCATTGAGGCTATCGATAAATTAGGCCGGTTTTCGCCCGACTTGGTGGTATTGGACGTGATGATGCCTGGCATGGACGGGTTCGAGGTGCTCGAACATCTGCGGCATGCCTCTTCGATACCCGTCATTCTGCTGACGGCCAAAAATCGTGTGGATGACCGCATCCGCGGCTTGACGCTTGGTGCCGACGATTATTTGGGCAAACCCTTTGCGATTGATGAACTGACCGCACGCATCGAAGCTGTCCTGCGCCGCAGCAGGCCCAATCAGCCCGCACCCAAAGAACCGGAAGAAACAATTGCCTTCGCTTCGCTGAAATGCAACTTGGCTCAGCATTCGGCAAGTGCCAACGGTATTGAGCTGCCGCTGCAAAATCTGGAGTACCAACTGCTCATTTGCCTCGTGAAAGCGGGAGAACGGGTGCTTTCCTACAATTACTTTCTTTCGTCGCTGTGGGAGGATGACCGAGGCGATATCGCTACGCTTCGGGTAACAGTTGGCAAACTCCGCGGAAAAATGAAGCAGGCTTTAGGATACGATCCCATCCTTACCGTTCACGGTATTGGATATCGGCTGCATACTCCAGCCAACAACCATCCAGACTTTAAAAATAAAAGTCTCTAGAATTTCTGCTTTTTAAGTTTAATAAATTCAATCTTGCAAAGTATGTATTTTATATATACTAATTCAAGCATAATTTTGTTCATTCCTCCGCCAGCTGAATCAAAGAGTGACCCTCACCTTCACTGATTAATATCAAAAATTATTATTTCAGTTTATATTCTGTTTATCATTAAATTAACATAATTTAGAATCAATTTATTTCCTGCTTCTATAGTTTTAAAAGAGCAAAACTTACCACGTTGCTCATTTTCCCTGACCCAACCTATTAGAGAAAGCAGGAGACTATCTTGAAGCAGATATTCGCAGCTTGTGCTGCCGTCGTATTGGTCATGGGCGTCACCGCTCCGATCCATGCCGGCACACCGTTTTCACTCAAACACAAGGGGGTTGACTGCGCGGCCTGCCACAAAACGCAGAGCCCCGCACAGCCGGCCGCTCAGGACGCCTGCATCGGCTGTCACGGTCAATACAAAGGCAAGCCAGTACCCAATGCCGACTACAACCCGGACCGCAACCCCCGGCGTCCGGTCGTTGAGGTCAATCCGCATGACTCTCACCTGGGCAATGTCCGCTGCACGCTCTGCCACAAAGAACATCAAGCCAGTCCTAAAACGGCGTGCTATGAATGCCACCAAAACTTCATTTTGAATGCGAAATAACGAGGAATACGAGAATGAAGACTTTTAAAATTGCGGCTCTCTGCCTTTCGATGGCCGCGGCAGCATTCACCGTACAGGCCAAAGAAGTCAAATACGAAGCTGACGTTGCAATCGTCGGCGGCGGCCCTGCCGGTATGGTAGCGGCGGCCTATGCAGCCGAAAACGGTCTAAAGCCGATACTCGTTGAAAAGCTTCCCGGTGTCGGCGGCAACCTCATGATGCTTGAAATTACCTTTGGCCAGAGGACAAAATTCACGGACCAGGATCAGGTTTATTACCCGTCCGATGAACTGATTGCAGATTTCTTGGCATACAGCCATTACATGGTGAACCCCATTATGGTCCGGCGTTTTATTGAACGTTCCGGCGAAAATATCAAATGGCTCACCAACCGCGGCGTAGAGATTGTTGGCAACACGGCCACGGAACTGAACGGCCGGCGCGTCGGACATATCTATAAAAACGTTTTCCCGCACCGCAATTTCATCGAAGCCATGCGGAAAATTATCTTGGATAATGGCGGACAAATCATTGTTGAAACCCGGGCCGACAAGCTCATTCAAAATGCCGACGGCCGAGTCGTCGGCCTCCATGCCAAGAACTATTTGAATGATGATGTGATCGTTCATGCCAAGGGCGGCGTCATTCTCGCCGCTGGCGGATACGGGGCAAATCCTAAACTTTTGAAACTTCTCAACCCTGACATGCCGGCAGACACGCCTATTACCGGCCGCAAGAACAGCACGGGCGACGGGATTCAAATGGGCATCGACATCGGTGCTAAGACTGCCGGCGGCGAGGCCTTTATCTCCGAAGGCGCTCTGCCTTATAAGGTTGACTATCGTGAGGTTATCAACCAAAAGACCTGGATCGCAGCTAATGTTTTGAACAAAGGTCCAAGTCTGCAGCTTAATAAGAACGGCCGGCGCTTCTTCAATGAAGGCCTTAGCGGCGACTTCTCAGTGAGCGGCAATGCTTTGCGCATCAACGGAAATTATCTTTACACGCTCATCGATGATGACGAAAAGCGCGATTTGGAGACCGGTTCCGGCGCAGTGTTCGGCTATTTTGGTCATGCCCTTCCCGGCGATAAGATGACGGGCCTCAGCAATCTTTTTTCCGGCAAGGGACGAATGGCTGAAGTTGCCTTTGTCGGCAGCACCATTGAAGAAGTTGCAAAGAAAGCCGGTCTGGATCCCAAGGCCGTCCGTGCTACGGTCGATCGCTACAACAAATTCTGCGATGAAGGCGTCGACTCCGATTTCAACAAAGATCGCCGTTATCTTCGACCTGTCCGCAAAGGTCCTTTCTACATCGTCAAGGGACAGCACACGATTTGTGATACCGCCGGCGGCTTGCTGGTCAACGAAGATGCTCAGGTTATCGGTAAAAACGGAGATCCGATTCCTGGTCTTTATGCTTCCGGTGCGATGGCAGGCGGCAAATACGGACCATCGTATGTGTACAACGTCGCAACCGGTTATGCCTCAGCCAGCGCAATGATGGGCGGAACGTTTGCCGTCCAAGACATCGCTAAAAAATCTTTCAATCGAAAAATTGTATATACCGCTGATCTGCCGAGCAAAAAATAAAGAAAGCCATCGATAAACTGTAATGATGAAAGCTCTTGAACGCCTCCCGCTTTAGAGCGCGGCTTGACCGTCTCAGGAGCTTTCCTTTGAGAGACTAACCGTACTGACTATTTTTGTCTTCAGCAGCTAAAGTGTTCGACATAACACTTGAATGCCGAAGACAGACGCAATTGTTTAGACGGAATTCGTCGCAATATCGGCTTGTATCAAATATGATACAAACACTGAGATATCAGCAACAACCTCTTCTTGCCTGCGGCGCTAACAGTTTACATTTACACTCAAAATTCTTTGGAATGATAGTGCAAAGAAATGTATGACAGATCTTGTATACGCAGAAAGAACAGGACATAATTACGGCCTGATCCGGGCGGTGGGTTAACCGCAAGGTGACCCAATCGGGGCTGCCCGGGTCAGACCGCCCCCCATTTGTTTGTCTGACGTCAATTCCCCGCTAGTCCGCCAGCATGCGTCTGTGCCGGACTTTTTTTTGTTTTGCACAGTACCTCGCTCAATGCCTGTGAACATGCGCCGGAATGATGTTGATGCTCCCGTGCCGAATACCAGGTTCGGCAATCAGTTTGTCTGCAAAAGCCCGAACTTCTGCCACGGTGCCCTTGAGAAAAACCGCCTCCATGCAGTCCTCATGTCCGATGTGCGCATGCATCTGGCTGATGACCAGATCGCCGTGTTCATGCTGCTCCTGAGTGAGGCGCATGGAGAGCTGTCTTTCGTGATGGTTGTAGACGTAACTCACTACGGCCACGCAGGTCGCGCCCGAGGGCGGATCGGACAAGGTTTGAGAGGCTTCCGCAGCGCGAATTAAATCGCGAAAAGCTTCCGAACGATTTTCATAACCGCGTTCAGCGATCAGCTGATCAAATTTAGCCGCCTGATCTTCGTCAAGCGAAATGGTGATGCGCTGCTTCATCGTTTGCCAAGCTCCTTTGAATACCGTTTCTGTCCTGTCATGGCCTGCGTACCGGGCGATTCCAGTCTACACATTTTATCCGCAGCGGATATGGTCGACAAATTACTGCATTTTCACCATCAAAAAGGGTCATTTCACTGCAATACGTCATCAACTAGTCCCCTCCGCTTAGTCCTCTGCGGCAACGGACAAATTCTCCTCAGTTTCTGAGTATTTAAATCATCCGATTCGCGCACGACGGTCGGCCTCAACCCTATATTTCCCTCATCCCGCAGCGTTTTCTGCCTGCCAGGTCTGCGGTTCGGTTTCATAACTTCATCGCTATATTCCTCTAGGAGCATCTTGAAATGACCAAGAACTTCTTTGTGCGCACGGCTGCTGCCGGCATTGCCGCACTTGTTCTCTGCGGATCCGCCGTCGCCGACACCTGGCGCGTCGCAACGGAAGGCACCTTCCCGCCGTTTGAGTTCTACAACTCCACCACTGGTGAGATTCAGGGTTTCGAGGTCGATCTTGTCCGTGAAATGGCTAAGGTCATGAAAAAAGATCTGAAGCTCGAAACGATGGGGTTCGATGCCATCATTCCGGCTATTCTCTCGGGAACGATCGACACCGGCGCTGCCGGCTTCTCCATCACGCCGGAACGTGCCAAGCGTGTTCTCTTCACCATTCCGTTTTATAAATCCGGACTGACGATTGTCGTGCCCAAAGGCAACCCCAAGAATATTCAGTCCTTTGACGACCTCAAGGGGAAGAAGATCTCCGTTCAGCTCGGCACGACTTCAATGTCCTTCGCCAAGAAAATTCAGGACGCTCAAGTCACGACTTTCAACGGTGCTGGGGATGCCCTTCTCAACATGATTGCCGGCAATGCCGACGCGGTGATTAACGATAAACCCGTCACCGACTACATCATGACGCAGAATAAGCAGATCGCTGAAAGCTGCCTGCACTTGAAGCCTATTGCGACCGCTGACCTTTTCGCCATGGTCACCGCCAAGCAGAACACCAAGCTCAAGGCCGAGATGGATAAGGCTTTGAAGCAGCTTAAGGCTGACGGCACCTTCAATAAGCTCCATGAAAAGTGGTTCGGCGTCCCGGCCGATCCGGAACTGCCTTAATTTAACATCCAAACTTCTGAATCTCTTCAGAAGCGGATTAAAAACGGACAGCCTCCTTAAGCTGTCCGTTTTTTTGTCTTAATACTTTCCGCCTGCCGCAGGAAAAAATATTAAAGCTCAACAGTCTTCAATCGTCGACCAATACCTTCTGCCAGTCGACATAAACTCGTCATATTTTCCTGAAAATCAATATATAAGGCATACCGCCCAGGTTTTCTTAGAGTACCTCAAAACTTTGTGCAATTGATCCCATTCATCTGTTTAAAGATCGCTATAGTCAAATCACGGATGAAGAAAGCGCCGCTTTAATGCCGCTTCCCTGAAGGGCTTAAAGCAGATCTTTCATCCAATGCAACTCAAACAAAAGGAACCCAAAATGAATTTCAAATCCTTGTCGCTTCTTGCCGCCGCCGGCCTCTGCACTCTCTCACTGTGCGGTTCCGTCTCCGCTGCGGAGCTGCGAGTTGCGACCAATCCGACCTTCCCCCCGTTTGAGTTCCAGGATTCCAACACCGGCACCATTCAAGGCTTCGAAATGGATCTTGTCGCTGAAATTGCCAAGAAACTCGGCGATACGGTGAAAATTGACAAGATCACCTTTGACGGCATCATTCCGGCCATTCTCTCGGGTTCGGTTGATCTCGGCGCATCGGGCTTTTCCGTGACGCCCGAGCGCGGCAAGAAAGTGCTCTTCTCGCTCCCCTTCTATAAATCCGGTCTCACCATTCTGGTGCCGAAAGCCAATAAAGCCGGCATTACGGACTTCGAAAGCCTCAAGGGCAAGCGCATTTCAGTTCAGCTCGGCACAACTTCAATGCAGTTTGCAAAGAAGATTCCTGACGCTGAAATCACGACCTTCGATCATGTGGGCGACGCCGTTCTCAACATGATGGCGGGGAACGCCGATGCGGTGATCAATGACAAGCCCGTCACCGACTACATGCTCCACACCAATAAGTCCATCGCTGAAGGCACGACGCATCTCGCGCCAATCGCTACCGCCGACTACTTCGCCATGGTCGTTGCAAAGAACAACACCAAGCTGCAGCAGGATATCAATGCTGCCTTGAAGCAGCTCAAGGCCGAAGGGACCTTCGACAAGCTCCATGAAAAGTGGTTCGGCATCCCGGCTGACCCGGAACTGCTCAAATAAACCATTCTCTTGAAGCATCAAAACAGAGGCTCTATTCGTTAGTTTGGCGAATAGAGCCTCTGCTATTTTGAGCCTGAAGACCATTTCCTGCAGCAGGCTGAATCCATTGTGCCGCCGGAGAGTCACCGGCATGGTCACCAAGTCCAGCGAAGCTCAGCCGAGGCCGCACCGGCCGAATGCGCGCTCCCCATCGTTTCGCCGTCGAGCCGCAGCGCGGCAGAAAAACCGCTCTTTCGGAGGAGCTCGAGCGAAACACTGCCGGCCAGACGATTGCGTTCCGGCCAATCCATGGAACGAGCGGTTTCACCCGCTGCCCCGGCTAAGCCAAAGGAAACATTGCCAGCGCGCTCAGTAAGCTCCCTCGTCCATTCGATGCTGAGGCTCCAATTCCAGGCATAGTCCGAAAACTGCGAGGGAGCCGGCACATTCACGGTCAGCCCCGCGCCGGCAGCTGCCGAATGCAGGAAGGAGCGGCGAATAGAGAGTGCTCCCGTTCCGGATTCCGTCAGTGTCGGCGTGCGAAGCACCGTACCGGTCATAAGAACGTGCGGGAAAAACTCGACGTCCGATTCGCCAAGAGTGCCCATCCACCCCGAGCGCAGGGCCCCGGAGAGCGCATAAACCGTTTCATCGGTCTCAATTCTGCTGATGCTTTGCGCCAATTCCGCCGTGCGGTTGCGCTCGGCCGAGTAGATGCCGCCGCGAAGCTGACCTTCAAACCGCAGCCCAGAAGCAAAAGTGCGTCCGAGCTTTCCGCCCAGCCAAATGCCCTCCCCGCGGCTCGCGCCGTGCTCTTTGCGGGCAGACGTTTCCATATGTCCTATTGCGGCATAGACCGCAGTCTGCGTCTCGCCCCATAGAAAATCGACGCCTAAGACGGCTCCGGTCACATTTGTTCCCGCTCCCCCGTCCGAAAAATGCGCTGCGAGCGGCACCGCCCACACCTGATGCTCTCCTTCCTCGGCGGCGGCGTGATGAGCAAACAGCTGACGATTTAATAAGCGCTCCCAAGAAAAAAGCGCCCGCAGTGAATCATCGCGGGAAAAATTGCCGAGATTGCCCAGTGCCCGCACGATGTCAGAGCCGTCCGACGCCGAAAAATCGAGGTCGCCATAGAGTGCATGAAGCACTTCCGGGGCCTGCGAAGCCGCCTGATCCAGCTGTTTGGCTAAGCCCCATTGCCAGGAAGGCGCTGATGAAGTCAAAAATTTTGAATATGCGTTCTTTTGATGAGCAGCTTTAAGCACCCCCTCCGAACAGGTGAAATCAACTGCAGGCGAAAAGTCCTTTGCTGTCATGAGATCCAGATCCCACGCAGCCTTTTCAAGGAGCGATGCCGATGCTTCAGTATTTGCTCCGGAGGTGCTCACTGCGCCGTAAGGATGGGGATCTTTTGCGAGTTCGCCCTCAAACCAGCCGCCGCCCGGAACCACTGCCAGAGAAGCATCGTCTCTCACCTCTGTCGTACCCGACACTGAGAGCGGCATCAGTTCGCCCGACGGCCGCATCCCCAAAACGAGCTTTCCTGACTGAACGTAATCCCCCAAAATCACGATAGAACCGGAGGAAGGCGTTGAGACCAAGGTTCCGGCATTCACGAGGGCCCCGGCCTGGAAGTTTGGGATTTCTTCACTGCCCGTGATGAGTGTTCCGCCCACTTCGGCCATTCGAGCGCTCAGGCCGGTGAAATCAAAAACGGCTGAGCCGGAAAGCCTGGCCCCTCTGTTCACCGTCATGCCGACCACTTGATTAATGGCGTTTTCTAGACGAAGATCCGTTCCATCGGCAGCCTGCATGCGGATCGACCAGGGGCCAATGACATTGCCGGCATAAACAAAAGGCTTCAAGTCAGATGCCTGTGCCGCAGCGCCGTCTTCGGTCCCGCCGAAGATGAGATTGGTCGTGACATCCGTTCCCAATGGGACGAAAGCTGCGGCACGGTTAACCGAGTCAGCAAGAATAACGCTGCAGTAGCCATCAAAAAAATCTTCAGCCGTTCCCACTGCGGACCACGAAGAGACAATATCGCCTTCAATATGGGCTCCGTCGACAAGGCGAATCTGCGCCACATGAGCCGTCGGACCAATACGAATAGCGGCATCAGAACCCTGCAGCGTTCCGGCAATAACGGCAGACTTAATCAAAGAAGAGACTCGTACCTATGCCCGAACGGTTAAGGAATCGTGGAAGCTGGAAACCGAC
>ENA-ORPH01002063-ORPH01002063.1-human-gut-metagenome-genome-assembly--contig:-NODE-2063-length-17533-cov-4.111740_pt1 | contig 17533 bp, 16 predicted proteins | sample MGYA00242142_ERZ509074 | MGnify/ENA primary metagenome ERZ509074 (study PRJEB26280, sample SAMEA2338724) | human gut metagenome | biome: human gut; feature: human-associated habitat; material: faeces...
TTCTTTTTCCAATTAATATTATTTCATATAATTTATTTTCTTCTAAATTAATTGAATTTATTTTTTCGATTATTTCTTCTATTGAATTTAATTCTGTACAATCCAATTCTTGTTTTTTAAATTCCAATTCATCCAATTTAATAAATTCTAATTTATTTCCTAATTTAGAAATTTCTCCTGTTACCATTCCATGTTCACCCAATTCATCAAATCCCATTGCTATGGTAGAACCAGGATATATTATTTTTCCATCATTTTTAAAATTATTTTTGTGTATATGTCCTAATGCAACATAATCAAAACCTTTTTCTTGCAACATTCTTGTACTCATTGAATTATATTGCATATCTTCTAAGTTTGCGCCATCTAAAGTTCCATGAATTACTAATATATTTATTTTGTTTGGATTTGATATTTTTAAATCGTTGAAATTCAAATTTGAGCAATAAAAATCATCAAAACCATATCCATATATGTCTATATTATCTGTCTCTATTCTTTCAAATTTAGGACCAAATATATGAACATTTTTATTCCACAAAAAATTATTATAATATGAATTTTTTAATAATGGATCATGATTACCTGGTGCAATAAATATTTGCGTATCATCTATCTCTAAAAATAATTTATTTATATATTCAATTGTTGAAGTTCTTATATATTGATTTTCATACAAATCTCCCGCAATAAAAAAATATTTTATATTATTTTCTTTTATATAATTAATTATCTTTCTTAATATAACTCTTTGATCATACCTTCTTTGCTCTCCAATTCCTATTTTGTCTGAAAGCATTTTAAATTGCATATCAAAATGCATATCTGCTATATGTACAAATCTCATTGTATATTTTCCCTTCTTTCGTTAATTTTTATGTAATTATTTTATTATATTTATTTTGTTTTTTCAATACTTTTTAGAACTTTTGTTTCCATTTTATATAAAATTCCAAAATAAAAATGCCTACCTCTTAGATAGACATTTTAATTCATTTTTTATTCTTCATCAATTGGTCCAAATAATTCATCAAATTTTGCTTCTAACTCTTTTTGTAAATCATATGAATCCTCTTCATCTGTTATTATTGATGCTTTTTGACTCTTTTCTGCTGATTCTAAATTACCCAAGCTAATCATATCATTATTTGTTGTATTTGAATTCTCCAGTGTTTGACTTAACTTTGTATTATCTACTTCTTCTTTTTTTGCTGTTTCATCTTTTTGACTACTAGAATCATCATCAAATAAATCATCTAAAGATTCTACCTTTAAATTTTGAGCCTCTTTTTCGGCTTTATCTTCAGACCATGGATTATATGGATTGAATTTTCTCCAACTTCCACGTTGAATTTCTCCAATATCATTATGGCTTATTTCTGCATTTTTCAAATTATTTGCCATAATTTTATGCTTAAAATAGTAAAATTTATTTGCTTTTACTGGTTTTATTCCTTTTTCAAATATAATACACAAATCATTATCTAATCTTCTTAATTCGTCAGGTGTCATTAAAGCTCTTGCCATGACTTGATCTGAATCACTTGTTCCTGTTTTATGATGTTGTTTATCTCTACTTATAGAAATACTTTCTCTTTCTATTGTTTTCTCACCTAATGTTTTTGAAAAATATTCAACTGTCTTAAAAGAGTTACTTCCTAAGAATAAGTGAGTATCACAGTTTCCTATGATTGTTTCATAAGATTTATCATATATTGCCTCTAACTGGTCCAAATTCTGTAATATTACACTAAATGAAATTTTTCTACTTCTTGAAGTCGATATTTTTTTATCAAAATCTGGTATTTTTCCAATATTTGCAAACTCATCAAGTATAAAATATGTTGGAACTTTTAATCTTCCTCCATTATCATCTGCAAAATTATATAATTGTTGTATCATTTGAGAGAAGAATATTGTTAATAAGAAGTCATATGCTGTATGTGTATCTGATGAAATTACATATACTGCTGTTTTCTTATTTCCTATATCTTCAAAATTAATTGTATCTGTTGATGTTAACTCTGCAATTTCTTTTGAATCAAACTTTCCTAATTTTGATTGTAATGTACTTAATATTGAACTGTATGTTTTTTCTGGTGCGATTTCTATTGATTTATAATTCATTCTTGCAGGATGGTCATATGGTAATTTGCTTATTAATTCTGTAAGTAAATTGCTTCCACCATTTGAGTTTGCTGCTCTTACAAGTTCTGCACAACTTGCTAAATTTTGTTCTTCTTCTGGTCTTGCTGCCATTAAATAATATATTAAAGCTTTTAATAACATCTCTGCTGAATCATCCCAGAATGGATCAGAACCACCACCATCTGTTTTTTGACCTTTTACTATTGTATTTGCAATTACGTCTACATCTATTTCTGATGAAATATGTTTTAAAGGATTATATCCATCACTATATTGTGGTTTTACTAAATTTAATACTTTTATTTCATATCCATGTTGTTTTAAATAACCTGCTGTTCTATCATAAAGTTCTCCTTTTGGATCTGTAAATACATAAGAACCTAATAATTGATACGCATTTGGTATTGAATATGATGCTGATTTACCTGATCCAGAACCTCCGACTACTAGTACGTTAACATTTCCTATTTTATCTACTGGTAAATAATTATCTTCTGCTAAAACTATTCCCTTTTTATTATTAAGTATAGTATATTGTTCACCATTTCTGCTCCAATCACTTGATCCATGTTCCATATCTGTATATTCATTTTTGGGTGCAGATCTTATTAAACCAATTGTCATTAAAATTGCATAAAATATTGTAAATAATCCAACATTTTTTAAATAATCTCCCCAGATTTTTTGACTTGATAATATTCCAAATGATTTTCCTAAATGTTGTATTGAATCTATTATTACCTCAAACCCTTTAGATATATTATGTTGTATCTGTGCCTCATGAAATCCAATTGTTAATGGCATGACTAATACTATGGATATAAATACCCATAGTATTGCAAAAATTATATAATATTTTCTTGTTCTTCTTATTGCTCCTGAAATCTTGTAATTCATATGTAAATCACCTTCTCTTTTGTTTTATTTTGATAATTCTTCTGCTTGCTTTTGTTTACTATTATTGTATGCTGGTATTGTTATATAATCAACTGGTAAAGTTTCTCTTATCGCTGCTCTAGTTGCTTTAAGATTTTCATTTTCTCTTTCTTTACTTACTCCTGTATAACATAATGTTGTTTTACTCATTCCAGCTGCACTTCTAGTTTCTGCTATGTGATTTCCCATAGTAAAATATCCTCCTTAATTACTCACCTCTTACTTCAAATGCAAAGTAAGACTTATTTGGTTTTAATTTACACTTTCCCTTTACTTTATTTTCTTTTTCATCAAAATAAAGTCTAGGTTTTAATTCTTCTGTAGTTTCAGGATCAATTACACAAATATCTCTTCTTAAATTTGGTGTATAATTAAATTCTTTAAATTCCTGTTCTTCTTCTGAATATAATGTATCGAACTTAAATGCTGATGGACTTTTACCAATTCTAACTTCATCATCAATCAATACACCAGAATTAATAATAACTTTATCTCCTGCAAATGATAAAATTGCTAATTGATTTCCTTGTGGTTGTGGATCATCAACATAAAAAGTCTTTCTTCTAGATTCTCCTCTTATTTCTTCTGAACATTCTAATCTTTCTACTGTATATTTAGGATATTCTTTTAAAAACTCTTTCTTAGTTTTATATATTTGATAAATAACTGTACTTACTCCTTTTGGATCTGTTATACTAAAATGTTTTCCTTGTAACATATCCATTTTTATTTACCTCTCTTTCTATGTTAATCCATAGTTTTATCTTATGTTTACCGACAACCATACTTTATTATACATCTTATATGCTTATTTGTCAATAGCTTTAAACTTTTTTCGGTATTTTAGACACTTCTTGGATTAAATTTTGATATTTCTTTTAATTTTTTAAACATTTCTTTTTCTTCTGATGTAATTTTTTCTGGAATTACAATTTCTAATTTTCCTATTAAATTCCCTCTTTCACCTTTTGCATTTTTATATCCTTTATTAGGGATTTCTATTGTTTCACCAGATTGAACTCCATTTGGTATATATATTTGAGTTCGGGTTCCATCTATTGATTCAACTTTTGCTTTAGTTCCCAATACCGCTTCCCATGGTGTTATTGGAATTATAGTTGATAAATTTATTCCATCTAATTTAAACTTTTTACTATCTTCTATATTTATTTTTATGAACATGTCTCCATTTTTACCACCATTTTTGCCTGTCTTGCCTTGTCCCATTAATCTTATTTTTTCATTTTCCTGTACACCTTCTGGTAATTTTATAGTAATTGTTTTGTCTTTATTTTCTAAATCTTTAAATACAATTGTTTTGTTTGCTCCGTAAAATCCTTCTTCAAGTGATATATTTATTTCTGTTTCAATATCTTCACCTCTTATTGCTGGTTCATTTGGCTTGTCTATGCTTTCAGCTGTATCTCCGCTTCCAAAAAACATTCCAAATATTTCACCAGCCATTTGTCCTGAAGTCTTTGTATGATTTAATCTACGTCCAACATTATAATTCCAAGTTCTATCATATTTTCTTTTTGTTGATGGATTTGAAAGAATTCTGTAAGCTTCATTTACATCTTTTATCTTTTCTTCTGCTAATTTATCACCAACATTTACATCAGGATGATATTTTTTCGCTTGTTTTCTATAGGCTGATTTTATTTGATCTATTGTTACTTTATTTGTTTCTAATTCTAATATTTTATAGTAATTCTTAAATTTCATTTGACATCCTCCAATTAAATTTTTCTAAAAAAATTGGTATTCACATTATACCAATTCTTTTAGAAAAAATCTATAGTTTTTGACAAATTTCATAAAATTTCATGCCATTTGAAGCTTTTATTAAAACTCCATCTCCTTCTTTTAAAATTTCTTGCAATTTGCTTAAAATTTCCTCATTATTTTGTAATAAAATACATCGTGTTTTCTTATTTTTATTTGCTTTTGAAATAATATTTTTAGCAAATTCTCCTCTACATATTAACACATCTATATTATCATTAGCCACTTCTTCTCCAACTTTTTCATGTAGTTCTTTAGAAAAATCTCCTAACTCTAACATATCTCCTAAAACAGCTATTTTTCTTAAATCCGTACGGCTTGAAAGATATTTCAAACTTGCTTTCATTGATTCATAGCTTGCATTATAACTATCATTTATTAATGTAGCACCATTTTTTAAAACTCTTATATCCATTCTCTTTTTTGTTAATTCAAATTTTGATATTCCATTTTGAATTTCTTTTGCTGTTAATCCTAACACTTTTCCAACCATAAAACCACATAATGCATTATATACAAAGTGTTCGCCTCCAACAGGAACATCTATGTTAACTTTTTCTGATGAAGTTTTAACTACAAATTTGCTTTTTTCTTCTCCTAATTCAATTTTTTCTGCAATCACATCACTTGAATTGTTTATTCCGTATGTATGTATTTCAATTTTCTCCTTATTTTCTTCATACCATTTATGTAATAAATCATTATCATTATTTATGATTACTCTTGGAATTTTCATTCCTTCTAGAATTTCAAGTTTTGCTTTTAATATATTTTCTCTTGACCCTAAATTTCCTATATGTGATGTCCCAATATTAGTTATTACAGCTAAAGTTGGTTTTGCTATATTTGTCAATAAACTTATTTCTCCAAAATGATTCATTCCCATTTCTACAACCAATGCTTCATGATCTTTTAACTTTAATATTGTTAATGGTAATCCTATATTATTATTGTTATTTCCTTCTGTTTTTAATGTCTTATATTTCTGACTCACTACACTTGCTATTATATCTTTTGTACTTGTTTTTCCTACACTTCCTGTAACAGCAATTACTGGAATATTATATAAACTTCTCTTATATTTTGCAATTTCGTATAATGCTTCAAATGTATCTTCAACTTGTATTATAGTTTTATCTTTATATTTTTCTTTTTCTTCTTTTGATATTTGTATATTAGAAATTATTACAGCCGTAGCTCCTGCATCTAGTGCTTGATTCCAAAAATTACTCCCATCAAATTTTTCTCCTTTTATTCCAATATATATATCACCTTTTTGTATTGTTCTTGTATCTTTTGAAAAATTTTCAACTTCTAATTCTTCATTTCCAAATAACATTTTTCCTTTTGTAACCTTTAATATTTCTTTTACTTTCATTCAACTTTCGTCCTTTCGGTATACTATTGTTTTGACTTATTATATTCTATTTATCTATAAATTGCAACTATAAATAAATAAGCATTTAAAATATCTAATTTAGATATTTTAAATGCTTATAATCTAAAAACTATTGATTTTCAACAGCTCTATTTGCAATTTCTATAGCTTTTGAAACTATATTACCACATGTTTTTGAGGAAACATTTTCCCAACTTCCTCCGTCTTTTTTTACCTGATCATATACACCTAGTTCTTTTGCAATTTCTGTTCGTAAGTTTTCAGATATTAATTTGTTACTTCTTGACATACTAAGCTCTCCTTTCAAATTTAATCTGTTATTTTACGGACCGTTTTTGAAAATATATTTTAAATATTTTCAATTATATTATCTGCAAAAGAAATTTTTTTATTAAAACAATTTTTTCAAAATTTAGAATTTTATTCTGTCAATGTTCCATTTTCAGTATTTGTTACTATTAATGTATCTTCTTCTTTTCCTGTCTGAGCATTTATATATTCAATAAATTCTACTTCATTTATTTTTCCTTTAAATTCGTAACATAATACTTCTGTATTAAATTCTGTTGGTATTATTGCTAACTTTTCACTGGACAATTCTGCTTTTGTTGAAATATTTTTTCTTGCCTCGTCTATTGAAATCAAATTACTTGGAATTTCTCTTTCAAAATGACAATTTAAATATCCTGTTGCATCAACACCAACTATTTCACCATCATCTAATGCTATTTTTAATTTAATTAAATCAGGATATGAAACTATATTTCCTTGTTTATATGCATAATTTATAACTATATATCCATCATTTTTCATATAATAAGTTTCTTGCATATTTTCATATTTTTTTGCTTGTAAATATTCTTTTCCTTTTTGAATTGCATCTTGTTCTGTTATATTTTCACCATTTGTTTCTCTATCATAATTCATATAAACAAGATGTCCACCTTTTTTGGAAATTGATATTCCTATTTTTTTATTTTCATTTGTTGTTACTTCAAATCTATATACTGGTATATTTCCATTTTCAACATATCCATTGTTTTTCGTTTCTTTTATTTTATCTTTTCCAATAAATTCCTCTGCAATTATTTTTGCTTCATCTTCTGAAATATCATTGCCTATTAAACCTTTCTTTTCTTCACTTGTTATATGTTCAGAAAATGCCCCATCATAGATTAATCCTGAATATTCGTGAAAGTTTTGTTCTACCATATTAAAATTACTTACTTCTGATATATCTGAACCTTCAGAATTCTTTTTTAAATCTTCCCATTTTATAATTCCATTATTTAATTCTGTAATCATTTCATTTAATGTATTTGATAAATCATTTGCATAATTATATAGTTCTTGTATTTTATCCATCTCCTCATCTGATAAGTCTTGTCCATCTATACATTTATTTGCCATAGTATAACTGTATTCACTTACTTGATTTAAAAATTTTTCTGTATTTTCAATTTCTTGACTTTCTATTGGAACCATACTTAAATAACATGTTGCTAAATCTGTTTCTCTCCATACTTCCATAAGTGTTTTTGCACCATGTCTCGCTTCTTTTGATATCATAGATTTTGCTAAATAAATTTTTGAATTTTGAATTCTATCTACAACCTCATAAAAAGCTTTATTATTATCATTTTGTACCACATTCGCATATGATGTATTTTTATTATACAAATTTATTCCTAAGATTACTGCAATAACAATAGCAATTATTGCAATAACATTCCACACTTTTTTTGAATTATTCATTTTCATATCTCCTCACTTATTAACTTTTTCTTATTTTTTCATTTTTTTCAAAAAATTATACAATTATTTATTTTTTTGTGCTAAAATATTTCTGAATTTATATGGAAAGGTCTGACTAATGAAAGTAATTATTTTTTACGCAAAATATGGTGGTGGTCATTTATCTGCCGCTCGTTCAATAGAAAATTGTATAAATACATATTATAAAAATGTTAATGTTGAATTAATAGATTTTATGGAATATGCAAATAAAGAATTTAATAAAATAACAACAAAAGCTTATGCTGAAATGGCAAAAAAAATTCCGAAGGCTTATGGAAGCATATATTGGAAATCTGAAAAAGGTCCTCTTGCTCACATAAGTACAACTTCAAATAAATTATTATCTATAAAAATAAATAAATTATTACAAGAAAAATCACCAGATTTAATTATCTGTACACACCCTTTTGCAAGCCAAATGTGTGGTTATTTAACAAAACATCATAAATTAAATACAAAAATAGCAACAATTTTAACAGATTTTGCATCACATGATCAATGGCTTGTTTATAATGAATATATTAATTATTTATTTGTATCTAATATAGAAATGAAAGAAACATTAATGAGTAAAAATATTCCAGCAAATAAAATATTTGTTACTGGAATTCCTATCTCAGAAAGATTTTTAAATAAATATGATAAAAAATCTTTATTTATAGATTTTAATTTAAATCCAAATAAAAAAGTAGTATTATTTTTTGGTGGAGGAGAATTTGGGCTTGGAAAAAATTATACTTTAAAAGTTTTTGAGACATTTGTAAAAGATTCTGCTGATATTCAAATCATTGCAATTTCAGGAAAAAATAGAAAAATGAAAGAAGCTTTTGAAAATATTGTTATAGAAAATCACAAAGAAGCAAATGTACAAATATTTGAATATACAAATAAAGTACCCGAATTTATGAGTATTTCAAGCTTAGTTGTAACAAAACCTGGTGGACTTACTACTTCTGAAAGCCTTGCTTCAGGATTACCAATTGTTGTTATAAATCCTATTCCAGGTCAAGAAGAAGAAAATGCTGAATATTTAGTTAATCATAATACTGCAATTTGGTTAAAAAAAGATGATAATGTAGAAGAAATCATTAATAATTTATTATCTGATTCTTCAAAATTAGAAGAAATGAGTAATAATGCAAAATCAATTTCAAAACCAAATTCAACAAATGATATATGTAAAATATTATTAAATAATTAAAAAACACTTCATTTTTGAAGTGTCTTTTTTATAATTCTCTTCTTCCCTCTAATGCTTTTGTAAGTGTTATTTCATCAGTATATTCCAAATCTCCTCCAACAGGAATTCCATGAGCAATTCTTGTTACTTTTACCCCTAATGGTTTTATTAATTTTGATAAATACATAGCTGTTGCTTCACCTTCAACCCTAGGATTTGTTGCCAATATAACTTCTTTTACTTGACCATCCATAAGCCTAGCTAATAATTCTTTTATTTTTATATCATCTGGTCCTATTCCATTCATTGGAGATATTGAACCATGTAAAACATGATATACTCCTCTAAATTCATGTGTTCTTTCCATTGCCACAATATCTCTCACATCTTCTACTACACATATCTGTGATTGGTCTCTTTTGGGATTTCCACATATTGGACATGGATCTGTGTCTGAAATATTCCAACATTTACTACAATATTTTAAATTCTTCTTTGCATTTACAATTGCATTCACAAATTCATCAGTTTCTTCTTGTGATGCATTTAATATATAAAATGCTAATCTAGCTGCTGTTTTATTACCTATACTAGGTAATTTTTCAAAGCTTTCTATTAATTTTTCTATTGATGGTGAATACATTGACATTTTCATTTCCTCCTAGACAATTATAGCAGAGACAATGCTCTGCTTATATTATTACATTATTCCTGGTATATTAAATTTTCCCATTGATGCTGCTTGTGCATCATCAACTTGTTTAAATGCTTGATTAATACATGTAACAATTAAATCTTGTAGCATTTCTACATCTTCTGGATCAACTACTTCTTTTTGCAATTTTAAATCTAATATTTGCTTTTGACCATTTACTTTTACTGAAACTGCATTCCCCCCAGCTGATGCTTCAAATTCTTTTTCAGCTAATTCTTGTTGATTTTTTTCTAAATCTGCTTGCATTTTTTTTGCTTCTTTCATTAAATTATTGATGTTCATTCCACCAAATCCTCCCATACCTCCTGGGAATCCTCCTCTTTTTGACATTTTCTTTTCCTCCTAATTTAAAATTTATTCTACTACATCAAATGGAATATCAAAACCATTTGCAAAGTTAGATATTTCTTGTTCTTCACTTGCTTCTTGTACTTGTGGTTTAGTATCTATAAATTTTATATTCATTTCTTTTCCACATGCAACAGAAACTTGTTTTATTAATTCTTGTTTATTTTCAGGTTTTTCCAAAACTGCCTTTCCGAAGGGAGTTATCCCTCCTGGAAATTGAATTCCTATAGTCGTATCATTTACTTCTACGGCATTAGTATTTATTAAATTTGTATATAATACTATTTTTCCATTTTGTTTTAGATTATTTACTATATCTTTCCAATATTGTGCTGGCTTACTATTTTTTCCAATCCCAGCAATAGCATCAGTAGTGGATTTCGATTGATTTTGTGTTTGATTAGTTGTTCTATTTGTCTGAGGTGCTCTAGCCCTAGTAGTTCCACCACTAGATCTTAAATAATTTTCTATTTTATCTAATCTTGCATAAATATCACCATTTCCTCCACCAACTGGAGTATTAGATATTTCCTTATCACATAATTTAATAATTCCAGCTTCAAAAACAATTTGTCTTTGTGTTGACTGTTTCATATTATTTTCAAGTTCTGATAATTCTGATATTAGCCTTATTGCTCTTTCTTTGGTAACTTTTTCTGATAATTCCTGTAATCTTGCAAAATCTTCGTCATTATAAATAGTTAATTTTTGATTCGTTTTTACCATCAGAATATCTTTTACATATTTTATAATTTCCCAAAGTAAATTATTTAAGTCTTTTCCTTCATTTAAAACTTTGGTTATTGTTTCCATTGCTTCATCTATATTATATTCGATTATTGCTTGTGTAATGCAATGAATATATTGTAATTTTGGTATTCCTACAAGTTCTTTTATTTTATTTTCATCTATGTTGTTTTCACCATCTTGAATACATCTCTCTAATATTGATAAAGCATCTCTCATTGCTCCTTCAGATAGTGCTGCAATAATATTTAATGCTTGTGTTGTTGCATTTACATTGCTTTCTTTACATACAAGTTCTAATCTTTTTATTATATCTTCATCTGGAATTCTTTTAAAATCAAATCTTTGGCATCTTGATAAAATTGTTGCTGGTAATTTTTGTGGTTCTGTTGTTGCCAAAATAAATTTTACATGTTCTGGTGGTTCTTCTAATGTTTTTAATAATGCATTAAATGCACCTTGTGATAACATGTGAACTTCATCTATTATATAAACTCTATATTTTGCTTTCGTTGGTAAAAAATTAACTTCTTCTCTTATTGAACGTATATCTTCAACACTATTATTTGAAGCAGCATCCATTTCTACTATGTCTGTTAATGATCCATCTAGTGCCGCTTTACATATTTCACATTCATTACATGGTTCTCCATCTTGTGGATTTAAACAGTTTACAGCTCTAGCTAATACTTTTGCTGATGTTGTTTTTCCTGTTCCTCTGACACCATTAAATAAATACGCATGCCCTACTCTATTCGCAATTATTTGATTTCTTAAAGTTCTTGTTATATGTTCCTGACCTACCATTTCTGAAAATGTTTGTGGTCTGAACTTTCTATAAAGAGCTGTGTACCCCATATTTTCACATCCTTTATATAAAAAATGATATGAATTCTAATCTCTCTATGGAAAACAACGCCCACATAAAAGTATCTACTTATTGCTGCTTCCTCCCGGACCTGACAAGGTTCATAGGCTTTTATTGAGTTTGCTTTCCATACAGAGGTTAGCTCTCATACCCTCCATATTATACAATGCAATTTTTGTTTTTGCAAGTAATTTATTAAAGTTTTTTAATTTTCTATTCTTTTAAAAATAAGATTATTAAATTCAGTTAATTCTATTCCAGCTACTCCTTTTTCTATAACCTCTTTGGCTGGAATATCAATTTGTATATTAGTTTGATATTTTCTGTTTGTTGTTAATGTTATTATAAAATCAAATGAAATAGTTGTTTTTATATTTTCTTCTTTTATATCTGTTAATTGTAATAATTTTCCATAATCAACTTCTTCATTTTCATTAGAAATATAATTTGATAAATTATTAATTGCATATCTAAATGCGATTATTCCACCTTGATTAGAAATTTTTTGTTGCTTAATATTTGATTCCATTTCACCTGTATATACTATTTCTTCTGTTTCATTTTCATTTGTATTTTTAAACATTACTTTTTCATCTTCAACTGGTTTATATATTTTTGCTTCTCCAATTGAATCTGTTTTATTAATTTTTATATTATTTATAGTTACATCTTTTATTATTTCAGTTTTATTATATCTTGAATTTTTTTCTAAATATATATATATATCATTATTTTCTGAAACATTAAAATTCCATTTTTCTTGATGGCCTTCACTTTCTATTCCATTTACACTTTGAGCTATAGCTATTTTAGTTATTTCAAATGGTATATTAGTCTCTCCTTGAACTTCATATTTTAATATATATATTCCTATACCACATAATATTGCAAATATTATTACTATAAAAATAATTCTATTAATTATCTTTTGAGTTGATTTTTTATACATTTTTATTTTTTCTTAACTCCTTAAAAAATTGTTTCAATATATTTTCACATTCAGTTTGCATTATATTTTTTTCATATTCTACTTTGTGATTAAATGTAAAATCTTCAAATAAATTTAGCACTGATCCAACTGCTCCTGTTTTATTATCTGATGTTCCATAATATACTTTTTTTATTCGTGAATTAATTATTGCTCCAGCACACATAGAACATGGTTCTAATGTTACATACATTTCACAGTCTAATAATCTCCATGCTTTTAGTTTTTGGCTTGCTTTTTGTATTGCTATTATTTCTGCATGTTTTGTTGTGTCTGTTTTTGTTTCTTTTTGGTTATATCCTCTTGCTATTATTTTTCCATCTTTTACTATTACTGCTCCTACTGGTACTTCTAATTTGTTATATGCTTTCTGTGCTTCTTTTAAAGCTTCTTTCATGAATTTTTCTTCCATTTATACCTCTCAACTTACAATACCATTATTCTTTAATATTTTATATAAAAATTTATATGTGAGTATTTAGACAGCAACTTTATAATTTATAATTATTAAAAAATATACCAATATTAAATTAACCACCAAAATTATAATTGGAAAAAGCACATCTGTTTTTTTATTATATATTTTTTTGTTATACATCTTTCGTATGTATATTATTGTTATACATACATTTATTATTAGGAACGGAATCATTCTATACATTGAACTTTTAAATATTTCAATTTCAGGAGACAATCTTTCTTCTAAAGGAGGATATGTTGGCATATCATTTAACCATATTGCGGTATTACCATATATTAAAAATTTCATACTGATATTAAATATTATAAGAATTATTCCAGTTAAACAATTATATTTTATTTTATCTTTTTTCATATTTATTTTTTCCTTAAATTTTTATTGGTGTTCCTAGGCGGACTCGTCGAGCCGTGTCGGGAAAATGGTCTACTAGACCATTTTCTGTTCCTCCTTTTCGAGTCCGTTAAGAAAACATACTTATATGGTGTTCCTAGGCGGACTCGAACCACCATCGGTCGCTTAGGAGGCGACTGCTCTATCCTGCTGAGCTATAAGAACATTTCTTTTTACATTATACTTCATTGCTTTTATTTTGTAAACCTTTTTTTGTCTCTTTATTGATTAATTGTGAAAAATGATTTATAATATTTAAGATTTATAAATTGTTCGGAGGTTTTATATGCAACATATTTTAAGTAAGATGAGAAAAGCTATAGAAGACTATAATATGATAGATGAAGGAGATAAAATTGCTGTTTGTTTATCAGGTGGAAAAGATTCAATTACAATGCTAAATGGTTTAAAGGCTTTACAAAGATTTTATCCTAAACATTTTGATTTAATTGCTATCACAGTTAATCCTGGATTTGAAAACTTTAATAAAGATATTCTTCAAAAAAATTGTGATGAAATTGATGTTCCTCTTTTTATTGAAGATACTCAAATTAAAGAAATTGTTTTTGATGTTAGAAAAGAAAAAAATCCTTGCTCTTTATGTGCTAATTTGCGTAGGGGTATAATCAATTCTGTTGCCCTAAGAGAGGGATGTAACAAAATTGCTTTAGGTCACAATCTAGATGATGTAATTGAAACTTTTATAATGAATTTAAAATATGCTGGAAATATTTCAACTTTTTCACCAAAAAGTTATATGGACAGAAGTGGTATTACAATGATTAGACCTTTGATTTTATTAACTGAAAAAGATACAAATCACTTTGTAAAAAAATACAACAAACAAGTTATGCCTAAAGTTTGTCCAATGGATGAAAATACAAAAAGAGAAGATATAAAAGCTGAAATTTTTGCTTGGCAAAAAGAAATTCCTACAATTAAGGCTAATTTATTTGGTGCTATTTCTAGAAATATTGATGGATGGAAAAAAAGTATGTAATGCATATTTGCTTACATACTTTCTTAAAATTTATTTTACTAATCTTACCATTGCATCTTTTAATTCTTCTAAGTCTTTTTCTGCAGATTCCATACTATCTGCTTTTACACCCATATACAATTTTATTTTTGGTTCTGTTCCAGAAGGTCTTACACAACACCAAGCATTGTTTTCTAATTCATAATATAATACATTTGATTTTGGTAATCCTGTTTTTCTTTGTTCTCCTGTCACTAAGTTTTTAATTTCATCAAGTTCAACATCTTTAAATTCAATTACTTTATATTTTCCTATTTTTTCTGGTAAATTATTTCTCATATTTGTCATCATAGATTTTATTTTTTCAGCTCCATCAGCACCTTCTAATACTATTGAAACTTGATCTTCTTTATAGAATCCATATTTTTCATAAATTTTCATCATTTGATCCCATAAAGTCATTCCTTTTGATTTATAGTATGCAGCAGCCTCGCACAATGACATTACTGCAGAAATACCATCTTTATCTCTTGCATAATCTCCAATTAAGCATCCATAACTTTCTTCAAATCCAAATACATAAGTTTTATCTTTCTTTTCTTCTGCTTTTTTTATAACTGCTCCTATATTTTTAAATCCTGTTAAAACTTCAATACACTCTAATCCGTAATTTTTTGCAATTGCTTTTGCTAGTTCAGATGATACGATTGTAGTTATAAACATTCCATCTGCTGGTAATAATCCTTTTTCTTTCATTTGAGAAATTCTATATTCTGCAATCAATAGTGCTGACATATTTCCTGTATATGTCATATATTCTCCTGTTTTTGTATCTTTTGCATATATTCCAAGTCTATCAGCATCTGGATCATTTGCAAGAACAACATCAGCATCTACTTTTTTTGCTAATTCTAATGCTAATTTAAATGCTTTTTTGTCTTCAGGGTTAGGGTAATCTACTGTTGGGAAATTTCCATCTGGTTTTTCTTGTTCTGGAACTACATATACATTTTCAAATCCTAATTCTTTTAATAATCTTGATGTTACTGTATTTCCAGTTCCATGTAATGGTGTATAAACTATTTTTAATTTTTTTCCTTCTTCTCTTACAATTTCAGGATTTAATACTAAACTTTTTAAAGTATTTATATATTTATCATCCATTTCTGTTCCAACAACATTAAATAATCCTTTATTTACTGCTTCTTCTTTGCTTATAGTTTTTATTTCTTTAAAATCTGAAATAGCTCTTACTTTTGCTATTATATCTTTATCTCTTGGTGCAACAATTTGTGAACCATCATCCCAGTAAACCTTATATCCGTTGTATTTTGGAGGGTTGTGACTAGCTGTTATCATTATTCCTGCTGTACATCCTAATTGTCTTACGGCAAATGATAATTCTGGAACTGGTCTTAATTTTTCAAATAAATATGTTTTTATTCCATTTGCATTTAATATTAAAGCTGTTTGTAAACTAAATTCATCTGACATTCTTCGTGAGTCATAACTAATTGCAACACCTTTATCTTGTGTTCCTTGTTCTATTATGTAATTAGCTAATCCCTGTGTTGCTTTTCCAACTGTATATTTATTCATTCTATTTGTTCCCATTCCTATTACACCACGTAAACCTGCTGTACCAAATTCAAGTTCTTTATAAAATCTATCTTTTATTTCCTCATCATTTCCTTTTATCTCTAATAATTCTTTTTTTGTTTTTTCATCAAATGCTGGTTCTGTACACCATCTTTCATATTCTTTTAAATAATCCATCTTTATTCTTCCTTTCGTATTTATTAAAAAAGCTACTGATTTTAAACCAGTAGCAATATTATATATTATTTTAAATTATAGAATTTTCTATATAGCTCTCTTGCTGTTTCTGGGCTATCTGTTCCTGTTGCATTTTTTACAGGAGCAAATTCTTCTTCCCTTTTTACTCTTAATATAGCCATATCATCTAATTCTCCAAAAGCATCAAATAGAAATGCTTCAAATTTGTATGCATTTGGTCCATCTGGTACTACTTTATTTCCATCTTTATCTATATATGTTGCTTTTTTAAAAGCTGTATGGTATGGTAATGGTTTATTTCCCATTCTTTCAATTGCATCAATATTAAATAAATTACACAAAATATGAGATTCTCCAAAAACAAGTTCTCCATTATCGTCAACTTGTTCTGACATATCATCAGGTATTTCAGTATATTCAATTACTGATGGTCTTCCATTTTTCTTGCAAAAAACTCCAACCTTTTCTTTTGGGTTTGCTTTTACTACTGATTTTCCTGCTGCAGTTACTTTTTTATCTATAGCAATTCCCATAAGTACTGGATCTACCATTTTTACTAGGCAATTATCAACACCACCAATAAATACCCATTCAACACCTAATTCTCTCATTTTTTTAGTCATTCCGTTTTTTACTAAAGCCTCATATATTCCACCATGACCATTTGCAGCTTCTTTTACAAGTCCATCTTCACCAATTAATATTTTTCCTTCCATATCAACCATTGGTAATTCTTCTTGAATAAAGAAAAACAAATTTTTATCTTTTTCATATCCAAAATTTCTATTCTTAGCAAAAAATTCAATTGTGTCATTATTATTTTCTCTACTTGTCATTATAAACCATGGAATTGTAACTCCATACTTACGGCCTTGCTCTTTTAAGCCATCGCTTAATAATTCAAATAATGATTTGTGTGATTCTAATCCAATATCAAAAGTTCCCTTTGGTCCTTTATGTCCTAGTCTTGTTCCT
>ENA-ORPH01002072-ORPH01002072.1-human-gut-metagenome-genome-assembly--contig:-NODE-2072-length-17481-cov-3.249971_pt1 | contig 17481 bp, 19 predicted proteins | sample MGYA00242142_ERZ509074 | MGnify/ENA primary metagenome ERZ509074 (study PRJEB26280, sample SAMEA2338724) | human gut metagenome | biome: human gut; feature: human-associated habitat; material: faeces...
GGGCATTTTTGTCATAAAACTGCAACATTTAAAAGCAGGACAAAACGAACGTAAACAGACTGTTGAAAATAAGAAAAGAGAAAAATAAAAATTTTTTACGGACACGTAAAAGAGGTGTTATGAAAAACAGCTTATTTATTCGGATTGAAAAAAGCGGTTTAAATATTTAAGGGCAGGTAGAGCGTTTTTCCCGTATGGGTAATAACGGCCCATTCGATTTCACCGTAGCTGTAATGCCACCATTCCGGAAAGTAATTTACAAAGCCCGCCCGTTCCATTGAACGGCACAGGATTTTTCTGTTTTCCTTTTGTCGGGCGGTCAGGCGGTCGTTGTCGGGAAAAGTCTGCGTTAATGAATTAAATTCCTGATACTTTGTGCCCATATCCAGTTCTGTTCCGTTCCTGTCGCACAAAGTCAAATCTATGGCTGCTCCCGTTTGATGGCCGCTGCCCTGTTTATAAGGATTTGCAATAAATGTATTTGCTTTTTCTTCCAGCTGTGCGGAATCTGCGTCCGGATAACGTTTTTGAAAATCTGCCAAAATTTTTTCCCAGCACAGAATTTGCTTTTTCATCGGGCGGTAAAGTTCAAAAGCTTTAAAATAAACCCCTTCAGGCAGAAAAGATTTTGCCTGTATCAGCATATCGTATATTTTCTGGCGGACAATAAAGTATTCACACTGCGCCGTATTGCGGAAAACATGTTTGGCATCGCTGTAAACCAGCCGGGGAGGCGTTTCCGTTTCGGTTAAATCACACAATAAAGAGTCGTTTCCGACAGTGTGAACGATTTGCATACTAACGCCCTAAACAGTTTTTCCTTAACAAACCGATCTGTGAAGTTTTTTGTTTTTCTTCTCTGGCATTGGAAACATATTTGATGTCCATGGCAGAAAAAGAACACATGATTTCGCTGTCCAGCCTGTCGGCGTCAACGCACAAATCATTGATCGTGTATTTTTTATTGATAATGGACGCTTTTTTTGTTTGCAAAGCCTTTTCAGGAACATTTGTTACATCACAGTTCAGCAGTCCCATTGAAATCCGCCCGACAATCGGGGCTTCGTACATATTATCGCCGTCGGAAAAGAATACCTTTCCTTTATTGCTCAGGCTTCTGGGGATACCGTTGCTGTAACCGATGCCCAGAACGGCAATTTTTGTATCTTTTTCCGCGGTAAAGGTCGCGCCGTAGCCGACAGTGTCGCCTTTTTTGATTTGTTCCGTCTGTAAAACGGGAGCTTCTATCGTCATGACGGGTTCCAAATTCAGCTTGCCGGGCCATACGTTGATACCGCATAAAGCAGCGCCCGAACGAATCTGAGAAATCTTTGCCCCGCTGTCGTTGACCATCATCGCGTCCAAAGCCAGGCTGCCGGGAATACCTTTAAAGCGTTCCAGCATTTTTTTATAAACGTCGAACTGATGCTTGTTTTGTTTTTGAACCGACGGATCCGATTGATCGTCGCCGGCGCACGATAAATGCGACATGACCAGCGATACTTTGTTTTCCCGCAGGCGTTCGGGAGTTAACAAATCCCAGTCCTGTTCTTTAAATCCCAAACGGTTAAAGCCTGTTTCAATATTGATGATACAGCCTGTATCGGAATTTTTTGATTTTCCGTTTTCCCAGATTTCCAGCTGTTCGGGATTGTTCAAAACAGGCGTTAGCCGGGCGGCTCTGAACAACGGCATAGTCTGTTCCGACGGGCCGTTCAGGACGTTGATTTGAATGTCGGGAAATTTTTTACGGACGTCCGCGCCTTCTTTTGCCGTTGAAACATAAAAATTCTTACAGCCGCATTCCCGCAAAGCTTTGACCATTTCCAAAGCCCCCAGTCCGTACGCATTCGACTTGACGACCGGGCAGACTTCCGCTCCGTTCGCTTTTTTCCGCAGTTCTTCATAATTGTGTTTGACGGCGTTTAAATCAACGCTCATGCGAGGTTGGGAAATTTCTTCGTTGTCCATTTTTATCTTCCACAGCTGGCGGGTAATAAAGCTTTTATGACTTTTGTGTTTTCAACCGTTGCGGCGTTTTTGTTTTCGTTATTTCTGTTCGTATGGTTGAAGAAGTCTTCTTTTGTTACTTTCAACAGCAAACGGGGTTCGTTCCCGTACTTTTTCGTTTCTCCGTAGACTTTCATGCCGACGCTTTGCAGCACGGCCAAAGACGGTTTGTTTTCAGGGTGGACCGTCGCGTTTACATATTCATAGCCCAGCTCTTCAAAAAAGATTCTGCCCGTAACGCCGCGCATGGCTTCGGTAACGTATCCTTTACCCTGATGTTCGGGGCTTAAAAAATATCCCATATCTGCCAAACCGATTTGTCCGCCCCATTCGTTTTTATCCAAAGGAGTTAATTCGCCCACAATAAAGCCGATCATTTTATGGGGCGCGGATTTTTCCGTAATCGCCAAACCCAGCGTTTTTCTGGGAGTTTCCTGCTGCTGAGCAAGGGCGTCTTTGCAAAACCGAATGGCGTCGCCGCTTTTTTGTAAAGCGTAATACGGCCTGTTTTCAGGAGTTTTAGCTATCTCCTGCCGGATTTTTTCCAAAGCAAAAACATCAACGGAAGTGATCTCTCTGATAAGCAGATTATTTGTGACGATATGTAAGTTTTTCATCTTTCTTCTTCATAAGTTTTTTCGAAAAAGTATCGTTATTTTTCGCTAAAGTCAAACCTTTTCCGATAAAAAGGGGCTCGCCGGTATGAAAAAACGAAGATCGGGATAAATTTTCTGTTATTTCGGATTATTCAGAGCATAAAAAAGGCTTCCCGCGGGAAGCCTTTTTATTTTTATTAAGAGATTACATCGCCTGGGAAACGGCAACCGCGACGGCGACGGAAGCGCCGACCATCGGGTTGTTGCCCATACCGATCAGCCCCATCATTTCGACGTGCGCCGGAACCGAAGAAGACCCCGCAAACTGCGCGTCGCCATGCATACGGCCCATCGTGTCCGTCATACCGTAAGACGCCGGACCCGCGGCAACGTTATCTGGGTGCAGCGTGCGGCCCGTGCCGCCGCCGGAAGCGACCGAGAAATATTTCTTGCCGTTTTCAATGGCCCATTTCTTGTACGTGCCGGCAACAGGGTGCTGGAAACGCGTCGGATTGGTCGAATTGCCCGTAATGGAAACGTCAACGCCTTCCTTAATCATAACGGCAACGCCTTCGGACACATCGTCGACACCATAGCATTTGACTTTGGCGCGGTCGCCTTTGGAAAACGGTTTTTCGGAAACGATTTTCAGATCGCCGGTTTTGTAATCGTATTCCGTTTCAACCGACGTAAAGCCGTTAATACGGGAAATAATATAAGCGGCGTCTTTGCCCAAACCGTTCAAGATAACGCGCAGCGGTTCTTTGCGGACTTTGTTCGCCGTCAAAGCGATACCAATCGCGCCTTCGGCTGCGGCAAAAGATTCATGACCGGCCAAAAAGCAGAAACACTTTGTTTCTTCGCGCAGCAGCATGGCGGCCAGATTGCCGTGCCCCAGACCGACTTTGCGCTGATCGGCAACGGATCCCGGAATGCAGAAAGCCTGCAGGCCGACGCCGATTTTTTCAGCCGCTTCGGCTGCGTTTTTCGCGCCTGATTTAATGGCAACCGCGGCGCCCAGCGTATAAGCCCAGCACGCATTTTCAAAACAAATCGGCTGAATGCCTTTGACAATGGCTGCTACGTCAATTCCTTTGTCTTTGCAGATTTTATCGGCTTCTTCAATATTGGCAATCTTTGCAGCATTTTTCAATCTGCGCAATGCGGCGTTCATATCCTTCAAAAAGACTCATCTTTAAACTCCTTATTCTTTGCGCGGATCAATGACTTTAACGGCTTCGTCGAAACGGCCTTTTGTCGCAACGTTCTTTTCAAACGCTTCTTTCGGATCGACGCCCTTTTTAATGGCTTCCATCATCTTGCCCAGATTGACGGTTTTATAGCCGATAACTTCGCCGTTGTCGTCCAGACCTTCCGCCAGAACATATCCTTCGGCCATTTCCAGATAACGCACGCCTTTGGGTTCCGTGGAATACATCGTGCCGACCTGAGAACGCAGGCCTTTGCCCAAATCTTCCAATCCGGCGCCGACGGGCAGGCCGTCGTCGGAAAAGGCAGATTGCGTACGGCCGTAAACGATCTGCAAAAACAGTTCGCGCATCGCAACATTGATCGCGTCGCAGACCAGGTCCGTGTTCAAAGCTTCCAAAATCGTTTTACCGGGCAGAACTTCGGCCGCCATCGCGGCGGAATGCGTCATGCCGGAACAGCCGATCGTTTCGACTAAGGCTTCGCGGATTACGCCGTCCTTGACGTTCAGAGTCAGTTTGCAGGTTCCCTGCTGCGGGGCACAGGCGCCGACGCCGTGGGTTAAACCGGAAACGTCCTTGATTTCTTTTGATTTGACCCATTTGCCTTCTTCGGGAATCGGGGCCGGATCATGACGCGCGCCTTTGGTAACGGGGCACATCTCCTGCACTTCGTGCGAACACATATAAGAACAAGTCATTTTAATGCTTACTCCAGTAAGAAAAATTGAATTACGTTTTTCTTTATATCCTTATTATCCTGATAATTACACCTTTTTTTTAACCGGCGCCTGATTTTTATAAGGTTTTTTCGCTAAGCCTTTTGTTAAATTAAAAATAAAAACGGCAAGGAAAAAATATGAAAGTTATCGCTTTTGACGGCAGTTCGCGAAAAAAAACGGCTCCGCTCGGAGCCGTTTTTCATTATTCCTTTTTTTCTTCTTCTTTATTTTCATTCGCCGGCGGCGTAATTTCGCGCGCTTCGGCTTCGATGATCGTTTCCGCGACTTTTTCCGCCGTTTCGTAGGATTCCTGCAGTTCGGCCTGTTCTTTTTCCTGACGGCAGCAGCAGGTTTTTCCAAAAAGGCTTTTTATCTTGGAACAAAACGGACAATTGCTGCAGCAAAAAGACCAGTCTTTGCGGTACATCAGATACCACAGGCCGATTCCTGAAACGGCCAGCGCGCCGGCGGAAACAAGTTCGCTTCCTTTGAACGAAAAATGCGTTTCCAAAGACATCAGCGCCATGCGCAGCCCCAGCAATATTGAAACAAACGCGGCTAATTTCATTCCGAAGCGGTATTCATACGACCGGTTGACATGTCCTTTAAAGGACAGTTTATAAAACAGCAGATAGAACGGCAGTTCCATGATAATGTAAGCCGTCGCGATCAGCAGCGTGTTTGTCAGAATAATCGAAAAGGAACTGAGCCAGGCCCACAGCGGGATTGTCAGGCTGACGGCTTTTAAAAACAGCGGGATAAAAAACAGACGCAGCGCGAATTCCGCGACGAACAGCAGAAAAAACAGAGCGGTGCGTTTAATAAAAGGCCAGGAAAACAATCTGATGACTATTTGAGACGCCGTCGGCGAAATTTGGCCGTCGCGCAGAATGGCTTTTAATTTGTCTTTCGGCATAAAAACCAGACACCCCATTGTCCGGCAAAAAAACAAAAACAGAAAAAACACCGTGCAGGCAAACAGCACGAAAGGCGTGTTGACATATAATTCCAATACCAGCAGGTCCACCTGATACCCCCACCATAACATCAGGGCGTAAAAAAAGGCGATTTGCAAAATACTGCGGCAGACAAAATTAAATTGTTGAATTTTCGTCATAAAATACCTCGTTAATACTTTTCAGGACGCCATTATAATATATAACCGGTAAAATTACTACCGGTTAAGCCGGATCGATTCCGTTCGGGCGGTATCGTTTTTGGATTATATCAATGTCGTCTGTTTTAAAGCGGCGGCAATAAATCCTTTGAAAATCGGGTGCGATTCAAAAGCGCGGGATTTAAATTCGGGGTGGAACTGCACGGCAATAAAGAACGGGTGGTCCTTTAATTCGACGATTTCAGGCAGCAGCCCATCGGGCGAAATGCCGGAAATAATCAAGCCTTTTTCTTCCAGCTGCCGCGCCACGGGCATGCTGACTTCGTAACGGTGGCGGTGACGTTCGTAAATCGTTTCCGCGCCGTCGTACAGTTTCGATGCCAGAGTGCCCGGTTTTAACCGGCAAGGATAAGCTCCCAGCCGCATTGTTCCGCCGACGTCTGTTTTTTCCGTGCGTACCTGTTTTTTCCCGTCCTGTTCCCATTCGGTCATCAGGGCAACGACAGGGGTGCCGTTTTTGGTAAATTCCGTGGAATTGGCGTCTTTAATACCCAAAAGGTTGCGCGCTGCCTCAATCACGGCCGTCTGCATACCCAGACAGATTCCGAAGAACGGAATTTTCTTTTCCCGGGCATAGCGTTCGGCGATCATTTTTCCTTCGACACCGCGGCTGCCGAATCCGCCGGGAACCAAAATTCCCTGAATACCGGCAAAAGCCCGGTCGATTTGTTCGGGCGTCATTGTTTCCAATGTGTCCGATTCGATCCATTTGACGCGAACTTTTGTTTTATGTGCGATGCCGGCGTGAAACAAAGCCTCGTTCAAAGATTTGTAAGCGTCGGGCAGGCCGCAGTATTTGCCGACGACGGCGATCGTCGTTTCGTGTTCCCATGCGCTGATCGTGTCAATAATGGATTTCCATTTCGTCAGGTCGGGAGCCGGCGCCGTTTCCAGCATGTCGAAATGCTTCAGAATCTGACGATCCAGACCTTCTTCGTGATATTGCAGGGGGATTTTGTAAATGCTGTCGGCGTCCAGCGCGATAATGACGTCTTCGGGCGCAATGTTGCAGAACAAGCCGATTTTGCGGCGTTCCGAATCCGACAGCATCATTTGTGAACGACACAGCAGAATATCGGGCTGAATCCCTGTTTCCAGCAGCTGTTTAACGGAATGCTGCGTCGGTTTCGTTTTTAATTCGCCCGCCGTCGGTATATAAGGCAGCAGCGTTAAATGCAAAAACAGGCAGTCGTCGCGTCCGGACGTAATGGCAAACTGGCGGATTGCTTCCAGAAATAAAGTGCCTTCGATGTCGCCGACGGTGCCGCCGATTTCATATAAAACGAAATCTTCGTTTGTCAAATCAGATTCGATAAAGCGTTTAATTTCGTCTGTGACGTGCGGAATAGCCTGAACGGTGGCTCCCAAATATTCTCCGCGGCGTTCTTTCATCAATACGTTGTAATAAATCTTGCCGCCGGAAACGGAATCGGTTCTGTGGCAGGGGACGCCCGTAAAACGTTCGTAATGCCCCAGGTCCAGGTCTGTTTCCGCGCCGTCTTCGGTTACAAAGACTTCGCCGTGCTGATAAGGCGACATCGTGCCGGGGTCAATATTCAGATAAGGATCCATTTTACGCATGCGGACCTTGTATCCCCGGGCCTGCAGCAAAGCACCGATCGCTGCGGAAGCCATTCCTTTGCCCAGTGAAGAAACAACGCCGCCCGTTATGAAAATATATTTTGTCATTTGATTTTCCCCTGACTTGGTCTTTGTTCAGGGCTATCATATAAAGAAGTCTGATAATGTAAAGCGATTTTAAGGTGTTTTTAATATTCCGGTCATAAAGTAAAAAAAGAAACTTTAGGAAAGACAAGTAATGAAAAAAGTATTGTTTTCTTTGATTTTTTTCGTTTCCGCCGCCGTTCTGACAGGCTGCGTCCACAACGAATCGATGTATCGTTCGGAAACGGACGGCGCAAACGGCACGTCGCCCAGCTTTGCCCAGTTTAACGATATTCCCATTCCTGAAAAGGCGACAATGGATTTGAAGTCAACTTTGCTTTTGGGCGGATCAAGCGCGTGGATCGGGCGACTGGTCTTTGCCGCGCCGTATACGTTAAACGGCATGTTTGATTTTTATATGTCCGAAATGCCGAAGTTCGGCTGGAAAGAAGTCACTGTCGTGCGTTCTAAAGTCAGCGTGCTGTCTTTCACAAATTCTGATCGCGTCGCGACGATTCAGCTGGAACCGGACATGGTGAACGGGACGGTTGTTTCTTTTACGGTTTCTCCTATGTCAAAAGGAAAAACCGCAAAGTAAAAAGTTATACTTGATAAAAAGCTCCGTCATTCAGGCGGAGCTTTTTGTTTTTTTAAAGGCCTCTGTAAAAACATGACCGGTTGTTGGTGTGACAGGCCGCACCGGTCTGGTCAATCAAAGCCAGCAGCGTGTCGCCGTCGCAGTCGATTCGCATGTCGATCAGTTTTTGCGTATGTCCCGATGTTTCGCCTTTGCGCCACAGTTGTTGGCGGGAACGGGAAAAATAACACATGCGCCGTGTCTGCAAGGTTTCCTTTAACGCCGTTTCGTTTGCCCAAGCCATCATTAAAACTTCGCCGGTGTCATACTGCTGGGCTATGACGGGGACCAGGCCGTCCGCGTTAAAACGGACGGATCGGATTAATTCTTCGGGTGTGATTTTCTGCATTTTTTCCGCCTTTGATAAAAAATATAAAGCTTTTTAACCGCGGACGGTGTAAAAGAAAAGAAATTATTTTAAAGCAGGGGATATTATGCCGATGCAGGATATGACTATTCAGGACTTACGCGCGCAGATTGACGCTGTTGATGATCAGATGCATGACCTTTTAATGCAGCGCGCGGGACTGGTTGAACAAATCGGACGGCTGAAAGCGCAGCAGCAGGAAACCGTTTCGGGCTTTGCGCTGCGCCCGCAGCGGGAAGCCGAAATTATGCGCCGTTTGTGGCGGCGTCATAAAGGAAATCTGGATAAAGACGTGATGATCCGGATCTGGCGGGAAATCATCAGCGCATGCACCAATTTACAGTCGCCCGTAACCGTCGCCGTTTTTATGCCCGAACGCGGTATGGGAAACCTGGAAATCGCGCGCGATTATTTCGGCGCCTATACTCCGATGCTGTCCTGCCGCTCCGTCAGTCTGGTTTTAAAAGAGCTGACGCAGGGCGAAGCCAATGTGGCTATTTTGTCTTTGCATGATGATAAGCAAACCTGCTGGTGGTATGCTTTGGCGCAGGAATACAAACGTTCCGTCAACGTGTTTTTAAAGCTGCCTTTGACCGGGCCGGGGCACGGCCGCGGCGACGGGCGTTCCGCATATGCTTTAAGCAAACTGCCGTTTGAACCGACGGGCGAAGACAAGACGCTGTTGGTTGCCGAAACTGACGGTACATTAAGTCTGAGCACGCTGGATTTACTGTTAAAAGCCGGCGGCGTCGCGACGAATGCCATCTGCGATTCGTATACGCCGGATATGATGCATAAAGCTTATTTGTTTGAAGTCGAAGGGTATCTGTCGGATCAGGACGAACGGTTAAACGCTCTGATTGAAAAAGAAAACGGCAAGGTGACAATGCTGCGCGTTATCGGCGGATATCCGGTTGAGTTTTGTTAAGGTGAAAAGTTATGAAAAATTATCCTGTTCCCGCACATTTAAGTATTTTGTCTTTGAAGCCGTATGTCGGCGGCGCGTCCGTCATTCAGGGAGTTGAACGGGTAATCAAGCTGTCGTCCAACGAAGGGGCGTTCGGGACAAATCCCGCGGCCGTTCAGGCATGCCGTGAATTTGCCGAAAAAATGTTCCGTTATCCCGACGGCGGGTCGTCTGTGCTGCGCAGTGCGATAGCCGAAGTCCACGGCATTGATGCGGACAGGATCGTCTGCGGCAACGGTTCCGATGAATTGATCGGGCTGTTATGTCACGCTTATCTGAAACCGGAATCCGAAGTCATTATTACGCAATATGCGTTTTTAATGTATCGTCTGTACGCCGTCGGCTGCGGTGCGCGTCCCGTGACCGTTCCGGAAAAGGATTTCAAAGTCGATCCGGAAGCGATTTTAAAGGCCGTCACGCCGAAAACAAAAATGATTTTCATTGCAAATCCGGGCAATCCGACAGGGACGTATCTGTCCAAGGACGAATTGATCGGTTTATGCCGCCGTTTGCCGGAAAACATCATGATTGTCATTGACGCCGCTTATGCGGAATTCGTTGCGAAAGAAGATTATGACGCCGGTATAGATATCGTCGATCAGTTCCCGAATGTCGTTATGCTGCGGACTTTTTCCAAAATTTACGGTTTGGGCGGCGTTCGTTTGGGGTGGTGTTATGCTTCGCGGGAAATTACGGACGTTTTAAACCGGATCCGCGGGCCGTTCAATGTAAACGCCGTTGCTCAGGTTGCCGGCGCGGCGGCGGTAAAAGACAGGGATTTTGTGAAAAAATCGTTTGAACATAACCGCAAATGGCTGGATATTTTACCGCGGGAACTGGAAAAGATCGGATTGCGAACGACTCCGTCTGTGACGAATTTTATTCTGGTGCATTTTCCGGCGGAAGGCAAAACGGCTGAAAACGCCGATCTGTTCCTGCAAGGCCGCGGCCTGATTGTACGCCGCGTAGCGTCTTACGGTCTGCCGGACGCTTTGCGCATGACAATCGGAAATGACGAAGAAATGACTCTGCTGCTTAATGCGTTAAGGGATTTTATGACGGCGTAAACAGTATTCTGCCGATTTTATAATTGATTTGCGTATTATCCAGTTCGCCCGAAAACAAACGGGCATGTTTTCCCGCGGCGAAAAGGGGAACCTTGCCGCCCGTATGATCTGTGGATTTGAACCGGCACCAGCCGGACAGCCCGCCCGTTTCATGATCGGCAAGAACAATAACGGTCGTGTCCGGCGAACTGAGTTCAACGGCGGCTTTGACGGCCGCATCAAAACTATACATGGCTTTTTTCATGCCGGCAAGGTCATGATTGTGAGAAGAAATATCCACATTTTCTTCTTCAATCAAAATAAAATACGGTTTTCCCGACATTTCCGCACGTACGATCATATCGGCGGCCGCTTTGGGCAGATCGGCGACGTCGGTTTGAATAATCATTTTTCCGGCGGCTTTTTGCCGTTGAGCCAAAATATCTTTTCTTCTGTAACGGCTGGTGACGTGAGCGTAAAAAGCGGCCGGAGTAGGGCTGTCGTCCAGATCTGTTGTTAATAAAGCCGTAAAAAAGCCCTTTTTGACAGCTTGTTCGGCGATTGATTCGCAGGCCGTTTTGTCCGGATCCATGCCGACATAGCCATTTTTTGTTTTTATGCCGCACGCATAAGCCGTTGCGGCGGCGGCCGAATCCGTGATTTTTCTGTTTGCGGAATGTGTTTTGATTTCACCGCGGACAGGCAGGGCGGAGATAAACAGGTCTTTTTCTTTTTCGGCGCAGGCGATATGATTAAATCCCATGCCGTCGGCCAGCATCAGGATCACGTTGTCGGCCGCGGCCGGGCCGGAAAATAAGACGATAAACAGCGCGACCGAAAACAGCATGACTTATTCTCCGTTTTCATCGTACAGCAAAATCGGTCCCGCATAAATTTTACCGGATTGAAAACTAAAAGGAGCAGTGACGGAAGGCTGGTCTTCTCCGGCTTCTTTTTTTAATTTTTTCCCTAAAACGACTTTGGCAACGGAAACGTGGCTGGGGCGTACATATCCGCCTTTTTCAAACATATCCAGCAGATCAAAAAATCCGTATACCTTGGCAACGCTTGCGCCGACCATCTCAAAGGAATTATCAAATCCGAATGTTCCGGAAAAACTGGCCATAAAAGGTTTCCAAATAATCTCGCCCTGCGTAATTTCGGTACTTCCGCCTGTTTGTGTCCAGTTGGTCAGCAAAGGTTTTTCCGCATCGGCGGTTAATCCGGATATGACGCCGTTTAAACGGACATAGTCAACATCTGCAGGCAGATGCTGTGCCAGATAAGCAGGCAGGCGGATATGATTTGAAAGCAGCGTAAAAGAAACGGGGGGAACGGTCTTTTCTTCGTCCGATTCCCGTTGCATGGTCAAAGAAAGATCCGCAACGGAAAATCCTTCCATGGATTTCGGCGCGGCTGTCTGAACATTTTTAAATACGGCGGTAAGTTCCAGATTTTCTTTTTTTGACGGCAGACGCAGGATAATTTCGCCTTCGCCGACAATCAGGCGTATATCACCAATGATCTTTGTCGTCAAAGAATGCGTTCCAGCAGCTCTGATTTTAATCGTACGCGGTGTAAAGGGATTGCTTGTAACGGTGATGCGGCCTGCTTTTAATTCCCAACCCCCCATTTTTTCCGGAGCCGTAAGAACAACATCGTCCAGATTCAGTCCGCTTTTAAATGCCAGATATGATGACGGAGCGCTGTATGAAACGCCAAAACCGTCTTCCCCCAATTCTTTGAATACATCGTATACGCCGCTACGCAAAAGCCGTTCGCCCTGAAAACAGACGCTGATATACATCATCAAAGACAGACCGCTGGCCAACAAAACTCCCTTTTTGCCGGAAAACACGTTAATAATTTGTTCCCAGAGACTTTCTTCGGACAGATCGTCCTGCGTTTCCGTCTGTGGCTGCTGCGGCTGTAAATGGGGCAGTTTACTGGGGTCTAACATAGGATTGGTATCTGTTGTTGATCATGTTGGCTATATATTATACATTTTTACAACAAGTGTAATGTTTTTTTTTGACAGGCGGCGGGAAAATGACGGTAGAAAGCATTGTTTTTGATTTCGGCGGAGTTTTAATTGACTGGAATCCGCGTTATTTATACCGGAAAGTGTTTCGGGACGAAGCTGAAATGGAATATTTTTTATCCCATGTCTGCACGCCGGAATGGAACGCCGCTTTGGATAAAGGAAAACCGTTTCAACAAGGGGTGAAAGAACTATTGCCGCTTTATCCCGAATATGCCGAAGAAATCAAAATGTATGATACACGCTGGGAAGAAATGTGCGGCGAGGAAATTGAAGGCAGTGTCCGTCTGCTGCGCGCTGTTGCTCGGCGTTATCCGGTATACGGTTTGACAAACTGGTCAGAAGAAAAATTTATTATTACCCGCCCTAAACATGATTTCTTTGATCTGTTTAAAGGAATCGTCGTTTCCGGCGTTGAAAAAGAAAGCAAACCGGATCCTGAATTATTTGAAATTTTGATCAGACGCTATGGTTTGAACCCGGAAGAAACGATTTTTACCGATGATTCTTTGCCAAATATCGAAACGGCGAAACGGCTGGGGTTTCAGGCAATCCATTTTGAATCGCCTGAAAAATTAAAAGAGGAACTGCTGGCAAGAGGAGTCGTTTTGGATTAAACCAAACTGACGGTTTTTTTGATCGGATCAATCTGCATCAAAGCTCCGTAAGGCAGACAGCAAATCGGGTCCGTATGGCCGAAATCCATACGTGTAACGATCGGCATGTCTTTTAATCCGGCTTCCGTGCGAACGGCGCGGATCAAAGCTTCGTCATACAGGTCAAAATCTTTTTCGGGTACATTATGCGGCCGCCCCATAATCAGGCCGCGCAAATTTTTTAAGATCCCCGTCGCCGCATAGTTGCGCAGGCAGCGAATCAAGTATGTCGGGCTGGGGGCTTCTTCGGACAAATCAAGAAATAAAATACAGTCTTTCCATACTTTTTTATCCGGCCAGACAGGCGTCCCCTTGATCATTTCTAAAACTTCCAGACAGCCGCCGATCAGACGTCCCTGAACGGGGCGATGTCCCTGTATAAAACGATATCCTTGATTCGGAATTCTTTTTCTTGTTTGTTTTTGGTTGGCCGGATCGGCCCAGTCGAGAAATTCGTTGGTCCAGACTTCGGACGGTTTGATTTCTCCGCTGATTTTTCCGGTAAACAGCACTTTTTCAAAACTGTCGCGGGCATAATCAAAAATACCGCCGTTTTCCGCAAAGGTTGTTAAAAAAGCCGGGCCGTAGACGGAAGAAACGCCTGCTTTTAAAAAAGCAAAATGAATTGCCGTCGGATCGGAATAGCCGATAAAAAACTTCGGATTTTCCGATATGGCGCGATAGTCCAGATAAGGCAGCAGGCGGACGCTGTCATCGCCGCCGATTGTTGTGATAATTGCTTTGATTTCAGGATCTTTGACCGCGGCGTTGATGTCATCGGCGCGCCATCGCGGATTTTGGTCCAGTTCTTCCGGCGAACAAAGAGTATGCGGCATTTCGACGACTTTTAGACCGAAAGTTTCTTCAAACTGTTTTTTCCCGATTTCATAACGATATCGAAATACAAAAGCGCCGCCCCATGACGGGGATACGGCGGCAACGATGTCTCCTTTTTTTAATAAAGGCGGCGTTTTTAAGCTTAACGTCATCGGAACCCCCGCTGAATTGTTATTTTTTCAGTGTATCATAAAAATATAAAAAAACAGCCTCTAAACGATCAGAGGCTGTGGCGTCATATCAATTATCGGGCATTTCTTTTTTTGATTTCTTTTTGTGCCCGCTTTTTTTATGCTTTTTTTTCATTTTTTTATTTTCTGCCTTTTCGCTTGATTCCGAATTTGATACGGACGTTTGGCTGCTTTTATATTCCTGCAATTTCAACGCCTTTCTTTCGGCCTTTTGCTGCGTTTTCAATTCATACATTTCTCTGGCCTGTTTAATTTTTAATTCTTTGACCTGTTTTTCCTGTTCCAAACGCAGCTGTTTCATTTCGGCGGACAGTTTATGCTTGGATTCTATTTCCTGAACGTCTTCTTTATATTCCTGTTCGATTTCGGCGATTTTTCGGTCCAGCCGGCTCATTTTGCCGTCTTTAGCCATAGCCGGCGCCGACATAAGGCAAAGGGCTATTAACATTAAAACGCTTTTCTTCATGAAGATTCTCCCTTTTGAAAATTTTAAACATTTTAACATTGGGATATTTCCCGGAGTCGGTCAATACGACAAAGTGGTGGTATTTAAATATCGTTCTGCCGGTTTCCGTATCCGTGCCTGCGTGACGGCCCGTGATGACGTCTGCCGTGATGACGGCCCGAATATCCGTTCGTTCCGTCGCGGCGGTCTTTGGTGAATTTCCGGAGCTGATCGTCGGAAGTCCGGCCGTATTCTTCGCTGTTGCCGCCTGTCTGCTTTGTCAGAGGCGGCTGACGAAATTCGCCGCTGCCGGATTCGTTAATGTTTTCGGGAGGCGGAGGCGGCCGGTCAAATTCATCGCCGCCGTTTTTGTTAAAATCTCCGGACGGCAGCGGGGAAAGCCGTTCTTCCATCGTCCGTGTGCCCGTATTTTCAGAACCGGCGGCAGCATCTGTCTGGCCGGTTTGCGCCATTCCGTATCCGCCGGAAATCAGAAAAAAAGAAAAGCTTAATGTAAAAAGAAATGATTTTTTCATTTTTCTGCCCTTTCAAATAAAGCGTGTTTCTCATTTTAAACGAATGAAATATAAAAATATGTGCGATTTTTTTTGTTTGACAGAGATAATTTGTTTCGATAACATTCTTTCCATGATGAAAAGAACAGAAAACATTATGTCCGTGGGGCAAAATTGGTGGTGGCTTTCCTAGGGAAAGCCGCGTAAGATGTTTTTTGGTCGTTGCCGCGGGTTTCCTAAAACGGGAACGGCGGTTTTTTTATGACAGTCTTGTTTGATAACCTCAGCTTCCCGGAAAAACGGTACGGTTTAATAACGAAGCAAAGAAAGGTTTAAAACAATGACTTATATGCCTGAATTTTCTACTCCTGACACAGACGGATTTTTTCACGGCTTCGGCGGTATGTATCTGTCCGAAGAATTAAGGAACGTTATGCATGAAATTGCGGACGCCTATGCCGAAATCAAAGATACGCCGGAATTTAAACGGGAATTGGCTTATTATTTAAAAGAATTCGTCGGCCGTGAAACGCCTTTGTATTTTGCCGCGCGGTTAAGCAGAGAGCTCGGCGGCGCAAAAATTTATCTGAAACGCGAAGATCTTTGCCATACCGGCGCCCATAAAGTGAATAATGTCATGGGACAGATTTTATTGGCCAGATATATGGGAAAAAAACGCATTATTGCGGAAACAGGCGCCGGACAACATGGCGTCGCTACGGCGACGGGAGCGGCTTTGTTTGGTATGAAATGCCGGATCTATATGGGGGAAGAAGATATCAAACGTCAGGAATTGAATGTCTTTCGCATGAAAATGCTTGGGGCGGAAGTTGTCGCCGTAACTAAGGGGCAAAAAACGCTCAGCGACGCCGTTGACGCCGCTTTGGAAGATATCGTCCAAAATTATCAAGATACTTTTTATCTGGTCGGTTCCGCCGTCGGACCGCACCCGTATCCGATGATTGTCCGCGATTTCCAGTCGGTAATCGGCCGGGAAGCGCGCCGGCAGATTCTGGAACATGAAAACAGGCTGCCGGATTATGCCGTCGCCTGCGTCGGCGGAGGCAGCAACGCGATCGGGCTGTTTTCCGGCTTCGTCAATGATCCTTCCGTCCGGCTGGTCGGCGTTGAAGCCGCAGGAAAAGGACTCGATACGTCCGAACATTGCGCAACAATGACAAAAGGAAAACCGGGCGTTTTACATGGCGCTTATACTTATTTATTGCAAGATGACAACGGTAATCCGGCTTTGACACACAGCATTTCCGCCGGACTGGATTATCCCGGAGTCGGCGCAGAACACAGTATGTTAAAAGAAACGGGCAGGGCTGTTTATGAAACGGCGACAGATCAGGAAGCCGTGGACGCCTGTATGACTTTATCGCGGGTTGAAGGCATTATTCCCGCTTTGGAATCTTCTCATGCTTTGGCATATACGATGAAATTGGCAAAGACGTTGGATAAAGATAAAATTATCGTTATGAATTTGTCCGGCCGCGGCGACAAAGACGTACATATTATTCAACAGGCAGTGCGTCTGTAAATAAACGGGAAAAGAGGCGGAAAGAAAACCGCCTCTTTTCTTTACGAATTCTTTTGTATATTATTATCTCGGATTCACTGAATAAAAAGGACTGTGTCGTGACGTTTACGGGTATTATTAAAGGTTTTTCTCAGAAATGGACAGCTTTTTTTAAAAAAATGTATAACTGGGTGCTGAAATGTTCGGAACACCCGCAGGCCGTCTGGCTGCTGGCATTGATTTCGTTTGCGGAAAGCTCTTTTTTCCCGATTCCTCCCGATGTTTTATTAATTCCCATGATGCTGGCGCGTCCGACACAGGCTTTTTGGCTGGCTACGGTTTGTACGATTTCCAGCGTTCTCGGCGGTTATGCCGGCTATGCAATCGGTATGTTTCTTTATGATGCCGTTGCCGTTCCGATTTTTACTTTTTACGGCTATATGGATCAGGTCGAAGTCTTTAAACAGGCTTATAACGAATACGGCGCCTGGATCGTTGCCGCCGCTGGTTTTACGCCTTTTCCGTATAAAGTCGTGACAATATTAAGCGGTATGACGGATTTGAATTTGGATGTTTTCGGTATAGCGTCAGTCCTTTCTCGTGGCGGTCGATTCTTTTTATTGGCTGTTTTGCTGTGGAAATTCGGCGCACCGATGCAGGTGTTTATCGAAAAAAATCTGGGCTGGCTGGCTACATTGTTTTTTGCTTTGCTTGCCGGCGGATTCGCTGCCATCAAATATATGTAAAAAAATGGCGGATTTCCTGAAAAAATGAAAAAAAATAAATTTTTTTCAAAATCATGCTTGACTTACATCGTTCAGTTACTTATATACGTTTCTTGCGCTGGTTAGCGTGTTTTAGAGTTATTAGACAGAGTTA
>ENA-ORPH01002093-ORPH01002093.1-human-gut-metagenome-genome-assembly--contig:-NODE-2093-length-17328-cov-2.382389_pt1 | contig 17328 bp, 16 predicted proteins | sample MGYA00242142_ERZ509074 | MGnify/ENA primary metagenome ERZ509074 (study PRJEB26280, sample SAMEA2338724) | human gut metagenome | biome: human gut; feature: human-associated habitat; material: faeces...
AAGCTAAAATTGCTGTATGATTTTGAATTGTTGCACAATTTAAAATGGCTTTTCTTTTAAAGTGATTATGAGCCTTTTTAATTTAAATCTAAATATTTTATTGAATACTTATAGAGCACTTCGGTTCTATAGTTCTTTAACTATTTAACTACCGCGTCAGGGGCATCCTCATCGGTATTTGCAGAATTATCTATTGAGATTACCACCTTATGCGGCAGGCAGACAATAGTTTCTCCTTCATATTTTATACTGTGTTTCTTGACACAAGTCTGGTCAGGACAATCTGCGTCAATCATATCGGCAGTACCTTCGCTGATTTTCAGAATGTTTTTTCCACCATTTATACCTTCAACAGTAACAGTTTTATCTGTATCAATAGGATAGGAGGCGGTGATTTTTCCGTTAACTTTGACTGTGACAAACTTACCTGATTTGTGAAAATATAGTTTGTAAGCGGCAAAACAAATGACAGCAGCAACGACAACGCAGATGATAAGGATAATGTCATTGCGTTTTTTTGTATCTTGTAAATTCATGATTAAAGTCCTTTCATTATAAATAATGGGATTGTGAAACTACCTATATGTTGTGTTAAAGATAACAAATACTATTTTAATATTAAGCGTATAACAAAAAGCAAGTATTATTATATACAAAAAAATATCTATATAAAAGAGTGAAAGAAAAGATTTGTACTAAAAAGAGAAAAATAATCGTTACAGTTTAAACTTATATGTGTTATGGTCAGTTTAGAATAGAATTCCATTGTAAGCGTCAGTTAATTGTACAATCAAAATACTAAAAAACTCTTGACGGGGGATGCATTTTTGTGATATATTTGATAGGCGATGTAACAGGTCTTTTTTTTATGCCTAAAATTCTTTAGCGATATTAAGAAATAGGTCATGACTTAAAAGTCATGGAAACAGAACTAATCGTAACACAAAATATTATATGGAGGTGAAACCTGTGAGAGTAAAAATTACATTAGCATGTACAGAATGCAAGCAGCGTAACTATGATACTACAAAGGAAAAGAGAAATCATCCTGACAGAATGGAAACAAAGAAGTATTGCAGATTCTGTAGAAAGCACACAATGCACAAAGAGACAAAATAAGTCTTATTAAATATGCAAGCTATGCTTGTTACAGTAGGAGGCATGTTATGGGAGATTCCGAAAACAAAGAAGTAGTATTGAACGAAGTTAATGCAGATAAACCGGAAGCTGAAAAGGAAGCATCTGTTAAGAAAGCTGACAAATCGGCAAAAGATAAATCTGCTAAGAAAAAAAGTGGTTTTTTCCGTTCATTGAAGGCTGAATTTAAGAAAATTGTATGGCCTGATAAGGAGACAACCGTGAAAGAAACTACTGCGGTAGTTGTTGTAACAGTTATTTTAGGCGCAATCATTGCTCTGCTTGATTTTGTTATCAAGACAGGCCTTGATAAGTTGATTCAGATTGGTTAAGGTGATAGATTATGGCAGATACAGAAGCGCGTTGGTATGTGGCTCATACTTATTCAGGGTATGAGAATAAGGTGAAAGCAGACATAGAGAATACTATAGTAAATCGCAATCTTCAAGATCAGATTTTAGAGGTATATGTACCTATGCAAGAGGTTGAAAGGGAAGGCAAGGACAAGAAGAAACTTGTTCAGCAGAAAATGTTTCCTGCATATGTTTTGATAAAGATGTTTATGAATGATGATACATGGTATGTTGTCAGAAATACTCGTGGTGTTACAGGATTCGTAGGACCGGGATCAAAGCCTGTTCCACTTACTGATGAGGAAGTGGCAAGCATGGGACTTATGAGCTCAGTAGCTGAAGCTCCATTTAGCATAGGCGATTCTGTAATCGTCACATCAGGTGTCTGGGAAGATACAGTAGGTATTGTTCGCCAGATAGATCTCAAGAACAAAACAGTTACAATAAATATTGATATGTTTGGTCGTGAGACACCAACTGAATTAAGCTTTAATGATGTAGAAGTATGCGGCTAATCAATTGCAGCAGTTTATAGATTATTACCAGGTATTTATTATTTAGGAGGTAAATTAAAAATGGCTAAGAAAGTCGAAGGATATATAAAATTACAGATTCCTGCAGCAAAGGCAACACCAGCACCACCTGTTGGTCCTGCTCTTGGTCAGCACGGAGTTAATATCGTACAGTTCACAAAGGAGTTCAACGCTAAGACAGCTGGACAGGAAGGTATGATTATTCCTGTTGTTATCACTGTATATCAGGATAAGAGCTTCAGCTTTATCACAAAGACTCCACCGGCAGCAGTTCTTATTAAGAAAGCATGCAATATTCAGTCAGGTTCAAGACTAAAGTTGCAACAATCACAAAGGCTCAGGTTCAGGAAATTGCTGAAACAAAAATGCCTGACTTAAATGCAGCAAATCTTGAAGCTGCTATGAGCATGATCGCCGGTACAGCACGCAGCATGGGTGTTACTGTAGAAGAGTAAAAAGTGAAGAGTGAAATTTTCACTGTATTATGTACACGAAATTGTACAGAAGTATAATATTAAAAAAGAATATCGCATAGAAAGATTTGTTATAGATTGAACGTTGTGGGAGGCGACATACATAAATTCCGGTATGTCTTAGAACCCGCCGTTACTACCACCAGGAGGTTTTATTATTATGAAAAGAGGAAAGAAATATGTAGAGGCTGCTAAGTTGTACGATAAGACTCAGCAGTATGATGTTGCAGAAGCAGTAGGTATTGTAAAGAAAACTTCTACAGCAAAGTTTGATGAGACAGTTGAAGCTCATATCAGACTTGGTGTAGACGGACGTCATGCAGATCAGCAGATTCGTGGTGCGGTTGTATTACCACACGGAACAGGAAAGAAAGTAAGAGTTCTTGTATTCGCTAAAGGTGATAAGGTTGACGAAGCATTAGCAGCAGGTGCTGATTATGCAGGTGGCGAGGAACTTATACCAAAGATTCAGAACGATGGATGGTTTGAGTTCGACGTAGTTGTAGCTACTCCTGACATGATGGGTGTTGTTGGACGTCTTGGTCGTGTACTTGGACCGAAGGGCTTAATGCCGAACCCGAAGGCTGGTACCGTAACAATGGACGTTACAAAAGCTATCAAAGAGATCAAAGCTGGTAAAATTGAGTACAGACTCGATAAGACAAACATCATCCACGTGCCAGTAGGTAAGGCTTCTTTCACAGAAGAACAGTTAGCGGACAACTTCCAGACGCTTATGGATGCAATCAACAAAGCTAAACCGAGCACAGTAAAGGGCGCTTACTTAAAGAGCGTTACTCTTACTTCCACAATGGGCCCGGGCGTTAAGTTAAACGTAGCTAAGTTAACAAACTAGTCGATTGTGTCATTTTAACTGTCAGACATTGATCTGGTTCTGCGCCCCAGCGGCGTACAGCTGGATTGACCGTCTGGCAGTATTTTAATGCAAAAAACTAAAAAAGTGATTGACAATCCAAATATATTATGATAAACTATTCGGGTATTGAATGCCGAAGACAGCAGGTGCCGTAAGGCGTAAGGTAAAAACACCTGCCGAGGGACGTACAAAACTCACACAGAATTTTGTAAACCTCTCGGTCTGCGGACAGAGAGGTTTTTCTGATAAGCGAAAAAATGCTGTGACGGCGAATCCAATACTAAATAAAACAGGAGGTAAACCATTCATGGCAAAAGTTGAATTAAAGCAGCCGGTAGTTGCTGAGATCGCTGAAGTCCTCAACGGAGCAAAGTCTGCTGTAGTCGTTGACTACCGTGGATTAACTGTTGAGCAGGATACTGCTCTTCGTAAACAGTTAAGAGAAGCTGGTGTTTCTTATAAAGTATATAAGAACACAATGATCCGCTTCGCTGCAAAGGGAACTGAGTTCGAAGCACTTGAGCCGAATCTTGAAGGACCGACAGCACTTGCTGTTTCTAAAGAAGATGCAACAGCTCCGGCCAGAGTATTAGCTGAGTTCGCAAAGAAAGCTGACAAGCTTGAATTAAAAGGCGGCGTTGTAGAGGGAACCTACTACGATGCAGCAGGTATCGGTGTAATCGCAAGCATCCCGTCCAGAGATGTTCTTCTTGGAAGACTTCTTGGAAGCATGCAGTCTCCGATCACAAACTTCGCTCGTGTTCTCAACCAGATCGCAGAGAAGAACGGCGAAGGCGCAGAAGCTCCGGCAGAGGCTTAATCCTCATCCCGGTCCTGCAGGCGGAAACACGCATCGCGTGATCCCGTCAAAGGCAGCATAGATGCTGTATAAAAGTTGTGAAACAAACGTGAAATATAAATTATTATGGAGGTAAATTATAATGGCAAAGTTAACAACCGCTGAGTTTATCGAAGCTATCAAGGAATTATCCGTATTAGAGTTAAACGAATTAGTAAAGGCTTGTGAGGAAGAGTTCGGTGTATCCGCAGCAGCAGGCGTAGTAGTTGCAGCAGCAGGCGCTGGCGCAGCAGCAGAGGAAGAGAAGACTGAGTTCGACGTTGAGCTTACAGAGGTAGGCCCGAACAAGGTTAAAGTTATCAAAGTTGTTCGTGAAGTAACAGGTCTTGGCCTCAAGGAAGCTAAGGACGTTGTAGACGGCGCTCCGAAGGTTCTTAAGCAGGGTGCATCCAAAGACGAAGCTAACGACATCAAGACAAAACTTGAGGCTGAAGGCGCTAAGATTACTCTTAAGTAATTTGACGATAAAAATTCCGGACAGCAGCTATGAGGCAGAATGTGCTTGCACATTGTGACTCGGAGATATTGGACGGATTAACCGCATGAGCAAGAGATCCGCAGGAAGGTGACTTCCTGCGGATTTTTTTGTTTAGCAGGAAGTCACCTTCCTGCTAAACAAAAAGGCACCGCGTATCTAAGCTGCGCACCCGTGCGAAGATGAAGGTTGTCGCAAGAATGTAAAAACTCTGTAAGATTCTGTATTGTAAGCAATTTGACGGTGGAAAGACCGGCGCTTATGTGTTAAAATGGATAGCATGAAAATGGCAATACCTGCCCATTATACAGGATCAGGCGGGTGAAAAGGAGAAAGAATGATTCAGGAATTAGTAAAGAGATATCCGGTCCTGGATGCCGTAAAGGACCAGATCGAAGAGGCATACAAGATCTTAGAGACATGCTATGAGAACGGCGGAAAACTTCTGCTCGCAGGAAACGGCGGAAGTGCCGCAGATTCTGACCATATCGTCGGTGAGCTGATGAAAGGCTTCGTAAAACGCCGCCCGGTATCTGCGGAACTCGCAGAGGCTTTAAAACAGGCAGACCCGGAACGCGGAGCGGAACTCGCGAAGAAACTCCAGGGCGGACTTCCGGCCATCGCGCTCACAAACCATGCAGCGCTTTCCTCCGCATTCGCAAATGATGTGGACGGGATGCTTTCCTATGCCCAGCAGGTAAACGGCTATGGAAAAGCAGGGGATGTGTTCCTCGGGATCAGTACCTCCGGAAACGCGGAAAATGTGATGTATGCCGCAGTGACCGCAAAGGCGAAGGGAATGAAAGTGATCGGACTCACAGGAAAGACCGGCGGAAAACTTGCAAAGATCGCAGATGTCGCGATCATCGTACCGGAGCAGGAGACTTACAAGATCCAGGAACTCCACCTTCCGATCTACCATGCGCTCTGCCTGATGCTGGAAGACAGATTTTATGCGGAATAGTACCGATATGATAATACATGTCTGCATGATGTTGAAAAATCCTATGAATGCCTGCGGACGATATCCGGATGTGCGAATGGGCAGACAGCAGGAATCATGCCGGAGAAGAACCGCAACCGGGGGGAAATTATGAAGAGACGGGAATGGGCCTCGTTAATTATTCTGGCGCTGGCGGCGGTGCCCGCGCTCTTAGTTGCGATCGGACAGGTTTATGTGACAGGAGTGGATGGGATCCGGCTTAGAAGACCGGAGACGATCGAACTTCTGGCGGAGATCATTGTGCTGTTTTTCCTATATCTGTTCGCGATATGGAAAATCGATCGAAACCGGCTCAGAGCAGGAGCAGCTCTCCTGATCACAGCCGGATTCCTCTGGATCCATCAGGCGTTCACGGCGATGTTCCTGTCCGGCGCCTATGTTCTGGTCCTTTTGATGTTCGGTGCGCGCCTTCGCAGAGGGATGGACAGAAATCATGTCTGGAGAGAGTACCATGTGATCACCGGACTTGCGGATTTCCTTCTGGGAAGCGGATGTATGATCTTTTTATTCTGTATAGGATCCCTGCTTTTCGGGTGCGGGATCCGGAGCTTCCGCCTGCTCACGGTGATCATTGCCGGATTTCTGATCGGTTTCCGGTTTATGGAATTAAGGACGGCAGGAGATGACGGAAAGCCGTGGAGACAGATCCCGAAGGAGACGAAGATCTCTCTGGAAATGTCCGCCTGCATCGCGATCATTCTTGCGATGGTCCTCCTGCAGACCGGAAGAATGAACATCTGTGCCGATTACGACTCGCTCCATTATGGCCTGCGGAGTGAGTATGTCCTGGATAACGGCGGCGGGATTTATGAAAATCTCGGAATGGTCAACGTGGTATACACGTACTCGAAGGGCCTGGAGACACTGCTTTTACCGATCTCCGGGCTGCCGTCCTACGGCTTTTTCCTGAGTTTCCAGATCTGGATGACGCTTGGGACCCTGATCACCGCGGGCCAGATCGTGGAACTTTTTGTCGGAAGAAAGCATGCGGTGGGCTGTATGACGCTGCTCTCCTGCATACCCGGGATCATGAACATGTCCATCACTGCAAAGACAGACTCCATGACGGTATTTATGCAGCTTGTCATGCTTTTGTTTCTGCTGCTTTACATCAGGAGAAAGAAGGACGCTTATCTGGTACTGGCGGTGGATGCCTACCTGATGACACTCGTGTTAAAGCCGACGGCGCTTGTATTTTCCACAGCGGCGGCAGGAACCGCCGGACTTTACATCCTGCTCACGAGACAGCTGAAATTCCGGCTGAAGGGAAGTTTTCTTCCTTCCTGTATTTATATGATCCCGATGTGGCTTCTCATTTGGTACCGGACATGGCTGCACACGGGACTTCCGCTGACATCCGTGTTCAACTCGATCTGGGCGGCCCTCGGCTTTACCGTGCGGTATCCGTACCGGTTTGAGAGTCTGCCGTCAAACGGCGGGGCACTGATCTCCCTGGCGGGGCTCAAGCACATTTTAAAGAGGATTTACGGCGTTCTCATGGCCCCGGTGGGCGAAGATATGGCGCATGTGCGGATCGCCTGGGGATCGCCGCTGCTCCTGATCTTTCTTCTGATGGTCTGTCTGCCGGTGCTGGCGGATGTGAAGAGATCGGGACGGAAAGAAAAAAGCTCCCTGATCTGCCTGGCGCTGGTCTTTGTGACGAATGGGATCGTGAGTCTCGCGGCGCTTTATCTTTTATGGCAGGTGGATGGAAACTATTTCCTGCTCCTCTATGCACTTTCAGCGATCCTGGCGGTGATCACAGCAGGAAAATTAAAGAGCGGTTTCCTCCGCGGAACGATCTGCAGGATGCTGGTCCCGTTCCTTCTTTTTAATATGACGATCACAGCCGTGAGCAACTGGGGTGGAACGCTGGGACTGACACCGGTGAAAATCTTCCATAAAGGATATTATAATCATATGGAAGAATCCCATGAACTGCTCGTCTCATACGGAAATGAGAAGATCTGGGACGTGCTGGCGGAAAATCCGAGAAACCGCGTCGTCGTATTCGGGGAACAGCCGGAGATGCTGCGCTTCCCGTGCAGCACCCAGAGCTATACGGACATCGAGGGAAGCGGCGGAAACTTCAATCTGTCATCCAGCCCGGAGGCACTGGCAGAGTTCTTTACATTCGCGGGAGTGGATCATATCTATCTCGGAAGCGGATACTTAAAGCCCGGAACGGACGGATTCCGAAATGTGACAGGGCTTTTAAAACAGGGGTATCTCTCAGACCTCCTGTATGAAAATGGAAACGGGCTTGCAGTATTCTCGCCAGAACCGAGAGAACTCTCCGCGGAGGAGAGCGAGGCGCTTCTGGCGGAGTTTACCGAAAAATACTGGCCCGGAGAACAGCAGTAAGGGGATAAGACATGAATTTACAGGAGAAAACCTCAGAGGCGTGGAAGAGGTGGAGCCCGGAGCTTCTGATCTTTGCGCTCCTTCTGGGATTTGGATTTTGGATCAATCGTGGAGTAGAACTGAAGGGACTTTATATGGATGATCTGTACCTCTGGTCCTGTTATGGGGACCAGTCGTTTACAGAGTATGTATTCCCGATGGGCAGCAGCCGGTTCCGCTTCCTGTTTTACCTGGCATCCTGGCTGGAACTTTTCTTTATTGGGGGACATGTGGAATGGATGGTTCCGTTCAACATCATCCTGAACGCGGGGATCGCGTACAGCATTTATCGGATGGCAGTGTCATTCAGTAACGGAAGAAAGATCATCAGCTTCGCGGCTGGGATTCTCTACCTGTCATCCAGAATGGCATATTATCAGATCGGACAGTTCTACGGTCTGATGGAAAGCCTGGCACTCTGGGCGGCGCTCGGGATACTGTGGTTTCTGTACCGGTACGTGAATGAGAAAAAAGCGGGGGCGTTTCTCGCAGCCAACGTTCTGTACTTTGTGGTCAGCTTCATTCACGAGCGGTATATGGTGCTCCTGCCGCTTCTTCTCTTAACGGTGCTCCTTGGCTTTGGAAAAGGTCTGGGAACGGAAAATGCGGCCGCGGAACCGGAGAAAAAAAGCGAACCGGAGCGCGCGGCAGAGCCGGGACGCAGCCGTGGAAGAGGACAGAGCCGCGGAGCACAGAGTAAGAAAGATGCAGCAGCCCGCGCGGAAGCAGCAGACACAGAAAGCAGTTTCTGCCTGCCAGGGATCCTGCTCATCTTGCTCCCGATCGTGGTATTTGGAGTGATCCAGATGATCCGTCTCCGCACGATCGGAACGCTGTCACCGGCAGGAACCGGAGGAACGGATGTGGCAGATACCTTCCAGCTCACGGATGCGATCAACCAGGCGATCAGCCAGGTGGGATTTGTGTTCGGAAGAAACTCCGGACCGGATTATCTCTGCATTGAGCCGTTTGTGGACAGCCCGGACGGGATCCGGAACCTGATCCTGGCAGCGGAAGCCGTTCTCGGAGCCGGTGTGCTGACGGCCGTTCTCGGTATGGTGAGAGATCGGGAAGAGATTGTCTGTCATTTAAAGAACACGATCCTGTTTCTTGGATTTATCGCGCTCTGCATCGGCAGCTCCAGCGTGACGATCCGTGTCGAGATGCGTTGGGTCTATGTGGCCTATGCAGCGGCGCTCCTGTTCTTTGCTTATCTGTCCCGTGTGATGGGAAAAGCGGGGATCCTGGTACTTTTATACGGCTGTCTGATCTTCCCGGTTGAGACATATTACCGGGACAACTGGGATAACCTGTATTTATGGGCACCGCAGAGCCAGTACAATTCTCTGGCGGAAAAGACATACGGAACATACGGGGACGATATCTTCGACAAAGAGATCTATATCATCGGAAAAGATTTCGAGATCAGTGATTTTAATGCAGAAACATTCCTGAAAGTATACGCAAAAGGAAAAACAAAGGTTCCGAAACTTCAGTTTATCGACAGCGATATGGACCTCAAGGAGATCACGGACAATATGGTGATCCTGTGTGAGGACCCGGAGCACAATGCGTACAACGATGTGACGGAGATCGTGAAGCGGCAGCGATTCGACACGCCGTTCGGAAGCTATGCGGACGGGTGGATCGATGAGAACGCAAAGATCGTTCTGACAAACGGGGAGAGCAGCAAGCTGACCTTGAAATGCTATTACCCCGGCAAACTTACAGGCGGCGAGACCTGTAAGATCAAGGTGAACGGACGGCAGATGGATGACCTTGTATTTACGGACAATACGATGTACTACGAAATCCCAGCCGCACCGTATCAGAGATTTACGCTGGAGTTTTCGTGCAACTTTTATGTGAAAGGTGCGCGGGAACACCGCGGGGAAGAAAATCTGGCAATGGTCGTGAAGGTAGTCGACCAGTAAGCAGCCGCGGCAGCAGCTGCGCGATATCCGAGGGAACCGCTTATCTGAAGGTTTCACGAAAAAAGTGCAGCGGCTGCCGGACATGATGATGCATGGCTGTTACGGAGAAAAAAGGAGAATCAGAAAATGAATGGACAGCAGTTGGCTCCCATGACCGTGGGATTTGCCATTGCAGTGGTCCTGATCCTCGTGATCGGATTTTTCCGGAGAAAGAGGAACATGATCGCCCATCTTGCTCCCGTAAAGCGGGAATTAAAGAAGGAAAAGCAATGGCTGCGGCGCGGGGAGTATAATGCGGCAATGGTAAAAGGCCGCCAGAATCTGGAATTGTTCTTAAAGCTTGTGGCAGAGTTTAACGGGATCGAGCTTGATAATTCCGCCCAGGCGATGGCGAATGCCCGGAGCAGTTCAGATGGAAGAGGACAGCGCGAGACTTACCGGATGAACGGAAGAAAGCGCCAGAGAGTCATGACATTCCAGCAATTTGGATGGTGGCTCGATGAGAACGGGTATCTGGACCGTGTCGGAAAGTGGGAATTAAATGAGATCCGCGTGATCGGAAACAAAGCGGTACATGAAAATTATGTTTCCAAGGAAGATGCCTGGAATCAGTATAACTACATGGAAGATCTTCTGCGGATCGTTGCGGACCGCCATGCGAACCGTCATAAAAAACGGGGGCCGGAGATCAAAAAGAGCCAGACAGGACATTATGGGACAAATGTGAGAAAAACATACGGAGCGCAGACGAAAGCACGCGGTCAGAATCAGTCACAGGGACGCGGACAGTCAAAAGGACATAGCCAGAATCAGACTGGACGAAGCCAGTCAAAGAACGGTGGACAGGGAAGGCCGGAACGAGATCAGGCGAAGAGCGGCGAAGGAAAACATGAGCACGTTCAGACGAAAAGCAACCGTCAGGGACAGGCTCAGAGACGCGAAAACGGAAAGCAGTCCAACACAAAGCAGTCCGCCGCTAAGAATGGACAGAATATCAGAACGGGTGGAAATGCAGACCGGGATGCGAAGGAAAATAGAAAAGCGGCAGATCAGCCGATGTCGAAAAAGGTTCCGGAAGAGCGGAAGGTAAAAAATCCACAGAAGAAAGAATCGCAAGTCGAAGCGAACAACCTTCAGCAGAGCAGGATGGTGAAGACCGAAGCGAACAAGCCTCAGCCAGGCAAAGAAGTGAAACCGGAAACAAATAAACATCAGCAGAATGAGAAAGCTGAGGCTGCTGTGAGTATCAAAGTACAGACAGCTGGAAAGTCAGAAGAGAGAAAGCCGCGATCCATCGTGACAGTGCAGCCGGTACAGCCGGTGACCCCAGCGGAAAAGACTGCAGGAAAACCGCTTCCGTTGATGCCGTTGGAGAAAAAAACAGAGGATGTACAGCAGGAGAAGTTAAGCTCTTCCGCAAAGAGACGCCAGAGAAGAAAGCGGGCACAGGCGGCAAGAGAGGCAGCCGGGACGTCTGGAATGAATCGTGAGTCCCGTGAGACTGCGGGAACGCAGACAAAGCCTGTCAGGCAGCCAGCATCCCGCCCGGCTCGTCAGGAAGGGAACAGGACAGAACGCAGACCCCGTCAGGCCGCACCGGCGACATCCATGAGGATCGTGACGCTCAGCCAGCCGGTGAGCGGACGTACAGCAGCTGATCAGATCAGGAACGAAAGTACAAGATCAGCAGTATCAAAAGCGGATAAACAACCGCAGACGGAAACACAGAAGACACAGAGTGAGAACACGGCGAAACAGGCGGCAAGACGCCGCAGAGCGAGAAGAAGACCGGCAGCGAAGACCGCAGCAGGCGGAGGAGATCATGAAGAATAAGAAAAGTTATATCTACATCGGACTTCCGATCCTTGGGATCCTCTTTTATCTGGCATATTTAAAACGCTCCGCCATCGACATGGTGTATTCCGACTATATCCGGCTGATCAATTCCTATCTGCCGGACGTCTGGAATCCGGATAAGTTCTTTGTTGCGGATCTTCTCACGAGAATTCCGGTAAACTTTTTAGAACGCGGTCTGAATGTGATGATCTTCGGCTACAGCGTTACCGTGGACCGCGTGATGGGCGTTCTCGGATTCGGGCTTTCCGCACTGGTGATCGGCTGGTACAGCAGGAAAAAAGAACTCTGTCCGGTCTGGTATGCGGCTATGATGATCGTCATGTTCAGTCTGAATAAATGGGAGATGCTGTACAACGGAACCGGATGGGCGCATTTCCTGGCATTTGGATTGTTCTTCTGGAATTATGCGCTGCTTGACCGGGTATATGAAAAAGGCTTCAGGAATGCAAAGCGGTCGGAGCTGGTATTGCTCTTTGTGCTGCCTTTCGTGATCACGATCGGGGCAGCAGGTCCGTACTGCGCGATCTATACGGTGACGATCGTACTCGCATATCTTTTTATCTATGTGCGGGATGTCGTGTGTTTAAGACAGATCGGCAAACAGTCAGATCAGAAGAACAGAGCAGAAACAGGAAATGAAGCAAGTTGGAAAAAAGATAACGGAATCATCGCTGTAATATCTCCGAAACGTTCCGGGATCGGAACGGCCCGCATGATCGCCCTGATCGCGGCAGCAGTCATCCCGTTCCTCATCTATCTCTGGAGCAATTCCCAGGCGGTGTATGAGTATTCGGGTGCGGTGAATGTGCCGCTCTTTACGGCTTTCCGACAGGATCCGAAATTTTTTATTAAATTTCTGCTTAAGTCTTTTTCTTCCATGGTTTTTGGAGTAGAATTGATTGACAGGAACTTTGCGGGAATTCCGGGGAAAGTATGGTGTGCGGTCGGTGTGATCGTACTGGTTTCGTACTTCTTCGCACTGTGGATGAATTTTTATTACCGGATCGAGGAAAAGACAATCCTGCCGCTGATGCTTTTGGCGGGCGGCGGCATGAACCATCTGATGGTGCTCGTGAGCAGATATATCTTTATGCCGAACGATAAATATGGAATGAGCTCCAGATACGCATTGCAGTACCAGATCGGTATCATCGGGATCTTCCTGACGTTTGCCCTGGCGGCAAAGTGCGGATTTTGCAGGAAAAAAGCCACACTGGCCATGCCTGTAAAGACTGTATCTATCGCTCTCGCAGCCATGTTCCTCATTGGAAACGTGATGACGACGACTGAGGAGTTCCGCTTCGGAAAATACCGGAAAGAACATAACCGGGATGAAGTAAAACAGATCTTATTAAATTTTGAAAATGAGTCAGACAACACACTGGAGGATGCGCTGGAATATCACAAACCGGGATGCCGGTCAGCGCTTACGATCCTGAAAGAAAACGGTTGGAATATATGGAGGTAGACCTATGAAAGTAGTTATCCTGGCAGGAGGATTCGGAACAAGGATCAGCGAGGAGAGCCATTTAAAACCAAAGCCAATGATCGAGATCGGTGAGAAGCCGATCCTCTGGCATATCATGAAATATTACTCCCAGTTCGGATACAATGAGTTTATCATCTGCCTGGGATATAAGCAGTATGTGGTAAAGGAATTCTTTGCAGACTATTTCCTTCACACATCCGACGTGACCTTCGATCTCGCAAACAACAGCATGAAGGTCCACAACAATTACTCCGAGCCCTGGAAGGTGACCCTGATCGATACAGGATTAAATACCATGACCGGCGGACGTGTAAAGCGCATCAGAGACTATGTCGGAAATGAGCCGTTCATGCTGACCTACGGTGACGGCCTTGCGAATATCGACCTGAAAGCGCTCGAAGAGTTCCACAGAAGCCACGGAAAGATCGCAACGATCACAGCCGTCAATATCGGACAGCGTTTCGGCGTCCTTGATCTCGAGGAGAACGGAAAGATCAATTCCTTCCGCGAGAAGAATGATGACGACGGAAGTCTGATCAACGGCGGATACATGGTCATGAACCCGGGCGTATTCGACTACATCGAGGGCGATTCCACCGTATTCGAGCAGGAACCGTTAAGAAATCTTGCAAAGGACGGCGAGCTTATGGCATACCGCCATGAGGGATTCTGGAAGTGCATGGATACCCAGCGTGAGAAACAGCAGTTAGAGGCGATGTGGCAGTCCGGAAACGCGCCCTGGAAGATCTGGGAATAAGGAAATAAAGATCCGTAATTGGAGAAGATGAGATGAACTTAAAAGAAGTTTTTGACTTTTATAAAGGAAAAAATGTCCTGGTGACGGGACACACCGGTTTTAAGGGAACATGGCTTTCCAGGATCCTGGTAAATGCCGGAGCAAACGTCACAGGATATTCTTTAAATCCGCCGACAGATCCGGCGTTATTTGACATGGCCGGTCTTGATGGAAAGATGAATTCCGTCATCGGGGACATCCGGGACCTCGTCCATTTAAAACAGGTATTTGAGGAGACAAAGCCGGAGATCGTCCTGCATCTGGCTGCACAGCCGATCGTAAGGGATTCCTACAAGGATCCGGTCTACACCTATGAGACGAATGTCATGGGCACTGTCAATAATTTAGAGTGCGTCCGCCTGAACCCGTGTGTAAAGTCATTCCTGAACGTGACGACGGATAAGGTGTATGAGAACAGGGAGTGGGAGTACGGCTACCGCGAGGTGGACCGCCTGGACGGCTATGATCCGTATTCCAACAGTAAATCGTGCTCCGAGCTTGTGACACACAGCTATAAAAAGTCCTTCTTTGCGGACGGACACTGTGCGATCTCGACCTGCCGTGCCGGAAACGTGATCGGCGGAGGAGACTTTGCGAATGACCGGATCGTTCCGGACTGTGTCCGCGCAGCGATGGCGAAGAAGCCGATCATCGTCCGCAATCCGCATTCCACCCGCCCGTATCAGCATGTTTTAGAGCCGTTAGCGGCATATCTGATGGTCGCAAAGGCACAGTATGAGGACGGGAAATATGCCGGTTACTACAACGTGGGACCGGATGACAAGGACTGTGTGACGACCGGTGAGCTTGTGGACATGTTCTGCAATGCCTGGGGAAACGGACTTTCCTGGGAGAATAAGAGCGACGGAGGTCCCCATGAGGCGAACTTCTTAAAGCTCGACTGTTCGAAGTTAAAGACTACATTCGGCTGGCACCCGCGTTACGGCGTGAAGGAAGCGATCGGACTCACGGTGGAGTGGTGCCAGGAGTATGAGAAGAACGGCGATGTTGTCGCTGTGATGGACAGACAGATCGCGGAGATGTTTCAGTAGAGGAATAGACAGGAAAGGAAAAATTATGTTTGAGAATAAGACAGAAGCAGAGGCAAGAAAAGAGATCCTTGACCTCGTAGCTGAATATGCCGATAAATTCCATAACCAGAAAAAGGAGTTCCATGAGGGAGACCGCATCCCGTATGCGTCCCGCGTGTACGACAGCAAAGAGATGGTAAACCTTGTGGACAGTTCCCTGGAGTTCTGGCTCACATCCGGACGCTACACGGATGAGTTCGAGAAGAAGCTTGCGGAGTACCTCCATGTGCGCTACTGTGCTCTTGTAAACTCTGGCTCTTCCGCAAACCTGGTAGCATTCATGACCCTGACCTCCCCGCTGCTCGGCGACCGCCGCGTAAAGCGCGGAGACGAGATCATCACTGTTGCGGCAGGTTTCCCGACGACGGTGACACCGATGATTCAGTACGGCGCTGTTCCGGTCTTCGTTGACGTGACGATCCCGCAGTACAACATCGATGTTACAAAGCTCGAGGAAGCACTTTCCGAGAAGACAAAGGCAGTCATGATTGCCCATACACTCGGAAATCCGTTCGACCTTGCGGCAGTCAAAGCGTTCTGCGAGAAGCACAACTTATGGCTCATCGAGGACAACTGTGATGCACTGGGATCCAAATATACGATCAACGGTGAAGAAAAATTCACCGGTACGATCGGTGATATCGGTACTTCCAGCTTCTATCCGCCACACCACATGACAATGGGTGAAGGTGGAGCGGTTTATACCGACAATCCATTGATTCATAAAGCAGTCCGCTCTTTGAGAGACTGGGGAAGAGACTGCGTATGTCCACCCGGAAGAGACAACTTGTGCGGACATCGTTTCGACAAGCAGTATGGAGAACTTCCACTTGGATATGACCACAAATATGTATATTCTCATTTTGGATACAATTTGAAAGCAACCGATATGCAGGCAGCGGTAGGATGTGCTCAGCTTGCTAAGTTCCCTACATTTGTAGAAAAGAGAAGACATAACTTTGACCGTTTAAGAGCGGCACTCGAAGGTATTCAGGATAAGGTAATTTTACCGGTACCGTGTGAAGGTTCACGTCCAAGCTGGTTTGGTTTCTTAATTACGGTAAAAGAAGGCATTGACAGAAAGAAAGTTGTTGAATACATTGAAAACCACGGTGTACAGACAAGAAATCTGTTTGCGGGCAACTTAATCAAGCACCCATGCTTTGACGAAATGCGTGCAACAGGAGAAGGTTTCCGTGTAGTCGGCGGATTAGACAACACAGACCGTATTATGAACGATACGTTCTGGGTAGGTGTATATCCGGGCATGACAGACGAAATGATTGACTATATGGCAAAGACCATTACGGAGGCTGTAAACCAGTAAACAATGAGTGAAAAAAACAAGGCACTGATAAACCAGATCATCCGTTTTGGGCTGGTCGGCATATCCAATACGATTGTATCCTATGTTATTTATGCCGTAGCGTTTGCACTGACAGATAATTATTTTCTTGCAAATGTGTTAAGCTGGCTGTTAAGCGTTCTGCACGCTTACATCTGGCAGAATGTATTTGTATTTAAAGAAGATAAAAATGCACAAAAGAGAGTCTGGTGGAAGGTTCTTTTAAAGACGTATGCAGCATACGCATTTACCGGGCTGCTGCTCAACAACCTTTTGCTGTGGCTGTGGGTGGACGTCATTGACATTTCAAGATTTTGTACAGGAATTGCCAATGGGCTTACGGGAATCGGCATTGTGCTGACGGACAGGGAGCTTTCAGGATATCTGGGACCGGTGCTGAATATGTTTGTCACGATACCGGTGAATTTTGTAATGAATAAATTCTGGGCATACCGCCAAAAGGAGTAAGTATGAAAGTAAAATTATCGTCATATGTTTCACAGTTTCTTGTAGATCACGGCATTACCCATGCCTTTACCGTTACAGGCGGTGGTGCAATGCACTTAAATGACAGTCTGGGACATCAGGAAGGACTGACCTGTGTATACAATCATCATGAACAGGCATGTGCAATTGCAGCAGAAAGCTATGCAAGAATTCATAATAAGATTGCAGCACTTTGTGTTACAACGGGACCGGGCGG
>ENA-ORPH01002094-ORPH01002094.1-human-gut-metagenome-genome-assembly--contig:-NODE-2094-length-17324-cov-9.333372_pt1 | contig 17324 bp, 13 predicted proteins | sample MGYA00242142_ERZ509074 | MGnify/ENA primary metagenome ERZ509074 (study PRJEB26280, sample SAMEA2338724) | human gut metagenome | biome: human gut; feature: human-associated habitat; material: faeces...
CCTGCCCTCCAACGAAGGCCGCGGCTACGTGCTGCGCCGTCTGCTCCGCCGCGCTGCCCGCCATGGCCGTATGCTGGGCATCAGCCGCCCCTTCCTCGTGGAGCTGGTGGAGACGGTCATCCAGTCCAGCGAGTCCGCTTACCCCGAGCTGCGTGAGCACGACGCCTATATCAAGAAGGTCATCGGCACTGAGGAGGCAAACTTTGCCCGCACCATCGACGCCGGCATGAACATCCTGAACAACATGATCGACGGTCTGGAAAAGGCTCACGAGCACCTGCTGAAGGGTCTGGACGTCTTCAAGCTGAACGATACCTTCGGCTTCCCCCTCGACCTGACCAAGGAGATCGCTGCGGAGCAGGGCATCGAGATCGACGAGGAGGGCTTCCACGCCGAGATGACCAAGCAGAAGGAGCGCGCCCGTGCAGAGCGCCTCAAGAAGAACATCTCCGGCTGGAGCGAAGACCTGTTCGGCACTCTGACCGCTGAGCCCACCGAGTTTGTGGGCTACGACAGCCTCAAGAGCGACAGCGTCGTTGTGGCTCTGAGCGACGAGGAGGCTCTGACCGACGCCATCGCCACCGACGAGCAGGCCAAGGAAGGCGTGCTGGTCGTTCTCGATAAGACCCCGTTCTACGCTGAGATGGGCGGTCAGGCCGCAGACCATGGCGTCATCACCGGCGCTGAGTGCGTGCTGCGCGTGCAGGACGTCAAGAAGACCCCCAAGGGCTACTACGTCCACACCTGCACCCTCGAGAGCGGCATCGTCCATGTCGGCGACCATCTGACCGCCCGCGTGGATAAGGAATACCGCATGGCCATCGCCCGCAACCACACCGCTACCCACCTGCTGCAGGCAGCTCTGCGCGAGGTCCTGGGCGACCACGTCCATCAGGCAGGCTCCTATCAGGACGCTTCCATCACCCACTTCGACTTCACCCACTTCAGCGCTGTCACTCCCGAGGAGCTGATTCGTGTGCAGAAGATCGTCAACGACAAGATCTTCGAGTCGATGAACGTCACCGTCAAGGAGATGCCCATCGAAGAGGCCAAGAAGCTGGGCGCTATGGCTCTGTTCGGCGAGAAGTACGGCAAGGTCGTCCGTGTTGTTGATATTGAGGGCTGGTCCACCGAGTTCTGCGGCGGCACCCACGTCAAGAACACCGCTCAGATCGGCGGCTTCAAGATCGTCAGCGAGTCCTCTGTTGCTGCTGGTATCCGCCGTATCGAGGCTGTCACCGGCCGCAATCTGCTGATTCGTGCCAATATGCAGGAAGCGATGCTGCACACTGTGGCTAACACCCTGAAGGCAAACAACGTCACCGCTCTGCCCGCTCGTGCGGAGGCTGTCATGGCTGAGAACAAGGCCATGAGCAAGGAGCTGGAGGACATCAAGGCAAGGGTCGCCGCCTCCAAGGTCACCAGCCTGTTCGACAACGCTGAGACCGTCGGCGACGTCAAGATCGCTTCCGCTTACTTCACCGGTACCTCCGGCGACACCCTGCGCGGCATGTGCGACACCATCCGTGACAATGCCAAGGCTGCTGCTGTGGCTGTTCTGGTGGGCAAGTCTGACGACAAGATCACCATGGCCGTTACCGTGACCAAGGACGCTCAGGCAAAGGGTCTCAAGGCCGGCAATCTCGTCAAGGAGATCTCTGCCATCGCAGGCGGCAAGGGCGGCGGCAAGCCCGACTTCGCTATGGCTGGTCTGAAGGATGAGACCAAGATCGACGAGGCTCTGGCCGCTGTCAAGGGCATCGTGGAAAAGCAGCTGGGCTGATTCTGGAATAAACCTCTCCGTCACGCCTGACGGACAGGCAGAATGATAAAAAATCTGGAAGGAGCGATTCCCATGGAAGATTGTCTGTTTTGCAAAATTGCAGCGGGGGACATCCCCTCGAAGAAGCTCTATGAGGACGAGCAGGTGGTGGCATTCTATGACATCGCCCCGCAGGCCAAGGTGCATTTCCTGGTCATCCCCAAAAAGCACATCCCCTCGGCCGCTGCGCTGACCGAGGAAGATGGCGCTCTGCTGGGCCATGTCTTTGCGGTCATCGCAAAGCTTGCCAGGGAGCAGGGTCTCGACAACGGCTACCGCGTCATCTCCAATGTGGGCGAGGACGCCGGCCAGACCGTCAAGCATCTGCACTTCCATGTTCTGGGCGGCGAGAAGCTGCCTGTCTGATTCCGAAAAAGTAAGGGAGATCGTTGAATATGGCTAAGACTTATACGCTGAATGTCGCGGGCCTGACCCGTGAGCTGACCATCTGCAAGGTGAACGACCACATGGACATTGCGGCCTTCATCATGCTGGGCGACGCCGAGCTGACGGTGGCTGCTGCCGCTGAGCTGCTCAAGAAATGCCCGGATTTTGACATCCTGCTGACCGCTGAGGCCAAGGGCATCCCGCTGGCTCACGAGATGAGCCGCCAGAGCGGCAAGCCCTACGTCTGCGCACGCAAGGGCGTCAAGCTGTATATGCCCGACCCTGTTGTCGTCGAGGACCAGTCCATCACTACTGCTGGCAAGCAGAAGCTGGTCATCGACCGTAAGGAGCTGGACAAGATGAGCGGCAAGCGGGTGCTGGTCGTGGATGATGTCATCTCCACCGGCGGCTCTCTCAAGGCTCTGGACGAGCTGGCCGAGCAGACCCAGTGTACCATCGTGGGTCAGGCCGCCGTTCTGGCCGAGGGTGATGCTGCCCAGCGCAAGGACATCATCTTCCTCGAGCCGCTGCCTCTGTTCCTCCACTAAACCGATATGCGACGCCCGCTCTGCGCGTTCTGCCTGAGTGCGCTGGGTGTGTTAGCGTTGTGCTCATTTTTGCCGCAGATGGGGCTTTTGCTGCCGTCTGCGGCAATTTTTGTTGTCTTCTGCCTGCTGGTCTGGTGGAAAGGCGGGGCCGCGAGAGGGTATGCGGTCTGTCTGTTGTTGGGCGCAGTGCTGGGCGTCGGCATCATGGAGATGACCGGCGCACGGCTGGCAAAGATACAGGACGCTTACGCCGGGAGAGACGTGACCCTCACCGCCGAAGTGGAGAGCACAGGCCGCGCTTATACGGCGGGCCGGGTGAGCGCCGTGCTGATGGTGGAAAAAGTGGACGGGGAAGCTGTCCACTTTCGAGTGGAGTGCGCCAGTCTGCCCAAATGTGAGGCCGGAGGCCGCATCCGGGGCCGCTTTTCGCTGGATGTGCCGGATGCCACCCAGCGTCTGGACGACTACGCCGACGGCATTGTCCTCAGCGCGGAATATCTGTCCGGGATGCTTCGTCTTGGGCAGAGCGAGAGTTTCCGCGCCCGGACGGCTCGGCTCCAGGCGGCGCTGAGCCGCGCCCTGCGAAAAGGCATGGCCGAAAACACCGGCGGCGTTCTGGCCGCGATGGTGGTGGGCGACCGGAGCCATCTGACTTCGACTCTCCGCAGTGCCTACCGGGGCGCGGGGCTTTCCCATGCGCTGGTGGTGAGCGGCCTCCACGTCACCATCTTCTGCGGCCTGCTGGATGCTCTGCCCCACAAGGAGCGGGAGCGGAGCCGGGCTTACCGGCGGGCGAGGTCGCTGCTCCGGGCCGGAACGGCCCTTCTGCTGGTGGGCATCACCGGCGCGACGCCCTCTGTCCTCCGGGCGGCGGTGGCGGTCTGGGTCAGCTCCCTCGGCGTCTGGGTGGGAGGCCCGGCGGATACGCTCACCTCGCTGGGCGCGGCAGGCGTCCTTATGTGGCTGGGCAACGGGTACGCGGTCTATGACGTGGGCTTCGAGCTGTCGTTTGCGGCAGTGATGGGAACACTGGCCGGTGCTGAGTGCGCAGGGCGTGGGCGGGAGCGCTATTACGACAGAAAGAAGAAACGGAAAAGCCGCCGGGAGAAACCATCCCGCGCAGTGCTCCTCTTCCGGCGCTTTGCGGGCGGCGTGTGGGACTCGCTTTGCGTCTCCCTTTGTGCATCGGTGGCGACCTTCCCAGTGCTGGTGCTGCGGGGGATGAGCACGACGGTCTGGGCCGTGGCGTCGGGCGTGGCCGTCCTCTGGCTGGTGGGGCCGATGCTGAGCTTCGGCCTCGGTGCAGCTCTGCTGGGTCTGGCCGCGGAGGGCTTGCCTTTGTTTGAGATCATCCGCCGCCCGGTGGCCTTCTGTGCCGAAGGGCTGGCATGGCTGATGAACGAGTGGGCTTTCCGGGTGTCCGTTCTGCCGGGAGCGTCCCTCTGGTTTGATGGGACCTATGCCGCACTGGTGTGTCTTGCGCTGATCCTGCTCTGCGTAATGGCAATGCGGCGGCACATCCGACTCCGGGTAGCTCTGCCGACGGTCATTCTGCTGGCGGCGCTGGCGATCGGGCTGGAAACGGCCCTGAGCTGGAACGTGGTGAACATCGAACTCGTGGGGACCCGGGCTGCGCCTGCCGTCGTCATCACCCAGAGGGAGAAGGCAGTCGTCCTCTTCCGGGGCAGCAGCATCACCCAGCGGGCGGTGGAAAATCAGCTGGAAAAGCGGGGCGTGAGGACGGTAGAACTTCTGGTTGACCTGCGGATGCAGCCGGAAGAACCCTGCCGTATCGAGGCCCAAAAGCGCATCAATGCCGCTGCTCTGGCCGAGAATACCACCCGCCGTGCTTCCTGCGGCGAAGTGGATCTGGAACTTTTCCGCACCCGGCAGGGCTGCATTCTGCGGATGCGTGTCGGCGGGCAGAGGTTCATCACCCTCAGCGGCACGGTCCGGCCTGCGAAGCCCATCCGTGCCGAGTGGCTGCTGGCCTCGATGGCAAGGCCGGACAATATCCGGTACACCGACTGCCTGACCCTGAGCAGCAAATACCGCTGGATGGAAGAGGACGCAGAGCCTGTCTCGCGGCTGCGCCTCCGTCTCGAGGGGGGAACGCTTTTCAAAGCGGGCAGAGTATGATAGAATAAAACAATCCAAATACAAAGGAGCCGATCATTTGGCAATGGAAACGAAACTCCGGCAGCTGGCCCAGGGAGGCTGTCCGGTCTACTATTTTTATTCCAGCGAGCGCTATCTTGTCCGGCAGGCCGTGGCCCGGGCGGCAAAGCTTCTGGCCGAGGGTGAGGACGAAGAGACGACCGTTCTGGACGGTGCTGCGCCCGAAATCGAGCAGCTCATCATGGCGGCAGGCACCATCTCCTTCTTCGGGACGCGGCGCGTGGTGCTTCTGCCCGAGGTGGACCCCGCCGCCTACAGCGACAAAGACCTCGACGAGCTGTGCGCCACGCTGGCCAGCCTCGAGAATGCCGTGGTGGTGCTGGGCAGCGTGTTCGAGATGGAGCGCAATAAGCTCAAGCTGGGCAAGCGGGCACAGAAGCTCATCGCCCAGTGTACTAAGGTCGGCTTTGCCGAAGAGCTGGCCAAGCCCAAGCCCTACGAGCTGAAGGTCATGGTAATGGACCGCGCCAAGGCGCAGGACACCACCCTCTCCGAGGGTACGGCGGCGGCCCTGCTGGAACGCTGCGGCGAAGACCCGTTCCTTCTCGAGAACGAGGTGGACAAGCTCTGCGCCCTCTCCGGCTACCAGACCGTGACCACGGCCATGGTGGCCGAGATGGGGACTGTGAGCCTCGAGGCCGACGTCTTCGAGATGATACGGATGATAACGGCGAAAAACGCCACCGGTGCCTGCAAAAAGCTGCAAACGCTTCTCCGCCTGCAGCAGGAGCCCATCCCCATCACGGCGGCCATGATCGGCAGCTATGTGGATCTCTATCGGGTCAAACTGGGCGCAGCCAAGCGGAAGAGCTACAGCACCGTGTTCAAGGATTTCGGTTACAAAGGCAGCGACTACCGGCTCAAGCGCTCTGCCGAGACAGCCAGCCACTACACGCTGCCCCAGCTGGAAGCCTGTATGCAGATTTTGCTTGAGCTGGACAAGAGTCTGAAAAGCCAGCCCGTGAGCGCGCAGACCCTGCTGGAAACGGCGCTCTGCCGTCTGGCGATGGCGGGAGGAAGAAGATGAGCGAGAAACTGGAACTGCTGCACACCGACCGTGTGCTCATCGTGGAGGGCAAATACGATGCGGCTCGTCTCTCCCACCTGACCGATGCCATGATCCTGCTGACGGACGGCTTCGGCATCTATAAGGATAAGAAGCGTCAGCAGCTCTTCAAACAGCTGGCCCACAAAAACGGCCTTATCCTCCTGACGGACTCCGACGCGGCGGGCTTCCGCATCCGCACCTACATCACGAATCTGGTGGGGGAGAAGAACGTGGTGCAAGCCTACGTTCCGGCCATCCACGGCAAGGAAAAGCGGAAGGCTCAGCCCGGCAAAGAGGGGCTTCTAGGGGTCGAAGGCGTGGACGATGCCCTCGTTTTGCAGGCGCTCCGGGACGCTCTGGGCGAAGAAGCTGGCATTGCCCCTGCAAAGCCGGAGGGGCGGCAAATTACTTATACCGACCTCTATGAGTGGGGGCTTTCGGGTACGGCGGGTTCGGCTGAGCGGAAAACAAAGCTGCTCTGCGCTCTCGGTCTGCCGCCCCGGCTCTCGAAAAAAGAGCTGGTGGAAGCCCTCAACCGCCTTTACAGCTACGAGCAGCTGGACGAAATGCAGTCAGAACTGCTCGAAACATGAAAATACAGCAAACTCTCCTGAAGAAAACATGAAAAAGATTCAAGCAAGACTTCTGGGAAATTTGCCATAAGCTGTGATATAATCAATATACTGTGCGCCCGTCGTGGACGAAACGACGGGCGCAGATTTTTGCAAGGTGCAATAAAGGAGACAATCAATGGAACGCGAAAAACTCAAATCGAGACTCGGGTTCATCCTCCTTTCCGCCGGCTGCGCGATCGGCATCGGAAATGTGTGGAAGTTCCCTTACATGGCAGGTCAGGGCGGCGGCGGCGCGTTCGTGCTGTTCTACCTGCTGTTCCTCGTCATTCTGGGTCTGCCCATCATGACCATGGAGTTCTCCGTGGGCCGTGCCAGCCACAAGAGCCCGGTGCGCGCCTATCAGGCCCTCGAAAAGCCCGGCCAGAAGTGGCACATCCACGGCTACTTCACCCTCATCGGCTGCTACCTGCTGATGATGTTCTACACCACGGTGGCCGGCTGGATGCTCCACTACTTCTACATGACCGCTGCCGGTAAGCTGGTGGGCCTTGACGCTGACCAGGTGGCTGGCAAGTTCACCGAGATGCTGGCAAGCCCGCTGACCATGGGCTTCTGGATGGTGGTCGTTGTGGCCATCGGTATCTTCGTCTGCGCCCGCGGTTTGCAAAACGGCCTCGAAAAAGTCACGAAAGTCATGATGATCGCTCTGCTGGTCATCATGGTGGTGCTGGCAGTCAACAGTATGTTCATGCCCGGCGCAAAGGAGGGCCTGACCTTCTTCCTCGTACCCGACTTTGAGCGGATGAAGGAAGTGGGCATCGTCAATACGCTGGTGGGTGCCATGAATCAGGCGTTCTTCACCCTGAGCCTCGGCATCGGTGCAATGGCCATCTTCGGCAGCTACATCGGCAAAGAGCACGCCCTGCTGGGCGAGAGCGTCCGCGTCGTGGTGCTGGATACCTTCGTCGCCGTCACCGCCGGCCTCATCATCTTCCCGGCCTGCTTCACTTACGGTGTGGACCAGACCAGCGGCCCCAGCCTCATCTTCATCACCCTGCCCAACATCTTCGCAAATATGGCGATGGGCCGTCTGTGGGGCAGCCTGTTCTTCCTGTTCATGGCCTTTGCGGCACTTTCCACCGTGCTGGCCGTCTTCGAGAACATTATCTGCTGCGGCATGGAGCTGACCGGCTGGAACCGTCAGAAGTCCAGCCTCGTCAACTTCTTCCTCATCATCGCCCTCTCTCTGCCCTGTGTGCTGGGCTACAACGTCTGGGCCTGGGACGGCTTCGCCATCTTCGGCGGTGCGGTGCTGGATGTGGAGGATTTCCTCGTCAGCAACCTCTTCCTGCCGCTGGGCTCCCTCGTCTACCTGCTGTTCTGCGTCACCCGCTACGGCTGGGGCTGGGACAACTACAAGAAGGAAGTCAACACCGGCGACGGCCTCAAGATGCACGACTGGATGCGCGGCTACCTGACCTATGGCCTGCCCCTCATCGTCCTGTTCATCTTCGTGTTCGGCCTGTACGATAAGTTCATCGCCTGATAAAACAAAAATACGGGATGCTGCATTTTACAGCATCCCGTATTTTTTATCGCTTTATTTCACATACCGGCCTTCGCAGATATTCTTGCAGCAGGCGCTGATGGGGAACCAGCAGCAGTCGCGGCAGATGTCGGCGAGGATCTCCGGCGTGGCCTTGGCGTCGATCTCGCGGATGAGGTCCTGGTAGACGTAATCCTTTTCCTCGAGACCGAAGTATTCCACCGTCTTTGCATCGTAGCGCTTGACCTTTTCCTGCGTGTCGCAGAGGTCAGTCCCCAGCTTGTTGGGGCAGCAGGAGCAGAGGGTGTCAGTGGAGAAGGTGAGGTGGATGGTGGTGCCGGGAACATCCCGCAGCTGATGCACCACGTCGGTCATGTGGGCCACGAAATCGTTGTCATAGCCTTTGCCGGAATAGCCCTGCGTGCAGAGCAGATGATGGGGACGAAGTACGATGCTCATGCTTTCAGCCCCGGAATGCGCTTCCGCAGATTCAGGCCGATGGCGCAGGCCAGAACTGCCTTGATGATGGCAGTGGGGATGAAGGGCAGGACGCAGGCGGTGATACCCACGGCGATGGTGCTGTGGGCGACGACCACGAACATTGCAACGCCCACCACATAGTTGACCACCGTGCCGACGATGACAGCGGTGACGAAAGCGCCCTTGAAGGCGTCACGGTGCTCCACGCCGAGGCCGATGATGTAGGCCATCAGGGGGAAAGAGATGAGGAAGCCGCCGGTGGGGCCGACGAACTTATCGAAACCGCCGGAGAAGTTTGCCAGCACCGGCACGCCCACAGCGCCCAGTGCCAGGTACACCAGCGAAGCGATGGCGGAAAGCTTGGAACCCAGCACCACAGCAGCCAGCGTGATGGCGAAGGTCTGCATGGTCATGGGGACGCCCAGAGGCATCGGGATGGAGATCTGGGCCATGACAGCGATAACGGCGGCGAACAGACCTGCATAGCAGATGTCCCGCACAGAGAACTTGGACTTGGTGGCCGCAGCGGCCTGGGTGTTCTGACTCATAAGAATTGTTCCTCCTATACATTCTGGCCCAAAGCGGCCATGCTCCCAGTATGGCAGACTGCAAACGCTGCGTCAACTTTGGATTTGCGAAAGGGTTTACAATTTAAAACGAAAAACAAAACAGAAAAATACACAAAAGATGTCGCTTTTGGTTGTGAAATGTGCTATACTAAATCTTAGCTATAAGAAGCACACCAGTGATATATAGAGAGGAGAACATCATGCAGCATGAAACCGTGATCGTGCTGGACTTTGGCGGCCAGTACAATCAGCTCATCGCGCGCCGCGTCCGCGAGAATAATGTCTACTGTGAGATCTATTCCTATAAGACGGACCTGTCCGTCATCAAGGCGAAGAACCCCAAGGGCATCATCTTCACCGGCGGCCCCAACAGCGTCTATCTGGAGGATTCGCCCACCGTCGACCCCGAGATCTTCAGCTGGGGCGTGCCTGTGCTGGGCATCTGCTACGGCAGCCAGCTCATGATGCACCTGCTGGGCGGCCACGTCTGCCGCGCCCCCGAGCGCGAGTACGGCAAGACCGAGGTCTTCGTGGACAACAGCAGCAAGATGTTCACCGATGTGCAGCCCTCCACCGTCTGCTGGATGAGCCACAACGACTATATCGAGCAGGCTGCGCCCGGCTTCAAAATCACTGCCCACACCGTCAACTGCCCGGTGGCCGCAGCTGAGAACGAGGAAAAGGGGCTGTACGCCGTCCAGTTCCACCCCGAGGTACTCCACACCGCTGAGGGCAAGAAGATGCTGCACAACTTCGTGTACAATGTCTGCGGCTGCACCGGCGACTGGAAGATGGACTCCTTCGTGGAAAACAACGTCGAGGCCCTGCGGAAGCGCATCGGCAGCGGCAAGGTGCTCTGCGCCCTGTCCGGCGGCGTCGATTCCTCCGTGCTGGCTGCCATGCTGGCCAAGGCCATCGGCAAGCAGCTGACCTGCGTGTTCGTAGACCACGGCCTGCTGCGCAAGAACGAGAAGGAAGAGGTCTGCTCTGTCTTCGGCCCCGGCAACGCCAACGGCTTTGACATCAACTTCATCTGTGTGGACGCCCGTGACCGCTACTTTGCAAAGCTGGCCGGTGTCACCGAGCCGGAGCGCAAGCGCAAGATCATCGGCGAGGAGTTCATCCGCGTCTTTGAGGAACAGGCAAAGCAGATCGGCAAGGTCGATTTCCTCGCACAGGGTACCATTTACCCCGATGTCGTCGAGAGCGGTCTGGGCGGTGAGTCCACCGTCATCAAGAGCCACCACAACGTCGGCGGTCTGCCTGACACCGTGGACTTCAAGGAGCTGGTCGAGCCGCTGCGCAACCTGTTCAAGGACGAAGTCCGTCAGGCTGGCCGTGAGCTGGGTCTGCCCGAGTATCTGGTCAGCCGCCAGCCCTTCCCCGGCCCCGGTCTGGGCATCCGCATCATCGGCGAAGTGACCCCCGAGAAGGTCGCTATCGTGCAGGATGCCGACGCCATCTGGCGTGAGGAGATCGCCAAGGCCGGCCTTGATAAGGAGATCAGCCAGTATTATGCGGCTCTGACCAATATGCACAGCGTCGGCGTTATGGGCGACGAGCGCACCTACGACTACGCCGTGGCCCTGCGCGCTGTCACCACCACTGACTTCATGACCGCCGAGAGCTACAATATGCCCTGGGACGTGCTGGGTACTGTCACCAGCCGCATCGTCAATGAGGTCAAGCACGTCAACCGCGTGTTCTACGACTGCACCGGTAAGCCGCCGGCCACCATTGAGCTCGAGTAATAAAAATTTGCCTTCCAACTTTTTGAATCCATCAAAAATAGAACGGAATAACGTATAAAAAACAGCCCTGCTTTCGAGATTTTTCGCTTGAAGGCGGGGCTTTTTCGCATCCAAAGCAACAGAAAAAGTAACACCCTGGGCAGAATCAAACCAGTATCACGGTTTCTTTTCCTCCGGGGAGGCCAGAGCTTCCAGCCGGCCCGCGACGTTGCTTGTTCGGTCTGGGTATAGGTGGTCATAGGTGCCAGGTGTGGTCGAAACCTTTTCATGCCCAAGGCGCTGGTGTACCAGAAAAGCATCCGTGAACATGGCTGAAAGGGATGACCACAAAAATATAAACCTTTTATGAAATCCTCTTGACAAAGTGGGAAGGGGTAGTATAATAAAAATGAACATTGTTCATATTGAGGGTGACTACATGAATACGATCGTGACCTCCAAGGAAGAGATCTTAAAAAACAGCCGTGAGCTTATCCGGGAAAAGGGCTGGGCGGCAGTCAGCATCCGTTCTGTCGCCTCGGCATGCGGGGTCTCGGTCGGCTCGATCTACAACTATTATGACTCCAAGGCTGAGCTTATCAGCGCCACGGTCGAGAGCGTCTGGTGCGAAATTTTCCACCGCCCGCAGGACGAGGCCGTATTTCAGGACGTGCAGACCTGTGTCAAATGGATGTACGAGCGCATGGCCTACGGCTATGAGCAGTATCCCGGATTCTTCACACTGCACTCTCTCGGCTTTATGCAGGAGGACAAGGCCGATGGCAAACGGCACATGCAGCAAATCTGGCACCATATCTTAAACGGTCTGTGTACGGTGCTGCAACAGGATACCAAAATCCGTCCGGGCGCTTTTAATGAGCAATTCACCGTTGAAAAATTTGCCGATGTGCTGTTTTCGCTTATGCTGTCTGCCTTGCTGCGGCAGGACTACGACCCCGCCGCTGTGCTGGAGATCGTGCGCAGAACCTTATATTGACCGCATTTTCTTCCCACACTGCTGTGGGAATTTTATAACGTCCAAATTGAACACTGTTCACTCAAAGGAGACGCTCATAGGAAAGCTCATCGCAGTATCCTGCTGCGGCTTGCCTGCCTTGTGTGGAGCACTGCCAGCTTCAACATCCTGTGCTTTGGATGCAGCTATGCCAGGCAAGCCCCTGATGACCGTAAAAACTAAGACGACCCTGCAAAAAATGCAGTGTTACAATAAATTTGATGTATCGACAAGGAGCGATCAACTATGCAAGCAATCGTAGAAACTGTTTTTGATGCGGTGTATCTGGTATCCGTCATCACCATCGGTATCCTGATGATCCGCGGCTGCAAGGGCAGCCACCAGTTCAAGCTGTTCGGTCTGATGGCTGTCGTTCTGGGTACCGGCGACTCGTTCCATCTGATTCCCCGTGCGCTGGCTCTATGCACCACGGGTCTTGAAAACTTTACCGTTCCCCTGGGTCTGGGTAAGTGGATCACCTCTGTGACAATGACTGTCTTTTATGTGCTGCTGTACTATGTCTGGCGTGAGCGCTACCGGGTCAAGGGCAACAATGGCCTGACTGCCGCCGTCTACGGTCTGGCTGCTGTGCGTGTTATCCTGTGCATGATGCCGCAGAACCAGTGGCTGAGCGCCGAATCCCCGCTGTCCTGGGGCATTTACCGTAACATTCCTTTTGCACTGATGGGCCTGCTGATCATCGTGTTGTTCTACCGCAGTGCCAAGGAGCATGACGACTCGGCTTTCCGCTGGATGTGGCTGACCATCGTGCTGAGCTTCGGTTTCTACATTCCCGTTGTTCTTTGGGCCAATGCCATCCCCATGATCGGGATGCTGATGATCCCCAAGACCTGCGCCTATGTGTGGACCGTTCTCATCGGCTATTCTGCTATGAAGAAGGAATGTAAGTGATTTGTTCACAGCACCGATTTATGAAATAAATTGCTTCGTAAAGATCCAAGCTTACCGAATTGGAATGATCTTTCTTGATAAAACTGGATCAGGTAAACTTGTAAGCCCCCTGCCGGTGATGAACTGGCAGGGGGCTTTTTATGTGTGTACGGGTAGTTTAACAGAATACTTGATGTTTGCCGCGATTACGACGCATCCAGCAATTCGTCCGGGTCCTCGATGACTTCTTCGATGGTCTCTTCCTCAGGAGTGGGTTCATCGACATCGGACGGAGCGAACAGGTCACGGATGAAGTCGCGCAGGAGGACGAGGCTGTTGTCAAGGTCGGCATCCTCGCTCAGCAGCTGCTGGATCATATCCGGCTTATCGGTGATCAGGTCGTCCACGCCGATGCTCAGCAGTTCGCTGGCATCCTCTTCGCGGTTGACGGTCCATGCGGAGATCGTCTTGCTGCGCTTATGGATCTGCTGCACCATACCAGAGGTGATAAAGGTGGACTGTACGCTGAAGAAATCTGCGGCAGGCAGATCGTAATAACTGCCCACGCCCAGTGCAAGGATATAGCCGGTCCGGATCTCCGGTGCCAGCTCCTTGACCTTGCAGAGGGTTTCATAACTCTGCGAGGTGATGGTGCAGTCCTGCGCAAAGCCTTTTTCGCGGATGATGCGGATGGTTTCCGCTTCCAGCTCCGGGGTGGCGGCATTGGGCTTGATCTCAATGTTCAGCTGGATCTTACCTTTGCACAGGTCCAGCACTTCTTCCAGTGTGGGAACTTTGGCACCAGTGTACTTCTGGCCGAACCAGCGCCCGGCATCCAGCTTACGAACCTCGTTATAGGTCAGGTCGTAGATGTTCTCGTTGCGGCCGGTGCAGCGGCGCAGGCTGGTATCGTGGGTCACCATGACCACGCCGTCCCTGGTCATCTGCACATCCAGCTCGGCCCACTCGCAGCCCTGATCGATGGCCAGCTGGAAAGCGGGCAGGGTGTTTTCCGGTGCGGCAGCGGAGTAGCCGCGGTGCGCGGTGACTACCGGCGCAACGCCGCCCAGCATGGAGAGCAGCTCGTCGTCTCTGGGCAGGGCAAGGTAACAGAATGCCAGCGCAAAGGTGAGCAGAGTAGCACCCGCAACCGATGCACCCAGAAGCAGCCTGCCGGTGGAACGGTGATGCTTTCCGCTCTGGACCGGCTCCGGCTCAGAGGGGAGAGACTCCCGCAGGCGGCAGTGCAGCATGGCGAGGATCGTGCACTGCGCCATGGTGATGGCGCAGTCGATCAGGAACTGGAAGAAAGGCATCTCAATGGCCAGCGCCGCGCGGGACAGTGCAAACATGGCCTGTGTGCTCTGCAGCCCGACCGCAATGATGATGCCGTACAGCGGCACGGCAACCGCTGCCGTCAGCAGCAGGGAACGCAGGACGACCGAGAGGTTCCAGCGCAGCAGCAAAAGAAAAGCACGGAAGACGCGCCTGCGGATGCAGCAAAAGCTTTCCTTTACCGACTGCCACAGGCTTTTGCGCTCCAGCACGAACAGCGGCAGCACCAGCACCCAGCTGACACAGAGGAACAGCAGGGCAGCACCGGCAGCCAGATAGAGCAGGTAATACCGGCTGTTTGCCCGGATGACACCCATGATGTATTCCGGCACGGCAAGCTGCGTGATATAGTTATAGGCGAGGAAAAAATTGGTGAACGGGATCAGCACGGCACTGTAGACCAGAACGAGCCAGTTCTGCGGCAGGAATGCGTGGCGGATATCTGCAAGAGAGGTGCGCAGCAGGGCAGGCAGGCGGATCGTTTCGCCCTTGCGGGCAAGATCCAGCCCATGCAGCAGGACGGAAAACTCATACAGCGCCCAGAATGCGGTCAGGATGGCAATGAGCGTGATGCACAGGATGATCGCGGGGGAGGAAAAGATATCGGAAGCATTGTTGTTGCTCAGGTAGTGCATGGGTGCGAACCGCAGCGTGAGCGACCAGAGCTGCTGCATCAGGGGGACGAACAGCAGGTTCGTTGCAGCCTTATACAGGACGATGACCGCGAGCAGGGGGATCTCGGCGCGGCGGATGATAGCCCGGGCGGAGTGCTTCATGGAGTTGTAGGTTTCGTTGGAGGCGCGGAGTGAAGTGAGCAGATCTTTCAATTTGACATGGCCTTCCTTTTATATTCTGCAAAATGACCCGCCCCGAAGCTTCCCGGCGGGCTGTTCTGCGAAAAAAATTTACATATTAAATATAGTGTAACATAACTTCTTATAAAATAAAATGCAGCAGGGGCAGACAGAATCCACAAAATTAAAAGAGAATTTTCGGCAGCTGAGTGTGCGGTGCAAAATGCCCGCAAAAAGGCGAGAAAGCGGAGAAACGATGAATCGTTAAAAAATTGTAGAACTTTGCGCGACAGATGTTGATTCGCATGGACTTTTATAGAATCTCTTGCATTTTTATGGAAAATTCAGTATAATAAAACTAATTTTGAAAGCTCACACAGACAACCAGGAGGTCTTACCATGGCTTCAAAGATCAATAAGGGAGAAATCCTCGCCAAGTTTTTTGATGACGGGGAATACACTGCACTGTTTGCTGACGGTGCAGTGAGCGCTGCCTGCGGCTATGCGGCAGGTCAGCAGGCTTACGCTGTTTACCAGAACGGCGAAGCTGTTACCGTAAAGGATGTTGAAAAGAACATCAAGGTTCTGGAGATGGCAGCTCAGACTGGCTGCCCGGTCGTCACCTTCTATAACTCCGTTGGCGCAAAGCTGGCTGAGGGTCTGGACGTGCTGACCGCCAGCGCAAAGCTGAATGCGCAGATCGCAAAGGTTTCCGGCGTGATCCCGCAGGTGGCTGTTGTTCTGGGTGTCTGCGGCGGCACCAGCGCACTGAGCGCTGCCAATGCAGATGTCTGCATCATGGCTGAGGGCGCAGAGCTGTTCTTCACCGCTCCGTTCACCTCTGCTGCCAAGGGCGACAAGGTGGCCGATGCCGGCACCGCAGCCGCCGCTGCAAAGGCTGGCGTGGCTGCCGTTGTGGCACCCACTGCTGAGGAAGCTGCCGAGAAAGCTGCTCACATCGTGGGCCTGCTGCCGGCCAACAACCTGACCGGCCCTGCGATCTTTGAGTTCGAGCAGCCCACTGCTGCTCTGGCTGCCGGTGCAGAGCCTGCAAAGGCTGCTGCTGCCGTGGTCGATAAGGACAGCGCTGTGGAGCTGTATGCAGGCTTTGGCAAGTCTGTTTACACCGCATTTGCCACCGTGGGCGGCAACGCCGTGGGCGTTGTGGCCACCGGCAAGACCCTGTGCCACAACTGCGTGGCCAAGGCTTCCCGCTTTGTGCGTCTGTGCGATGCCTTCAGCGTGCCGGTGATCACCATTGTGGATACCGAGGGCTTTGTGCCCAGCGCGACCGATGACATTGCAGGCGGCATCCGTGAGGCTGCCCGTCTGGCTGCTACCTATGCCGACGCTACCACCGCAAAGGTGGCTGTGCTGGCTGGCAAGGCTGTCGGCCCTGTTTACACCGCTCTGGCTGCTGCCGATCTGCGCATTGCCGTGACTGGCTGCACCGTCAGCGCACTGGAACCCAGCGCAGCGGTCAGTGTCCTGTACAAGGAAGAAATCGATGCTTCCGACAACATCATTGCAGCCACCAACGCAAAGGCTGCTGCTTACACCGCCGAGGTGTGCAGCGCAGCAAATGCAGTTGCCTGCGGCGCTGCTGACCTGACCTGCGATGCAGCCAATGTGCGTGCAAGCGTTGTTGCCGCACTGGAACTGCTGAGCACCAAGCGTGCTGCCCGCCTGCCCAAGAAGCACGGCAACATGGCTCTGTAATCGTCTGTATAAATCTTTTTGATACGATTTTGATTTGGAGGATCCTTCCATGAAGTACTACAATATTACCGTCAATGGCGTTGCTTACAGCGTCTCCGTGGAGGAGACTGCCGCTGGTGCTGCTCCGGTTGCTGCTGCAGCTCCTGCCGCACCCGCTGCTCCTAAGGCTGCTCCGGCTCCCGCTGCTGCTCCCAAGGCTGCTGCAGGCGCTGCTGGTGCCGTTGCCGTCAAGGCTCCCATGCCCGGCAACATTCTGGATGTCAAGGTCAAGGCCGGTGCATCCGTGAAGGCCGGCGACGTGCTGGTGATCCTGGAGGCCATGAAGATGGAGAACGAGATCGTTGCTCCGCAGGATGGCACTGTGGCTTCCATCAACGTCAACAAGGGCGACACCGTCAACTCCGGTGACGTTCTGGTTTCCATGAACTAAGGGAGAGGTGACAATCATGGCCAAAAAGCCGATCAAGGTTACTGAGGTCGTCCTGCGCGATGCCCACCAGTCTCTGCTGGCCACCCGCATGACCATGGATGAGATGCGTCCCATCCTGCCGGAAATGGATAAGATCAACTACTTCTCCGTGGAGTGCTGGGGCGGCGCTACGTTCGACAGCTGCATCCGCTTTCTGGACGAAGACCCGTGGGAGCGCCTGCGCATCCTGCGCAAGGAACTGCCCCACCAGAAGCTGC
>ENA-ORPH01002108-ORPH01002108.1-human-gut-metagenome-genome-assembly--contig:-NODE-2108-length-17239-cov-3.138385_pt1 | contig 17239 bp, 18 predicted proteins | sample MGYA00242142_ERZ509074 | MGnify/ENA primary metagenome ERZ509074 (study PRJEB26280, sample SAMEA2338724) | human gut metagenome | biome: human gut; feature: human-associated habitat; material: faeces...
TCGAACCCACGCGCCCTTTCGGACAAACGGTTTTCAAGACCGCCTCGTTATGACCGCTTCGATACCTCTCCAAACCGTCATGCCGCTTGCCTGACGCAAGACATATCTTAACAAAAAAGGGTATTCTTGTCAACAACTTTTTTCAGAATTTTTTAAATCCCTTTTTCATGCGGGTTTTAGGGCATATTTCACTGATTTTTACCCCCTTTTTTGCAAATTGTTTATATTGTCTTTCCTTTTAATAACTGGTACAATTATTACATCGCTAATATATTTATAATTTATAAGGGAATTTTTTAACAAAGGGTGAGTTATTATGGCAGGAAAAAGATACAACATAGGTCTTGTCACCGGTAACGTAGAGGATGATTTTCCCAACCAGATCTGCGAAAGTGCCATTCAGGCAGCCTCCGAACTGGACGACAATCTCTTTATCGTGCCGGTTAAATATTTTGACAGATACGACTTTACAGACCCATTACAAAAATATGAATATCAGTACAATACGTTAATCAGCTACGCACAGGTACATTCCCTGGACATCGTGCTTTTGTGTCTCGGCAATATTTCCGCTATCCACGAAACGCGTTCCGCAGAAATCATAAATGGCTTCGGAGATATCCCCATTATCCTGATTGCTTCGGAACAGGATGGATATTCAAGCGTGTGCTACGCCAACGAAGCAGGGCTTACCGAGGGTATTGAGGCGCTGGTTACCAGGGAAAACAGGGAGCGCATCGGTATTATCACCGGCTATACGACCAATAAGGACTCCTATGAAAGGCTGGAAACTTACAAAAAGGTGCTGCAAGCGCACAATCTTCCTATTGATGAATCCCTCATCTGCTGCACATACTTTGACGAAAAATGCCGGGCAGATGCAGCCGCTTTCATTGACAGCAATCCCGATTTGGATGCCATTGTCTGCGGCAACGACGCCATTGCCGCCGTTGTATATGATTTGCTGCAGAAGCGTGGCATCTTAGTCGGAAAGGATATTTCGGTTATCGGCTTTGACGACATTCCGGGCAGCAAATATCTGACACCGCCCCTTGCCAGTGTAAAAGCAAGCGCTTACGATTTAGGTTCCCGCGCCGTTATGCAGGCGCACCGCAAGCTGCTTACCGGCACCATGGGACAGGTGGAGCAGTTCCGTGTCTCTACCAAGTTTTTATACCGCTCTTCTCTTGGTTCCGGCTGTGAAGAAGAAATCAAGCTGCAGAACCTTTTAGATGAGCAGGATAAGTTGATTGAAAATGTGCAGCAGGCAGAAAACAGCCGCAAGCTGATTATGACGAACCACAACATGAATGTTTTTTCCCGTGATATGCTGATGCTTGCCGACGACAGCGACGACAGCTACCTGTGCATCATGAACAGTCTGACGGAAGCGGGTATTAAAAACAGCTATCTTTTTACCTTAAAAGAGCCGGTCGCCTTCCATCCCGGTGACAACTGGATCCAGCCGAACCAGATTTACCTGCGTGCCTGCTTAAATGACGGCAGGGCGTTTGTTCCCCGTAAGACTGCCCAGCTCATAAATATTCAGAACATTTATGACCATCCGCATATGTCGGATACCCGCAACACCTATGTCATGATCGATTTGTATTCCCGCGATCTGCAGTATGGTTTTCTGCTCTGTGACATCGGCTATGACAATCTGCATTACGTGGAATATCTGTGTTACCAGGTAAGTATTGCCATCAAATTCATTTACATGTTCGCCAAACAGCATACCCTGCTTTTAGAAAAGGACGAAATGCTGCAGCGTCTGCAGAAAGAAAATTTGCAGCTCGACTCCATTTCCGGCAAGGATGAGCTGACGGGTATCTTAAACCGCCGCGGCTTCTACAAAAAAGCCGATGCCTTTATCGAGTCTGCCGCTGAAACAGGTCAGTCCGTGGTATTTGCCTATGCTGACCTTAACTACTTAAAGCAGATTAATGATATTCACGGACATGCGGAGGGTGACTTCGCTCTTACCTCCTGTGCCACGGTTCTGGAAGAAGTCTTCCCGGGAAGCCTGACGGGCCGTATCGGCGGTGATGAATTCGCCGTGCTTGCCCTTCATCAGAACATTTCCACGGAAGCGGACTTAAAGAAGCAGATTAACCAGAAGCTGGCGGAATGTGCCGAGAAAGCCGGCAAGCCCTATTCCGTTACTCTTTCCGTGGGCATTTACATGCAGCCTGCCAATTCCCGTTTCCTGTTAAAGGACGCCATTGAAGCTGCCGATGCTCTTCTGTACGAGGAGAAAAAGAAAAAGCCTCCCTTTGTAACCGGGAAGCCTTAATGTTTGTTTTCAGGTTGATGTAGTTATTTACTGAGATAAACCTTAGCCACCTCCATATCTTCGGGGGTGGTTATTTTTATGTTTTCATAGGTGCCCTGCAGCATTTTTACCTTTTTTCCGTATACGCATTCCACTACCATGGCGTCATCCGTGACAGTCACATTCCGGTACGTGTCGGGGTTTTGCAGGAGTTCTTTGTAGGCGCCTGTAATGAGCGGCAGGGAAAATACCTGGGGTGTCTGTACCGCATACACCGTCTTGCGGTCGGGTGTCCTGACGGCAAAGCCCTCTTCGTCCACTACCTTTATGGTATCCTTTACCGGTACTGCCGCGCAGACTGCCTCGTAGGTGCAAACACCTTCATAGAGCCGTCCGATGATTTCTTCCGTCAGCATCGGTCTTGCTCCGTCGTGAATCATCACATAGCCGTCTTTTCCCTCAAGCTTTTTCAGGGCATTGGCAACGGAAAAATAGCGCTCCTTTCCACCGGCAAGAATGGCTGTTACTTTCGTAAAGCCGTATTTGTCCACAATTTCTTCCTTCACATAAGATAAATCATCCGCTCCCGCCACCAGCAGTATTTCATCTATGTAAGGGGAATCCTCAAAGGCTTTCAGACTGTAATAAATGACCGGTCTGTCAAGCAGGGGCAGATACTTAGGAACACTGCTGCCCATACGGCTGCCGATTCCGGCAGAAAGGACAATGGCATAGCATTTTTTCTTTTCGTTTTCCAGCATAGCCCCTCCCTATCTTTCGCCCAGGCGGAGATTGGGTACAGCATTCAAGGATAAATCGCTCCGGATGCCTTTAATAAAGTCGTAGTAGCCTGCTGCTCCTATCATTGCCGCATTGTCCGTACACAAAATCGGAGACGGATGATAGAACGCAATGTTTTCTCTGGCGCATCTTTCTTCAAATGCCTTGCGCAGTGCGGAATTGGAAGCAACGCCTCCGGCTATGGCAAATTTTTTATAGCCGTACCGGGATACCGCATGCATGGCGTGTTCTACCAGTACATCCACAACCGCTTTCTGGAAGGAGGCTGCCACATCCGGCACACAGACCTCTTCCCCCTTCATCTGGCAGCTGTTAAGATAATTGAGTACCGCCGACTTTAAGCCGCTGAAGCTGAAATCGTAAGCATTGTCTTCCACCTTTGCGCGGGGAAAATGAATGGCTTCCGGGTTGCCTTCCTTTGCCACTAATTTATCAATCTTGGGACCTCCGGGATAGCCTAAGCCAATGGCTCTTGCCACCTTGTCAAAGGCTTCGCCCGCCGCATCATCCCTGGTGCGTCCGATAATTTCGTATTCGCCGTAATCCTTTACCACAACCAGATGGGAGTGTCCGCCGGATACCACAAGGCAGATAAAAGGCGGCTCTAAATCCTTATTTTCAATATAGTTGGCACTGATGTGCCCTTCAATATGATGCACGCCGATAAGGGGAATACCTGTGGCAAAGCTGATGGCTTTTGCCGCGGAAACGCCCACTAAAAGAGGACCTACCAGCCCCGGGCCGTAGGTCACAGCAATGGCGTCCATCTGCCTTAACTGATAGCCGGACTCTTTTAATGCTTCTTCGATTACCTGATTTATTTTTTCGATATGTTTACGGGATGCAATTTCCGGCACAACCCCGCCGTAAAGGGTGTGCAGTGCAATCTGCGTGGAAATGATGTTGGAGCACACCTCTCGCCCGTTTTTCACCACTGCAGCCGCTGTTTCGTCACAGGAGCTTTCGATTGCCAGAATTACAATATCTTTTTCCACCTTGGTTACCATACCTTTCTGAGAAACTCTCAGTCTTCTTCCGTGCTGCCTGTATCCTCATCCGCAAGCTGCCAGCCCAAAATCCGCCAGTGGCCTTCTTCATCCTTATGCAGCACAAATATTTCGTCCACCGTTCTTTTATGGGAGCCGCTCTGGACAATGTAGGAACAGGTCATTTTCGCATATTTTTCCTCACCCCGGTTATAATACACCACATCATCGCTGGAGGGCAGAAAATAGCTGCTGATACGCATATTTTTTTCTTTATAGGCATTAATCTGTACCGTCAGATTGACCAGATAGGCATTCCAGTCGTTCTCGTCCTTCAGTTTTTCGTCGTACAGCCGGTAGGTCTGCTCGGCAAGCTGCTCCAGTTCGGCACTGGTATACGTTTCGTTATAAAAACATTTGGTAATATCACTGTAAAACTTAATCACTTCTCTGGGAGAAGGCGGATAGGTGTAGGAAAGATTGCGGTTAATAAGCTCCTGTGCCACGGTAAGCCTGACATTCTCCTCCGTTACTTTGGATGCACGGTTACTCAGATAATAGTAGTATCCAAGCATCCCCACTACGAAGATCAGAATGACAATCCCGCTTTTAAATATATCCGCTTTTCCATTATGATGACTGCCGCTTTTACTCGGTGTTTTCCCGGTGGCTGCTCGTACCATATACGTTCCCTTCCTCACAATGTGTCTATGTTTACTCGTCAAAATTCAATTCTACACTTCTTCCGTCCCTGGCGGCAATGGCTGCGGGGAAAATCTTCCGTACCTCGGGCATGTATTCCTCCGGGTAGGGAAGTGACGGACTGTAGTGTGTCAGCCACATTTCCTTTACGCATGCGCGTTTTGCCATATCCGCCGCTTCGTAGAATGTCATGTGTTTATACTCTTTTGCCTTGCTGAGCTTGTCCGGCTCCCCGTACATGCCTTCGCAGATAAATAAATCCGCCTCTTTCGCATGCTCCACAATCCCTTCCGTGGGACGGGTGTCCGTTGTATAGGTAAGCTTGATGCCCTTTCTTTTGGGACCGAGCACCATATCCGGCGTCAGCACCCTGTCGGGAAGAACGACTTCTTCGCCCTTCTGCAGACGGTTCCAGTACTGCTTTTCGATGTTTTGGGAAAGCGCTCTTTCCACTTCAAATTTACCGGCACGCTCCACCACTAAGCTATATCCATAGCATACCACATTATGATTTACCTTAAAAGCCTCGATATAAAATCCGTCAAAGGGAATTTTTACTTCATTTTCCGTGATTTCCATGCAGACCACTTCAAACGGAAGCTCCGGTGCAATGACGCGGAGCGCCGATACCACGCGGTTCAGCCCCTTGGGTCCGATCAAAAGAAGTGGCTCCGTTCTCTCGGCATTTCCCATGGTAAGGAGCATACCGGGCAGTCCGCTGATATGGTCTGCGTGATAATGGGTAAAGCAGATGATATCAATGGGTTTGGGACTCCAGCCTTTTTCCTTTAAGGCTATCTGGGTGCCTTCGCCGCAGTCTATCAATATGCTTTTGCCGTTGTAACGCATCATGAGGGCTGTCAGCCATCTGTAAGGAAGGGGCATCATGCCGCCCGTTCCCAGTAAACATACATCTAACATAGTTCCGTTTCCTCTTGTACCGTTACCGGAATCTTAAACTGCCGTATCATCCGGTCGTAGCACTCTTCACATAAATCAAATTCCTGACGGATACCGTCTTTTTTACTGAAATAGCCAAAGGAAACCTCAGCGCTGAAAATGCCTTCCCTGACGATCCCGTTTTCTATCTTCATGGATCTTCCGCACTGGTTGCAGAAAATCCTCTGTACTTTGCTTTCCGTGGATGTTGTTTTTCCGTATACTTTCATACCTGCCTCCTGTTATGCTAAACTTTCCGCGCATGGACAGTATAAAGTATAACATGCCCTTTTCCTTTTGCATGCTGGTAATTTATGCATGCTCTTCCTTGCGTTTCCACATAATAAGGGCATCCTCCTTCGGCTTTTCATAAAAGCCGGGGCGTATGCCTTCACCCTTAAAACCAAGTGCTTCGTAAAGTCTTATGGCAGATTCGTTTCCCGCCCGTACTTCCAGCGTGTAATCTGTAATCCCCATGCGTTCTCCCTGCTTCATAAGAAGGGTCAGCATTCGTCTGCCGATACCCTGTTTCCGCTTCGCAGGCTCCACTGCCACATTGCAGATGTCGCCGTCCGTCCATGCCCGGAATGCCCCGCAGTAACCGGCAAGCTGTCCGTCCTGCCACACGGTCAGGAAAAAGGCATCGGGGTTGTCCACGGTGTCGCAGAATGCCTGCTCCGACCATGGCTCGCTGAAGCATTCTTTTTCCAGCGCCGCTACCTCGGCGGCATCTTCTTTTGTAAGCATCCGAAACAGCAGTCCGTCCTCCGCTTCATAGGAAAAATTTCCCGGCTTCGCCGTCCTACTGTCCATCCTTTGCCGCCTCCTGCTCCATGCGTTCTCTTTCCGCCTGGCTTAAGCGCAGGTAAATGGGCTGATGGGCTGCCGCCGGTACGGTCCTTCCTTCTTTGAAATAAATTTCACCCAGAGCAGCCACAGAACCGGCACGCTGTCTGTTCATGTGGGCGGGTGCAAAGAAGTACGGTACCTTCACACCGTTTTCCAGCTGTTCTTTGTAAACGGGAACACCGTCACCAAGAAAGATGACTTCCCTTCCCAGTTCGTTTACGGCTGCTATAATACCCGCCACATCCACGGCACACTGGTCCTTTAACACCCGGATGCCGTCCGAAACTTCATACAGACCGGTATACACCTGATTTCTGCGGGCGTCCATAAGCGGGCAGACCACCTTGTCCGTACCGTATAAATTGTATGCCAGTCCCTCCACAGTTTTCACTTCCACAATGGGACAATCCATGGCAAGCGCCAGTCCCTTTGCGGTAGCGGAGCCGATGCGAAGTCCGGTAAAGGAACCGGGGCCCGCTGCCACGGCAATAGCATCCACCGTGGATAAATCTAATTCTATCATGTCCTTCACAGCCTGCAGCATGGGCAGCAGCGTCTGGGAATGCGTTTTTTTATAATTGACAGTGTATTCCGCGGTGAGGACATCATCCTCTGCAACCGCCACGGATGCTACCAGTCCCGAACTGTCAAGCGCCAGTATTTTCACAATAATATTCCATCCTTTCAGTCCATTTCCCCGATGGTTATTTTTCGGTAATCAAAACCCTTGTCCAGGCATTTTTCGATGGTAATGCGGGTATAACCCTTCGGGAGGATTTCCTCAATCAGGTTTGCCCACTCGATGAGGCAGACGCCCTCTCCGTAAAAGCAGTCCTCATAACCGATTTCATCCATTTCCTCAATATCCCCGATACGGTATACATCAAAATGATAAAACGGCATCCTGCCTTCGTCATATACCTGCACGATGGTAAACGTGGGACTGCTTATGGGCTCGTCAATGCCGAGACCTTTTGCAAAGCCCTGGGTAAATACAGTCTTGCCAACGCCCAAATCGCCGATGAGGGTGTAAATCTGTCCCGGCTCTGCCGCTTTTCCCAGGCGCTCTCCCAATGCCCTTGTTTCCTGTTCTCCGTTTGTTTCAAAAATACGACTCATGTACTGCCTTCCTGTCTGCGTTACTGTCTGATTTTTACTTTGGATGCCGGCAGGTGGGTTTCTATCACCTGAATCACCTGCGGGGTGTATTCGCCCATATCCCTTCTGGGAAAAATACAGGCATTTACTTTGGATGTATAGACAATAATGCTGCGGTTCGTGGACACTGCCTTACGGATATCCTCCCACTTCTGCATTTCCTCCGTGCCGTTCTGGGAGACATGGATGCCTTCATCGTCCAGCACATAATGCAGAGGCTCCTTGAATGCCGGATTGGCAAGTGCCTGCTGTCTGCTTCTTAAAAATAAGGTCCATGGCAGGTAGGCAAGCAGAATTGCACCTGCTATCACCATCAGATACCCTTTCATATACACACCGGCTATCACCATCAGGGCTCCCACCACGCTGCCGAACAGGCCGGAAAATCCGCTGTAGGTATGACGGAGCATATAGTCGTATAAATCTCCCGCCTTCATATTTACATCAAATTCTATCATTCTTTCTTACCTTTCCTGCTGCCGGAGTACCTGGCGCCATTTTTCCCGTAATCCCAGAAAAAGCACCTACTCAGTAGGTGCTTTCAGATCTGACGTACAATGTGGACACCTTGTAGCTTCAATGCTGATTTCAGATTGACAGTACGGACATTTTTTCGTGGTGGGCGCCGCCGGCGCTTCTTCTTTGTGTGACAGCTTGTTCATAAGCTTGACAAACATAAATACCACAAATGCCATAATGATAAAGTTAATCACATTGGAGATAAAGGATCCGTAATTAAAGGTAGCGGCTGCCTGTGCAGCTTCCAGTGTCGGATAGTAGGAACCGTCCAGAGAAATAAACCAGTTGGTAAAGTCTACTTTTCCGGTAAAGATACTTACGACCGGCATAATAATGTCATTTACCAGGGAATTTACAATGCCGGTAAAGGCGCTGCCGATAATCATACCGACTGCCAGATCAATCATGTTGCCGCGCAACGCAAATTTCTTAAACTCTTTTAACATGGTGCTTTCTCTCCTTTTAGTCTCTTGTATCTTACAAAAGCCATTTTTCTTTCTATATTATAGGGAAAAAAGAGAGAAAAAGCAAGTCCTGATTATCTGTGTCCTGTCTTTAATATGGGACTTAACGGCTTGTAAATCAGCATGGTAAGTAAGGATATGACTCCGCCCTTTATAATGTTTATCGGTGCCACCGCAAAACATACATAGGTTGTCAGGCTGGTGATGGCGGGATTAATGGCAGTTCCGCCAGCAATCAGGGCATCCAGAGGAATGCCGTACATTTCTGCATACTTAGGTAAAAGGTACCATGCATTCAGCGCCGTACCGAACAGAGTGATGCAGACGGTTCCCAGAACGCATCCCAGAATGGCGCTTTTCTTGGTTTTCTTAAATTCATACACAAGGCTTGCCGGCAGAAGCAGGCTGCAGCCGATGGTAAAATTGGCAAGGTCGCCCACAAATGCAGTATCGGTGCCCTTGATGATAATTTTCAGAACCACTTTACAGAATTCAACAAGCACACCCGCTACCGGTCCGAACGCAAAGCTGCCTATCATAACCGGCAGTTCGCTGAAGTCCAGCTTGTAATGTCCCGGTGCCAGAAAAGGAAGCGGGAAGTCCAGCATGTAGAGAATAAGGGAGATGGCGGAAAGCATACCCGTCACCGCCATCATACGGGTTGTGAAAATTTTCTGTGTCCTGCCGTTCTTTTTATCCGCCACTTTCTGAATAATAAGTGCCGCTGCAAAGATGAGCACCACGATACCCAAAAACTCCAAAAAGAATACTAAGTTGTCCGCGATTGATTTCGCTAATCCATTCATAAATAAAACCTGCCTTTCCATTTCTTTCGGTCTAAGAGATTTCGTCTTTTCCTGTAACGGTGCGCACCCTACTGTCTTTCCGACAATAAAAAACCCCGGCATAAACCGGGGTCATTACATACCAAAGACGACTCTCCCATACTTGCCGCCGCAGATATGGAAAAGTTTTCTCTTCTTTCATCCAGACTGTAACTGTTGGTACCGGATTCTGACCGGTTCAGCCATGCATTGCATGGGTCGCAGACCTATCAGCTTTCGCTGCATCACTGCCAGTAGGGAATCTCACCCTGCCCCGAAGATCTATTTATTTTACGTGCCCATAATAGCACAGGGAAAGCAAAAAAGCAATACTGATTTTTGCTGCTTCTACTTCTTATCTTTGGCAATTTTCATGGTGAGACCGATACGCTTCTTTGCCACATCCACGGAAAGCACCTGCACATCCACCACATCTCCGACGCTGACCGCCTCTAAGGGATGCTTGATAAAGCGGTCGGTAATCTGGGAAATATGAACCAGACCATCCTGATGCACGCCGATATCCACGAAAACGCCAAAATCTATGACATTACGAACGGTGCCTTTTAAAATCATACCGGGCTTTAAGTCCTTCATATCCAGGACATCGCTGCGAAGTACCGGTGCGGGCATGTCCGCTCTGGGGTCACGCGCCGGCTTTTCCAGTTCTTTAATAATATCCGTCAGTGTGATTTCGCCGATGCCAAGCTCCACGGCAAGCTTTCCCTTGTCGGAAATCCGGCGTTCAATACTGCCCAGTCTTTCTGCCGCATTGTCCTTCTTTGCGGGCACTTCCTTTGTTTCCGTCAGGGTCACGCCGCCCATTGCCTGTGCCAGCGCCTTGCCCATAGCGGTATTGGTGTTGTGTACCTGAATAGTTTTCTTTGCAGGAACCTTGGCAGGCTTATTCTCTGTCTTAACGGAAGTATTCTGCGCCGCCTTTTTCTGGAATTCCTTTACATCTTCCATGGTAAGTCCCAGCTTTGCCAAAAGTTTTTGTGCCGCTTCGTAGGACTCGGGATGCACACTGGTGGCATCCAGCGGATTGTCCCCGCCGGTAATGCGTAAGAAACCGGCGCACTGTTCAAATGCCTTGGGTCCTAACTTGGCTACCTTTAAAAGCTGCTTCCTGTTGGTAAATCGTCCGTTCTGTTCCCGGTAATCCACAATATTTTTTGCAATCGCCTTGCTGATGCCGGAGATGTATTCCAGAAGGGAAACCGATGCGGTATTCAAATCCACACCTACCTTGTTTACACAGTCTTCTACGACACCGTTTAAGGTTTCGCCTAATTTTTTCTGGTTCATGTCATGCTGATACTGACCGACACCGATGGATTTCGGGTCGATTTTAACCAGCTCGGCAAGCGGATCCTGCAGTCTCCTGGCGATGGATGCCGCACTTCTCTGTCCCACATCAAAGTTGGGGAATTCCTCCGTTGCCAGTTTGCTTGCGGAATAAACGGAAGCACCGGCCTCGTTTACAATCACGTACTGCACCGGCTCCTTCAGTTCCTTAATCATTTCCACAATAACCTGCTCTGACTCACGGGATGCGGTTCCGTTTCCTACGGAAATCAGGGAAACACCGTATTTTTTAATGAGCTTCTTTACTTCTGTCTTGGCTTCTTCTACTTTATTCTGGGGTGCTGTGGGATACACCACCTTGGTGTCCAGCACCTTTCCGGTAGCATCCACGACCGCTAATTTACAGCCGGTACGGAATGCCGGATCCCAGCCCAGGACCACTTTTCCGGCAATGGGAGGCTGCATGAGAAGCTGCTTTAAGTTCTTGCCGAATACACTGATGGCACCGTCTTCCGCTTTTTCCGTCAGTTCATTTCTGACTTCTCTTTCAATAGAAGGCGCAATCAGTCTGTCGTAAGCATCTTCCACTGCTTCCTTCAGTACCGGTGTGGTAAATTCGTTGTCCTTTGTAACAAGCTGTTTCTCCAGATAACGGAGAATTCTCTCTTCCGGTGCATTGACCTTTACAGTAAGCACCTTTTCCGCCTCACCTCTGTTTAAGGCAAGGACTCTGTGACCGGCCACCTTTTTCACCGGCTCTTCAAAATGATAATACATTTCGTATACGCTCTCTGCCTTTTCATCCTTGGCTCCGGAGGTAATCACTCCCTCATCCATGGTGGCTGAGCGGATGTATGCACGGTATTCTGCGGAGTCGGAAATGCTTTCGGCTATGATGTCCTTTGCTCCCTGCAGTGCTTCTTCCGCATTCTTTACCTGTTTTCCTTCCTCTGCGTCCTCACCTGTCACATATTTCTTTGCTTCTTCCAAAACAGGTGTTTCCGCCGTCTGCGCCAGTATGTATTCCGCCAGTCCCTCCAGTCCTTTTTCCTTGGCAATGCTGGCCCTCGTTTTTCTCTTGGGACGGTACGGACGGTATAAATCCTCTACCACTACCAGTGTTTCCGCTGCCAGAATCTGCTTTTTTAACTCATCAGTCAGCTTTCCCTGTTCCTCTATGCTGCCCAGTACCTGCTCCTTTTTCTCCTCAAGGTTGCGAAGGTACAGCAGTCTTTCATGCAGATTTCGGAGCTGCTCGTCATTTAAGGAGCCGGTTGCCTCCTTCCGGTAACGGGAGATGAAGGGAATGGTGTTGCCCTCATCAATCAGTCCCACGGCTGCTTCCACCTGCCATTTTTTCACCTGAAGTTCTTCTGTGATTTTGCTTATAATGTCCATATTTCCTCACATTCTGCCCAAACGGCATTCCCTTGCGGGTTCTGTCTTGTAATTACTCTTGCTATTATACTGAAAAAGAGGACTTGTTTCAATTGTAAAAGAGTAAAAAAAATGCTACAATATCTGAAAAGTTTTAAAATTTTTATGATAAGGAGTACCCCCTATGGATGACCGTTATACGGACGATGATTTTTATAACTATCCGTTTCCGTCTTTTACTGACAACCGCAATAAATTTGCCCGTGCTTCCCTGATTCTGGGGATGTGTTCCATTGTTCTTGTATGCACCCTTTTTCTCCCCATTCCTCTGGGTGCGCTGGGACTTCTCTTTTATTTTCTGTCCAAAAGGCTTCATAAGCCGGTGGATTCCTCCGCAAAGGCAGGGCTTGTGACTTCCCTGATTGGTTTATGCGCAGGACTGATTTTCATGGGCTTTACCGTGTATTCCTCCGTACAGCTCTTAAAGCCGGAAAACCGCGATGTGTTAAACGCACAGTTTGAATCCCTTTACGGTGTGGATTTTGACGAATATATCAACCGTCTTTACGGTGAAGAATAAAGGAGGGACCACTGTGAATTCTTATTTATCCAATGCTGAACTGAAAGACAAAGCGAAGGAAAAGCTGACCGGGCATTACGGCTTTTTAATCGGATGCACCCTGCTTTCCTCTTTTCTTACTTATATTGTTTCCGTCCTTTTTACCAATGTCTATACCTTCTCCAACATGGCGGAGTTTGCACTTGGCGAGGCGATTTCCTTTTTAGTTTCCCTGTTTACCGGCATCTTAAACGTGGGACTTACCCTGATTTATTTAAAAACTGCCTGCGGAGCGCCCTGCAGCTTTTCGGACCTTTTCTCCGGCTACCGGAACCGCTTCAACATATCCCTCGGAGTTTCCTTTTTCCGCGATCTTCTCTCCCTTTTGCCGGGACTTGCCTATGCCGTTCCGTTAAGTCTGTTCCAGCTTACGGGAAAAGTGAATTATCTGTATGTAAGCATCGGTCTTTTGCTTGCTGTTACCGTGATTTACCTGCCGTTTTACCTGATGCTTTCCCAGTGCCTGTTTATTATGCTGGACTTCCCGGATAAGTCCGTAAAAGAAGTTTTGCAATTCAGTGCAGAAATCATGAAGGGGCAGAAAAAGCGGCTGTTTGTTTTGATTTTAAGCTTTATCCCCATTACGTTACTGGCATGCTTATCCCTGATCGGCGTCCTGTGGTTAACCCCCTACGTCAATATGACCTACACGATTTTCTATCTCAATCTCATGCAGAACTTCCGGAAAGTCTGAACCGGTCTCTATAGAAAAGGAGCAGCGATGCTTTACGCATCCGCTGCTCCTTCTACTGTCTTAGCGCCTGTGCTAATCCACTTTAAGTATCCGTTTATAAAATTATCCAGAGCGCCGTCCAGCACTGCATCGGCGTTGCCGCTTTCCACTCCGGTACGATGGTCTTTTACCAGCGTATAGGGCTGCAGCACATAGGAACGAATCTGGTTGCCCCAGCCGATTTCCTTTACTTCGCCGCGGATGTCGGACAGTTTTTCCGCATTGGCTTCCTGCTTTAACAAATACAGCTTCGCCTTCAGCATCTGCATTGCCTTTTCCTTGTTCTGGAACTGGCTTCGTTCATTCTGGCACTGTACCACGGTTCCCGTAGGAATATGGGTAATACGGATGGCGGAAGATGTCTTGTTAATATGCTGACCGCCCGCGCCACTGCTTCGGTAGGTATCAATTCGCAAGTCCTCTTCGTTGATATCCACATCCAGATTCTCTTCGATATCCGGCATGACATCCAGCGACACAAAGGAGGTCTGGCGCTTGCCCTGTGCATTGAAGGGCGAAATGCGTACCAGTCTGTGCACGCCTTTTTCAGACTTCAGATAACCATAGGCATTTTCGCCGTTTACCTGGAATGTTACGGATTTGATACCGGCTTCATCGCCGTCCAGATAGTCCAGCACTTCAATGGAAAATCCTTTTCTCTCCGCCCACCTGGTATACATACGGTACAGCATGCCGCACCAGTCGCAGCTTTCCGTACCGCCAGCACCGGCATTGAGCTTTAAGATGGCATTGTTTTTGTCGTATTCTCCGGACAATAACGTACCGATACGCATCTGCTCAAATACACTGATGAAGTGGTCCAGCTCTTCCTGGATTTCGGGAATAAGGCTTTCGTCGTTTTCCTCATAGCCCATTTCAATCAGAGTCAGAATGTCATCATAACCGGTCCGTAAATCCTTGTAGGTCTGACAGGTATCTTTTAAGTTTTTCAGCTCTTTCATAAGCTTGTTGGAACGGTCGGGATTGTCCCAGAAACCGGGTGCCTCCATTTCCCGCTCTAATTCTTCGATTCGCTTTTCCTTATTAGCTAAGTCAAAGTGAATCCCTCACTTCCGCTAAAGGGGTTTCATAGGTAAGCAATTTTGCTTTCATGTTATCCAATTCTACCACTTAAACGTCACCTCTTTCTTTTTATTGATAACAGGGCAGTGCGCTTTATTTGTTTCTGCCACAGCACTGTTTGTATTTTTTGCCGCTTCCGCAGGGGCAGGGATCGTTGGGATAAACCTTGATGTTTTCTCTCTTCTTCGGTGCTTTGGGACCGGAGTCGTCCTTATTGGTGCCGGTTACCTTGGCAACCTGTTCTCTTTCCACCTTCTGCTCTAATTTCACACGAAGTAAGAGTCTGACGGTATCCTCTCGGATGTTTTCCGTCATTTCATCGAACATTTCGTAGCCGCTTATCTTGTACTCGATAACGGGATCTCTCTGTCCGTAAGCCTGTAAGCCGATACCCTGACGTAACTGATCCATATCGTCGATATGTGCCATCCACTTCTTATCAATTACCTTAAGCAGGATAACACGCTCTACCTCACGCATCATTTCCGCTTCGGGGAATTCGGTTTCCTTGGCTTCGTAAAGTTTGACTGCCTCTTCCTTAAGCTGCTGCTTTAAGCCGTTTTTCCTGGTAGCGGTAATCCTTTCCTTGGTCACCGGCTTTAACGGAATAATGGGCAGCAACAGGGAATTCAGTTCGTTGAAATCCCATTCGTCAGAGCTTGCATCCTCTCCGATTGCCATATCCACGCAGTGCTCTACCACATCCGTAATCATCTTGTAGATAACATCGCGCATGCTTTCGCCATCCAGTACACGGCGTCTTTCGCTGTAAATAATCTCTCTCTGTTCGCTCATGACACGGTCATATTCCAACAGATTTTTACGCACACCGTAGTTGTTGTTTTCAATCTTCTTCTGTGCGGATTCGATGGCATTGCTTAACATCTTGTGCTGGATTTCCTGGCCTTCGGGAATACCGAGGGTATTGAACATATTTATCAGTCTCTCGGAACCGAACAGTCTCATAACATCGTCTTCCAGAGAGATGTAGAACTTGGATTCACCGGGGTCACCCTGACGTCCGGCACGTCCACGCAGCTGATTGTCAATACGTCTGGACTCATGACGCTCGGTACCGATAATCATAAGACCGCCTGCTGCCTTTGCCTCTTCGTCCAGCTTGATATCCGTACCACGGCCCGCCATGTTGGTGGCGATGGTAACGGCTCCGTGAATACCGGCATCGGCTACGATTTCCGCTTCCAGTTCATGGAATTTTGCATTTAAAACTTTATGCTGGATGCCTCTTCTCTTTAACATATCGCTGATTTCTTCGGAAGCCTCGATGGTAATGGTACCGACCAGTACCGGCTGACCCTTGGCATGTGCCTCTTCCACTGCCTGTACGATGGCATGCAGTTTTTCTTTCTTGGTCTTGTAAACCGCATCCTGATGGTCCACTCTGCCCAGCCGCCGCAGCATACCGGTCCGATATAAAATTGCTTCTGCCAGTGTGGTCTTTCCGGCATCCACATGTGCCAGAATACCGACTGTTACCTTTTTTGTGCCCAACTTCCGATTCCTTTCTGTAAGATTTTGCGATGCATTGATATCTCCACTGCTAAAAAAAGCCCCGCATATGCGGGGCTCTTTTAGTCATCCTTATGCGATGTGAACGTTAACCGCTCTCAGCTTTCTGGAATCCTTAGGATCGCTTTCTACATCGAAAGTTACCTTCTGGCCTTCTTCCAGAGTTTTGAAGCCATCTACCTGGATAGCGGAGAAGTGTACGAATACGTCCTCGCCGTTTGCATCGTTGGTGATGAAGCCATAGCCTTTGCTGGAATTAAACCACTTAACTACACCTGTGTTCATTTTCAAGTACCTCCTGAATAATTTGGATCAATTGGAGACGCCGCTGCGCGCTGACTTACGAAATCTATCCGTAAAAAAAGACTGCCAAAAAGCCACCATAAAGAAAAGGACGACTTTTCAGTACAGTCAGTTCTAAGCTCAAATTGATTCTGGAGCTATCATAGCATTATTCCCCTATTTTGTCAAAGATATTTTGCAGTTTTTTCAATATCGTAGTATGCTAAAAGGAGGTACCAAACGAAACACCAAGGAGGTTACAAAATGCAGTATTTTGAACGTCAAAATGACAGTCTGATCTTTCGCTTAAATGGAGAAACCGTCATGGTTTCCCCCTGGGGAGAAGACAGCCTGCGCACGCGGGCGGCATTGTTTAACGAGCTTTCAGACAACAGTCCGGCACTTCTTTCTCCGGCAAAAAGTGAGCCTGTTATCGAACTCGGGGAACGTCAGGCTGTAATTACCAACGGCAAAATCCACGCTGTGCTTTCCCTGCAGGACTGGGGCGATGAGCTGCAGATTTCCTATTATAATCAAAAGGGCGAGCTTCTGCAGGAAATTCCAAACGGCGGTGCCCTGTTTTTAAAGGCACGTCGCTTTCAGTCCCTGCCCGGTGACTCTTTTTTCCTGACCGCATCCTTTGTCTCCAACCCATCAGAAAAAATCTACGGTATGGGACAGTATCAGCAGGAAACCCTCAATTTAAAAGGCTGTAATCTGGAGCTTGCCCACCGCAACTCACAGGCGAGCATCCCCTTTTACGTTTCCAGTCTCGGTTATGGCTTCTTAT
>ENA-ORPH01002113-ORPH01002113.1-human-gut-metagenome-genome-assembly--contig:-NODE-2113-length-17214-cov-5.930066_pt1 | contig 17214 bp, 11 predicted proteins | sample MGYA00242142_ERZ509074 | MGnify/ENA primary metagenome ERZ509074 (study PRJEB26280, sample SAMEA2338724) | human gut metagenome | biome: human gut; feature: human-associated habitat; material: faeces...
CATCCATAATGATACGGCCAAGGCCGTGCCAAGGGGTCTCACGGACAGAGAACATGGTTTCAACATTTGCAGACATAGTAAAATCTCCTTTTCGATTTGTTTTCGTTAGTTTTTCTTTTCGACTTCTTCAGCGATCAGCACGAGGACTTCAACAAGTACCGTGCCAAGTTTCTGAATGAGTTCGGGTAAAAAGTTCATGGGGATATCTCCTTTCTGTGCGGATGCAGCTTAGAATGAAAACGTAATAGTGATGATGACAACGATGATACGGAACAGCATAGAAAATCACCTCCAGACATAAAAATAACCCCTGAGTCTTTCGGCTCAGAGGTTTCGGATCACGATTATATTATCTGGGTGAGATTTTTTGGATTACAGTATGCAGAACAGGCTTGTTTTGCAAGTAGAAAGACGGTACAATAGTAAAAAATGAAACTGTGTTCTAGTTAAATAAGGTGGTGAAAGCAATGGGCGAAGCAATAGTCTATCATGTCATGCACATGGAAAAGTGCGTGGCACAGGTAAGCACGGCTGGTGAATGCAAGATTTACTTTGAAGATTTTATGCCATACGATTTAGTGCTGGAAGAATCGGATGACTTTGATGATCGAATCAATAATGTAACCAATTTTTATTATTGGTGTGCATCCCGTATGCTAACGCTGGATCGTACCTACGCGAAAGAGATTCTGAATAGTATCGGCGCATCTCAGAGTGTTACGGATCGGGAGCGTGCACAGATTGCACTTTCGTACCATTGCTTGTCCCTGCTGGATGTGTTCTGGGTAAAAGGGGAAAAAGAGAATATCCGATTTGAGGATATCAATCTCTACACACATTCTTTAAGCAATGCTCTTGTGGATATTGCACTGCGTGGGCATCAGATGACTGTGACAAATGCACATCTTTTGGCAAATGATTTGTCCACTGGTGGATGCTATCCTAAAGCGTGGGTGCGCAAGGATGATGGCTTCTATCTTTATAAAGATGGCGGACAAGATGCAGTCGAGCGTGAAGTGCTGGCAAGTAAAATCTGCCGATGCTTTGACTGCAATCAAGTTCTGTATGAGCAGGGAATGTTTGAAAATGAGCCGGTTTCCATCAGCAAAATTATGACTTCACAGCGGTATAGCCTTGTGACGTATGCAGCCTATGATGTCTACTGCACAAACCATGATTGGAACACGCTGGATAAAATTCTGGAACTGGATGCCCACGGATACTATATGATGAACATTCTGGATTATCTGGTGGGCAACACCGACCGCCATTGGGAAAACTGGGGTTTGTTGGTGGACAATGAGACGAATCAACCTATCCGGTTGCATGATCTGATGGACTTCAACCGAGCATTCCAACAGTATGACGCGCTGGACGGAGCAAACTGCTTAACCGTTGGAAAGCGGCATTTGAGCCAGAGAGAAGCGGCGATGGAGGCTGTGAGTAATACGGGGTTGAATCAACTGCATAGTGTAGAAAAAGTCAAATTAGCAGAGCACAAGCAGTGGAAAGATATGCTCGAACAAAGAATACAAATCCTGAAAAAATTGTAAAGGTGGCAGCGATATGGAGTTCTTGCTAAATATCAAGGGCCAACTGAATAACATCCATTTGGCGGAAGCAAAAGCCTTGTGGCCGTTGTTTGAGGCAGTGGTTAATTCTATTCAGGCGATTGAAGACTCGGAGAATAAGACTTGTGGTAAAATTGAGATTTATGCTCATAGAGAAGAAACAAGTGAAATTCGATTTGATGAAGACCCGAAGAAAAAGGAAGAGACTTTAGAAAAATTTGAGTCTTTCACAATCACAGATAACGGAGTTGGATTTAACACTCAAAATTATGAGTCTTTTCAAACTGCGTATTCAACCCATAAATTTACAAAAGGATGCAAGGGAATCGGAAGATTTCTCTGGTTAAAAGCGTTTGACTCGGTAGAGATCAAGAGCACATTTAAGGAAAACACAAAACAATATATCCGTGAGTTTGCATTTACAAGGGATGGAGTTCAACCAGAGGATAATTTGAAAGAAGCAGAGTTACAGGAAAATTGCACACAAGTGACTCTGAAAAATTTTGTGCAGCGTTATCGCAACGCTGCCCCTTTGGAACTTGATGTAGTGGCGAGGAAAATCATTGAGCACTGCCTGCTGTTCTTTATAACGGGAAATTGTCCGGAGATTGTGCTGAGAGACGCTCATCAGACAATAAATTTGAATGAATATTATGATAACAAAATTAAAGACTCGATTTGTCAAGACGAGTTTTCTTTACACAATGAGAGATTCAGAATTTATCATTTGCACTTTCCGGTCGGTGTTGTAAATCATGAACTTCATCTGGCCGCAAACATGCAAGAAGTTTGTTCTGTGGATTTGAAAAAGTATATCCCTAATTTGCAAAGGAAAATTTCTCCGCCCGATGGAGACTCGCCGTTTTATTATGTCGGCTATATTACAAGCCCCTATCTGGACTCCATTGTAAATACAACCAGAACGGACTTTAATTTTGACGAGCGCTATGGTCAGACGGCGCTTCAAGGAACAAGTGAAGAAGACATTCTCTCTGCGTCAATAGAATATGTAAAGGTCTATCTGAAGGATTATCTGGAAGACATCAATGCAAAAAAACGACAGGAAATAGATCGTTTTGTCGCAGAAGAACGACCGACATACCGTTATATGCTTCATAAAAGACCAAATGTATATGATGAAATTCCGGCCAATTTGAAGCCGGAGGCTTTGGAACTCGAACTTCACAAGCAACTGCAAAAATGGGAACGAGAAATCAAAAAGCAAAGTGTTGAACTGGAAGAGGCTGTGAAAAAGGAAGATGCCTCGTATAAAAAAGTTTTTGAGACCTACTGGGAGTCGATTACTGAAATCAGCAAAACCAGTCTGGCGGAGTATGTGACCCGTAGGAAAACACTGCTGAAGCTACTGGAAGACGCACTGACCGTGCAGAAAAATGGCCTTTTCAAAAAAGAAGAAGTGATTCATTCACTGATTTGCCCGATGCAGCATACATCGAATGACGTTCAGTTTGAAGAGATGAATCTGTGGGTCATTGATGAACGACTGGCCTATCATAAATTTTTGGCATCAGATAAAACACTGAAATCCATGCCGCTTATTTCCAGCGAAAGCTGTAAAGAACCGGATATTGCAGTTTTTGACCATGCGTTTGCTTATTCGGATAGTGATGAACCGTTTAATTCGGTGACGATCATAGAGTTTAAGAAACCGGATAACGATAATAAGAATCCCATCAATCAGGTTGGCGAATACGTTGATAAAATCCGGCAAGGACTAAAGAAAAAACTGAACGGCCAATCGTTTAATGTTACAGAGGGAACAGTTTTCCGCTGCTATATTATCTGTGATCTGACGGATAAAATGCGGACGCACTGCATGAATAGTTCCCTGCTGGTGACACCGGATAACTTGGGATATTCTGGTTATAACCAATCGCGTCATAGCTATATAGAAGTGATTTCTTACGAAAAACTTTTGGGTGATGCGAAAAAGCGTAATGAGATTTTCTTTGAAAAGCTATTTGGACCGATGCCGGGTAAAATGAGCCACATGCCCGAAAAATAAAAAGGGGGAACTATAAAATGCCCAGAAAAGCAGCTGTTACAGATGCAGATAAGATGCGCGATATCGAGACCTACACTCACGATGACAAAAAGCGCACCAATAATCCGCCTGTTGGAATGGCACAGCATGACCGCAGCGAAGAAAAGATGAAAACGTATCAGTATGATCCGCATCTTGACCCTACCTTGCAATGGGCTGGCAAGGCCGAGGGTATGAGCTTTGATGTGCCGACATCTTCGATTCATATCCACGAATCCATTAAGCCGCTGAATATCATCGCCCGTGTGACGAAGGAATACAGCAAGGCATTGGAAGGTCAGTTGGAAGGCCAGATGAGTATGTTCGAGGCAGAGACACCGGCGGAACGTATGCGCCGCCGCCGCGAAAGCATCGAATTTTACCAGCATGGTGTGGACTGGACGAACCGCATGATTGCGGGTGATAGCCTCGTTATCATGAATTCCCTGTTGGAAAAGGAGGGTATGGCCGGGCAGGTGCAGATGGTCTATATGGATCCTCCCTACGGCATCAAGTATGGTTCTAATTTTCAGCCGTTTGTTGATAAGCGGGATGTCAAAGATAAAAAAGATGAAGATTTAAGCCAAGAACCGGAAATGATTAAGGCATTCCGCGATACTTGGGAACTCGGCATCCATTCTTATCTAAGTTATCTGCGTGATCGTCTGCTGCTGGCACGAGAATTACTGGCTGATACAGGAAGTGTGTTTGTACAGATTAGTGATGAAAATGTACATTTAATCCGTAATCTGTGCGATGAAGTGTTTGGCCCTGAAAATTTTGTTTCCCAAATATTGTACAAAAAGACAACGGGTGCAGGAAGTCCGAATGAATTGACGGCTCCCGCCTCGGTTGGAGATTATATTGTATGGTACGCAAAATCAAAAGACAATTTCAAATTTCATACTTTGTTTAAAGGTAAAATTCCAGATGGCGATGGAAGTGATTCTTATAATCGTATTGAACTTTATAACGGTGAGCGGTTATCTGTATCCGAGTGGGAAAAAAGGGAGAAAACAAAACTTGCAGCAGAAACAATGCCACCCAAAGCACGCCTGTTCACCTTGAGTTGCATGACTTCTCAAAGCGGAGTTGATAAAACAAAGTATCCTGTTGAATTAGAAGGTCAAACTTATGTTCCGGCTAAAGGGGTTTGGAAGACAAGCGAAGATGGAATGAAAAAGTTGATAGCGGCGAAACGTGTTATGCCTACATCTAAAAGTGAGATACGTTATGTTCGTTATTTTGATGATTTTCCATGCATGCCATTGACAAACCTTTGGGAAGACTGTGGCATGGCAGATAAAGTGTATGTCGTACAGACAGCTTTAAAGACTATTCAGCGCTGTATCCTAATGACTACTGATCCCGGCGACCTTGTGCTGGATATTACCTGCGGTAGTGGCACGACTGCTTATGTAGCAGAGCAGTGGGGCCGTCGCTGGATTACCTGCGATACATCCCGTGTTGCCATTACGCTGGCCAAGCAACGTCTTATGACGGCAACGTTCGATTATTACAAACTGGCACACGAGGAACAGGGCGTTGGAAGTGGTTTTGTATATAAGACTGTTCCTCATATCACGCTGAAATCCATTGCCAACAATGAGCCACCTGCACAAGAAATCCTGTACGACCAGCCTGAAATTGATAAAACCAAAGTTCGTGTTACTGGCCCCTTTACAGTGGAAGCATTGCCTGCGCCTGTCGTGAAACCTCTGGATGATGTCGTGCAGAATGATGATGACATCAGCGCAAAGCAGACAGACTGGCGCGACCAGTTGCTTGCGACTGGTATTCAAGGTCGTGGCGGCGCTCGTCTAATGTTCAGCCGTGTGGAGCCATTGTCTGGTACACGCTATTTGCAGGCTGAGGCAGAGACGAAAGAGGAAACGCCGCGCCGTGCGGTCATCTGTTTTGCCGGTGAAACAAAACCGCTGGATTCCCGCATGGTTGCCCTTGCTTTAGATGAAGCCGAAAACCTGCGTCCAGCTCCGAAACTAATTGTGTTTGCAGCTTTCCAGTTCGACCCGGAGGCCGCGAAAGACATTGACAGTACAAACTGGCCCGGTGTTACGTTACTGAAAGCCCAGATGAACACCGACTTGATGACCGAAGACCTGAAAAAGAAGCGCTCTTCTGACCAATCCTTCTGGCTGGTCGGTCAGCCCGATGTGGAACTGATTAAGGATGGCCGCTCCAAAACCAAATTCAAGGTCAAGGTCAATGGCTTCGATTACTACGATGTCAAGAAGGGCACGGTTGAATCCGGCAGCACCAGCCGCATTGCCATGTGGATGCTCGACACCGATTATGATGGTATGTGCATTGAGCCGGATATGGTCTTCTTCCCAATGGGCGGCAAGAAGGATGGCTGGAACAAGCTGGCTAAGACGCTGAAAACTGAGATCAATATGGATTTGATTGACAAATATGCTGGGAATGAATCCCTTTGGTTTACGGCCCAGCCCAATACGGCTATTGCAGTTAAAATCGTTGATGACCGTGGTATTGAAAGCCTGAAAGTGATAAGGATTGGTGACGAATAATGGCCGGAATCGATAAACTTATTATCAACTCGGCCTATCGTGAGCCGGAACATCACTGGAAATACGATATGAACGGCCAGACCTTTGTGCAGGAGCCGGGTCGCAGACCTGCGGGATATTTTATCGCAGGCCAGGGCACGAATCAGTACAATGATATTGGCAAATTTATTGAACTGGATCTTGTAAATAGAATTCGTCCCCGTGTAAAGGCGTGGCGAGAAAATGGCTATCCCGGTGTTACCGGCGTGACCAAAAAGCTGCTTGACCATTGGAATGATAAAGATGCCCGTCAGTATCAGTTCTTCTTCTGTCAGCTGGACGCAATGGAAACACTGATTTGGCTGGTAGAGGCACCTGCTGCAGAAAAGGTTGGTATCGATATCCCTAGCGATGGTGGTGCGTTCCGCCGTATCTGTACCAAGCTGTGTACAGGCGGTGGCAAAACTACCGTCATGGCTATGCTGATTGCATGGATGGTTTGCAATAAGGCAACCTATCCGCAGGATAAGCGATTTTCCAAGTATATTTTTATTGTTGCACCTGGTTTGACCGTCCGCAGTCGCTTGCAGGTTTTGCAAACAGGTGGTGCGGATAACTACTATGCACAATTTGGTGTTGTGCCTATTGGTTTGATGGATAAACTGCGTCAAGGCAAGGTTATGATTACCAACTGGCAAGCCCTCGCATGGGAGACAGATGAAGCTATTGCAAAGCGAAAAAGTGTTGACAAGCGCGGTGCAAAAAGTGATGAAGCCTATGTACGTGAAGTACTGGGCGAGATGGCCAATGCGCAGAATATTGTTGTAATCAACGATGAGGCACACCATGCGTGGCGTAAAAATCCGGAGAACAAAGGCAAGACAAAAGAGGAGAAAGAGGCTGAAAAACAGGCGACCATCTGGGTTAGTGGTCTTGATCGCATTAACAGGGCAAGAAATATCTTGTGCTGCTATGATTTCTCAGCTACTCCATTTGCACCATCGGGCAAAAAGAACGATGAAGAGGCCCTGTTTAGCTGGATCGTCAGCGATTTTGGTCTGAACGATGGTATTGAAGCTGGTCTGGTAAAGACACCGCGTGTGGTAGTCCGCGATGACAGCATGCCCAATACGAGTGATTTTAAGTCTAAGCTGTATCATATCTATGCGGATGAAACTGTGAAAGACGATATTAACCGGGCAGCAAAAGAAGAAGAACCGTTGCCTGACTTGATAACGCAAGCATATTATTTGCTTGGCAAGGATTGGCAGGCATTGTATGAAGCATGGAACGACGCAGGCTGCCCTGTTCCGCCAGTAATGATTACGGTTGCCAACCGAACTGAAACCGCAGCACGTATCAAGTATGCCTTTGACCACCAGCGGATTCCTGTACCGGAACTTTGCAACCCGGATTTGACCCTGCGCATTGATTCCAAAACACTGGACGAGGCAGAATCTGCAACCGGTAGCAAAGCTGAGGCCGCTGCTGCTCTGCGTGAAATGGTAGATACTGTAGGTCAAAAAGGAAAAACCGGTGAGCAGATTCGCAATGTGATTTCGGTTGGTATGCTGTCCGAGGGCTGGGATGCGAAGACCGTTACGCATATTCTGGGCTTGCGGGCCTTTTCCAGTCAGTTGCTTTGCGAACAGGTTATTGGTCGTGGCTTGCGCCGTACCAGCTATGATTTGGCCGAAGGCTCAGAACTGTTCACACCTGAGTATGTTAATATTTTTGGTATTCCCTTTACTTTCCTGCCCCATGAATCGGACGAGCAGAGCACATCACCGGTTACGCCGCCCAAAACGCAGGTGGAAGCTCTGAAAGAGCGCAGTGAATATCAAATTAGCTGGCCTAATATTATCCGTATCGACCGGCTTTTCAAGCCGCGGTTGAAAGTTGATATCGATAAAATTGATACACTGACGCTGCAAGCAGCTGAAACCCGCTTACGGGCTGACCTTGCACCTATTATTGATGGAAAAACGGATTTGACAAAATGCACGGAAATTGACCTGCAAAAGCTGGACGCCGAACTGCGGATGCAGCGCATTGTTTTTGAGGCAGCCGCACAGGTATACGAGCAGATGAACGCCTCGTGGCAGAATCAGGGCACAAAGTTTGCGTTGCTGGGACAGGTCATCCAGTTGACGCAAAAGTACATTGAATCCGGAGCAATTCAGATTGATCCTCCACTGTATGGCACAGATCCAGTACGCAGACGGATTATTTACATGATGAACATGAACCGTATTGTGCAGCACTTGTGGGATTTCATTCGGCTGGAAATGACCTCTAAGACAGTCCCGGTTTTTGATGCGAATCGGCGCGTCAGAAGCACAGCAGATATGCCGACATGGTATACCAGCAAACCCTGCAATATTACACAGCATAGCCAAATCAGCCATTGTGTGTATGATAGCGGTTGGGAGGCGACAGAAGCATATTTGCTAGAAAAGAACGAACATGTCAAAGCATGGGCTAAAAATGACCACTTGGGATTTGAAATCGTATATGTGTATGAAGGCGTTGTGCGTAAATACATCCCGGATTATCTTGTAAAACTCGATAATGGTAAAACACTGGTTTTGGAAACTAAAGGTCGTATGACTGAAAAAGACATTGCGAAAAGAAAAGCACTCAGCACATGGATTGAAGCAGTCAATGGAACCGGTGAATTTGGCATGTGGTGCAATGATGTGTCTTTGAACGTCGCAGATGTTGATGCGATTATTGCGAAACAGCTTTGATTGTGAAAAAGACTATAACAGCCTAGCAAAGGAACATATCCACAAAGACAAGAGGCATCCGACGTTAAAATCGGATGCCTCTTATTCTTGTGTGCTTATGTTATTTTATGTTCTGGTCAAACCATTCAATATATCGATTATATGCAAGGGACAGATTAGAGCAATTTTGCTGGATATAAGCGGTGCGGTTAATGCCGTACTCGTCCATAAGGTGTAAACTACACTTATAAACATAATCGTCTTCATAGACAATGTTGCGATCTTTTAAGAAGTTTAGCACGCGGGATTTTACGCCTGTATGACAACGAGCGTCAATTTTGTCTTTGAATTTTGCGGGATCATCACCATATTTATCAACTTTGAATTGTTCAAGGACTTTTTTCAGACCATAAACGAATTGTTCAATTGCATCATGCTCAGAAGTTGAAACGCTAATAGAATCAAAAGAGTACCAGTAGGCAGAAAATTCATATAACAACTGCTTGAGCTCTTTTTGGGGAGGAATGTCTATTTTTACATTTTTTGTTCCCCTTACGATGATTTTGCACCCTGGAGCACGAGTAACATTAGAATGAATAATAATACGGTTCTCTTCTGCATTGTAAGTTTCGCAGACGATTTCAGAACCGGCCAATTCAAGCGTGTCACATTCAATGGTTGAATTACGGATTGACACATGATCGGAAAATAGGCCGCATTTTAAAATTAATCGCCCATCAAAGTTGACACTCATATTTTCGAGCCGGTTGAGATAAATCGGTTTATTAGAATCTTGACAAATACGAACTTGTAATGCGGGCTTATTGGGCGTTAGAGAATCAGTAAAGGTTAAATACAGATTCGAATCAGCATCAGCATCGTCAATGTCGTCAGATTCTAGAGGGCCGATGTCACATAAAGTTTTTTGGTTGACAGTGGTTTGAGAAAGATATGCAACATCGATGTAGAAAATATGATCACCTTGAACCGTATTTTTACTAATTGCAAGGTAGCAATCCAAAAATACTCGGGAGGGAAGTTTGATTTGGCTACGAATAGAACTATCGTTTACATCAGAAAAAATCTCTAGAGAAGGATTGAGCAATGTCTCTGCGAGAAGATACTCTTTAAAAATGGGCATAACAGTACGTTCTTGCAGAAAAACATGTTGTGGTAGCCAGCTGTTTAGGGCTTCTTGATACAGTTTTTGATCCTCTTGGAGAAGCTTTGAACAGGCATCATAGTCAGATACACTTATTGCGCCATTGAAAGTGATAAAAGACATCAGCCGTAATAGCTGTTCGTCTTTAGAATAAAGGTTTTTGACGACTTGAATGGATTCGGGGTCCTTATAGTGAGGAAGAATGAGGTCTTTTAAATAATCTAATTTCTTTTGCTCACGCAAAAGCAATTCCTGAATAATGCTATATATTAAATGACTCGAACTGTTCGCTTTCATTGAAAGACGAAGAGAATTGAGGTCATCACTAGAATGGAGGACATCTTCGACTTGTCGTGCTAAGATTCGTAGCACCTGAGCATAACCAATAAATGTACGAGGCTGATTATTTCCAATTATGGAAGCTATGTGATCAATATATTTTTGAATTTCAGTCTTTTGGGCAGCAGTAATATTGAGTTTTTGGTAAGAGAGATACTGGTATATGAATTCTGAAGCGGATGCTTCATGAAAATATTCAATGCTGTAATGCGTAATACCAAAACCGTATTTTTGACAGGTCTTTAGTAAAAATTCGGCCATTTCAGTTCGAGCTGTCAAAATGATTGATGGACTCAAACTATCTCTTAAGATGCTACCAATCTCTTCGAGAAAACTTTCGATTCCTTCATGTTGAGAAATTAAAGCGGCCTCATCAAAAGCGTCGAGAACAACAAAGCTCTTTCCGGATTTGAGATTTTCATAAAACAAATCCTGTTGTTGACCTTTTCCAATGCCTACTGCGTGAGCAACCTCACCAGCAAAGGCCGTTCCACTGACACGTTTAGCGGCAGTATTCCAGTATAACCCGTGGTATTTGTAGGCAATGTGCTTTGCGAGTGTTGTTTTGCCAACTGCACCGGGTGAAGAAATTAGAATGAAGGGACCGCTTTGCAAATGTTCATGGAGTTTTAGAGGGGGGTCAAAGAAAAATTCTTCAGAGTCCACTTTGTTAAGAACTGAGTAATCTGTTAGGTTTGGTAGTTCGCAATGGCTAAATGATGAGAGTACAGTTGATACAGAGTATTCTTGAGTATCCATAAGACACACCTCGGCATAATCGACAAACTGTGTTTCGAAAGCGAATTCTAATATAGTAATATAATACACGTTTGTCGGCAGGAGGTCAATAAGTGTTTAATTACAAACTTGTAAAGTGAGTTTTGTCGAGGTAGACAGGGCCATATAGATGTTCTGGCATCTGCGAATAAGTGCGATTTGAATTATTGGGAGACAGTATTTGGAAATATATATCAAGAAGCGGGAGAGATTATTACCGCCTCAAAAGTTACGTTTGTAGCAGATCTGTAGCAAATCGAGCTTATTTAACGAATTGACGTTCTAAAAATCGAAAAGCCATCATGCATCACACGCAGGGGGTCTGGGGTTCGAGTCCCTAATTCTCCACCAAATGCAAGCCACTAACGAAAGTTAGTGGCTTTTCTTTTTATGTAATGCAGCTGATGCTAGAGTATGGAGAATTAGGGACTCGAACAGCAGCGGAGCCGACCGCCGCCTGCGGCGGAAACAGGGAGGCGAGGCTGGGGCTGCGTTCTGATTTTTCAAGGCCCCGTCAAGGGGCTGCGGAAAAATCAGTAAACGCAACCCGTCAAGGCGGCACACCTCAGATTCAGCTTCTGGGGGAATGTCTACCGGGGAAGCTGAATCCGGATTCTTTACAAAGAGGACTCGTATATTTTATCTGCATCTTGCCTCCCGGCAGAAAAGACGGTACAATGAAATAAAGCACAGCAGGGGGCGGGCGAGATGGAGAAACTGGAAGCGAAGCTGAAAGCAGTGGACTGGGCCGTGCGGGATGTACTGGTGGGTACTATGCGCAGCCCGCAGCAGCTGGATATTTGCCGGAAGCACTGCTTTTATTACATCCCGGCAGAGCGCCTGCAGGACAGTGATTTTCCTGTCCGCTATGTGGCCCTTTACCAGTCACAGTATGTGTTCGGCGCACAGGCAGGTGTCCGGTACTACGGCGAAGTTACGAAATGCAGCGCCGTCCGCCGGAGCGCTATCACAGAGGTCAGCCCCCGGAGAGGGACGGAAGGAAATTTTTATTACCGCTTCGACATCCGGGAATGGAAGCAGCTGAATCGGCCCATCGAGGCCAAAGAAACGGGCTTTGTAAGGGATTTTACCAACCTGTTCCTGCTGGAGCACAGTGTCCAGACGCCGGAACTCTGGCTCCGCACGGAAGAGGAATACCGCCTTTGTTCGGCCCTGAAGCGGGCCGTCTGGGGCGACACCATCAATGAACCGGACAACGGCCTTGCATTTGAATTCCGGGGTTTCACCGTGAGCTTTGCGGAGGGGAAAATTTTCGTTTCAGACGAAGGCCGCGCTTTTGCGCGGTATGAGATCTCACATTTTTTGCAGGATCCCGGCGCTGTGGTCCGGGGCATCCGAAGAGAATGCCTCCGGAGGGATTCCATGAGGGAACTCTCGAAGATTTGAATCGTTCCTATTATTTACTTCTGCACTCCTGCGGCGCACTGCTCGATGAACTGCTTGGCGACGCGGGGGCTGCGGCCTCCGGCACGGATGGCGAAGGCTTCGGCCTTGGTCAGCAGCTCGTCGTGGGGCATCTCGATGCCGTGCTGTTTGGCAAGCTCGGTGAGGATGACCTCGAACCGGGCTTTCTCAGGCCGCTGGAAGGTGACGGTGAGGCCGAACCGGGCCGAAAGGCTCATCAGCTCCTGACGGGTGTCGGCCTCGTGGATGTCATCGCCGGTGCGGTCGGAGAGGGTTTCCTTGATGAGGTGGCGGCGGTTGGAGGTAGCGTAAACGGCGATGTTCCGGGCTCTGCCGCCCACGCTGCCCTCGAGGATGGCTTTCAGGGCCGCAAAGTTGTCGTCGTTGGCCGTGAAGCTCAAATCGTCGATGAAGAGGATGAACTTCAGTGGGTTCGCGGCCAGCTTGTCCATCAAATCGGGGATCTGATAGAGCTGGTTCTTCTTGACTTCCACGAGGCGCAGGCCGTCGGCGGCGAACTCGTTGGCGATGGCCTTGACGGTGCTGGACTTGCCCGTACCGGCGTCGCCGTAGAGCAGGACGTTGTTGGCAGGCATCCCGGCCAGCAGGGCGCGGGTGTTGGCGATGACCTTCTCCCGCTCCTGCTCGTAGCCCGGCAGCTCGTCGAGGCGCTGGGGGTCGGGGTAGCGCACCGGCACCAGCTGGCCGTTCTCGACCGTGAAGACGTGGTGCTTGGCGAACATTCCGTAGCCCTTTTTGCCCACCTCGCTCATCCGCTGGGCGTAGGCGGCGTGGAGGTCGATGGCCTTCGTCTCCCACCGGGGCAGGAAAGGCAGCTTGTCGGCGGCACCGGCGGCGTCCAGAAGCTCGTCCAGCGTCAGGCTGCACAGCTGCCGCAGGAAGTCCAGCTCATTGTCCAGTGCAGTCTGCAAGACGGGCGGCACTTCGCTGACAGCTGCCTGCCGGACACAGACCGTCTCGGCTTCGAGGACGGCAGCGGAAAGGTATTCGCCGAAATTGATGGTGTGCTCGAAGAGGGCTGCTTCGAAGGAAGCAGCCGCGTCGCACACAGCTCCCGTGCTCTGGGGGGCAGCGGCCATCCGGTCGGTGAGGTCAACAAATTTTGCAATGACGTCATCGTCCAGCAGGGCGCGGAAGATGACCAGCCCGTGGAGCCGGGCGTTCCATTCTGTGAGGTTCATAATCTTGTTCCTTTATACTCTTTTTTGGAAAACCCCTCCGTCACGCCTGACGGCGTGCCACCTCCCCTATCGAGGGGAGGCCTTGGCATGGCGGAAAACTTCATCTCTTCGCCAGAGGCTCCCCTACAAGGGGAGCTGGCTGCGAAGCAGACTGAGAGGTTGTACGAAGACGGGCCTGCCCATGAACCGCAGGCGTGACGGAGAGGTTAAAAATTAAGCGCGTACTCCCAAAGTATACAGCGATGTAAGGCCCTGCGCAAGATGGTGTTTAATTATCTTCATGTTTGCCATGATTCACGTTACAAATCGTCGATTGACAACGGCCCGATTTATAGTATAATTGACCCAACAAATGCACAGATGGGAAAAAGTAACGCAGGATACCCGCTTTTCAGAGAGCTGCCGGACGATGCAAGGCAGCAGGCGGCCCGGCGCGGAATCCTCCCGGAGCAGCCTGCTGAAGGACGATATATGGGACGTCTGCTAAGCAGAGCCGGTGGCGGCCGTTAGAGCGCAGGGCTTTGTTGGAAGCCCGTGAGAGGGCGCGGAAAGCGTCAACGAGAGTGGTACCGCAGAGAGTTTTGGATTGATTCCAGGTCTTTGTCTCTTGGATAAGGGGACAGAGACCTTTTGTTTATCAGGCGCTGCTCCCTGAGAGTGTTGGGAAAAAAGTGTATAAAGTGGAAAATGGAAACGGAAACAGGAGAAACTCACCATGCAGTTGAACGGTTCTCAAATCTTTGTAGAGGTGCTCTGTGAGCAGGGAGTGGACACCCTCTTCGGCTACCCCGGCGGCGCAGTGCTGAACCTCTACGACGAGCTGTACAAAAACGCCGACCGCATCACCCATGTGCTGACCGCCCATGAGCAGGGCGCATCCCACGCGGCGGACGGCTACGCCCGTGCAACGGGCCGCACCGGCGTGGTGCTGGCCACCAGCGGCCCGGGCGCAACGAACCTCGTCACTGGCATCGCCACCGCCTATATGGACTCTGTGCCGATGGTGGCTTTCACCGGCAACGTGACCACGGAGGGCCTGGGCAAGGACGGCTTCCAGGAAGCCTACATCGAGGGCATCACGATGCCCATCACCAAGCACAACTTCACGGTGCGCCGGGTCGAAGACCTGGCCGACACCATGCGTGCGGCTTTCCGTATCGCCCAGAGCGGCCGCAAAGGCCCGGTGCTGGTGGACATCCCGAAGGATGTCACAGCTGCGGTGTGTGAGTTCACCCCGAAAAAGCCGGAGCCCATCCGCACCGTGACCACCTTCAACGAAGAGCAGGTCAAGTGGGCGGCAGAGATCATCAACGGCGCACAGCGCCCGCTGGTCTACTTCGGCGGCGGCGTCCGCTCGGCGGCCAGCTGCCAGCCCCTGCGTGACCTTCTGAAAAAGGCTGAGATCCCGGCCACTTATACCCTGATGGCCGCAGGCGTCGTGCCTTACGGCGACCCGATGAACATCGGCATGGTGGGTATGCACGGCTGCTACACCTCGAACCGGGCGGTGGCCGACTGCGATGTCCTTATTGCGGTGGGCGCCCGCTTCTCCGACCGCGTGGCCCTGAACCCCAAGACCTTCGCCAAGAATGCGACCATCATCCAGATCGACATCGACGCCAGCGAGCTGGGCAAGAACGTGGATGTTGACCTTGCCATCGTGGGTGACGCTGCCTATGTGCTGAACGCTATGCTCCCGATGATCGAGGACAAGAAGCATCCCGACTGGATGAAGATGATCCACGAGTGGCAGGCACAGGATTACCACCCGGTGTCCGACGCCTCCCGCCTGATGCCCCATCAGGTCATCGGCGAGGTCTGCAACCAGTGTGGCCCCGAGGCGGTCTACGTCACCGATGTGGGCCAGCACCAGATGTGGGCGGCACAGTACCTGCGCCACGCCAAGAGCCGCGGCTTTATCACCAGCGGCGGTCTGGGCACCATGGGCTTTGGCTACGGTGCCGCCATTGGCGCACAGATGGCTCTGGGCCGCGACCAGCGGGTGGTCATGTTTACCGGCGACGGCTCCTTCCACATGAACCTGAACGAGGCCTGCACCGCCGTGAGCTATGAGCTGCCCATCATCACCGTGATCTTCAACAACTCGGTGCTGGGCATGGTGCGCCAGTGGCAGAACATCTTCTACGAAAAGCGCTACAGCCAGACCGACCCCCACCGCAAGACGGACTTCGTCAAGCTGGCCGAGGGCTTTGGCCTGAAGGGCTACCGCTGCAGAAACCTGCCGGAGTTTCAGGCTGCCTTTGCCGATGCAATGAAGCAGAAAGGCCCTACTTGGATCGAGTGCATCATCGATAAGGACGAAAAGGTGCTGCCCATGATCCCCGGCGGCGGCGATATCAACGACATCATCATGGAATAAGGAGGACACAGCCATATGGAATCCAACAAGCGCAGGGTCATCAGCCTGCTGGTGGACAACCAGAGCGGTGTTCTGGCCCGTGTGTCCAACCTGTTCTGCCGCCGCGGCTTCAACATCGACAGCCTGACGGTCTCGGCCACCAACGACCCCTCCATCAGCCGTATCACGGTCACGCTGCGCGGCAGCGAGCAGGCCCTCAGCCAGCTGGAAGTCACCCGCCAGGTCTTTGAGCTGGACCCCGAAAAGAGCCTGCAGCGCGAGCTGTTGCTTTTAAAGGTGGCTTGCGACAACCACAGCCGCGCCGAGCTGCGGGAAATTTCCAGCATCTACAAGGCCAAGATCATCGATCTGTCGCCGGACAGCATGGTCTTTGAACTGACCGGCAAGCCCGATAAGATCGACGCGTTCCTGACCATGTTCAATGGCTACGAGATCTTGGAGCTCTGCCGTACCGGCGTAACCGCGCTGGAGCGCGGCGGCAAACACCAGCACATGCAAAAGCCCGCACAGGAGGTGCGGGATGCGCAGTTGCCCCTGCCGGGCACCCATTGCCCGCAGAAATAGCAAAAAGGTTGAAATCTTCCACCAATCCGTAGGGGTCGATGCTTGTATCCGCCCCTACAAAACGGTATCCACACAATTTGTTTTTCGTTAAAAATTAAAAATAAAAAAATTCAACATTAAAAAGGAGACACCCACCATGGCTATCAACAAGTATTATGATTCCGACTGCAACCTCGGCGTTCTCGACGGCAAGACGGTTGCTGTCATCGGTTTTGGTTCCCAGGGCCACGCCCACTCCGAAAACCTGGCCGAGAGCGGCGTCAACGTCGTCGTCGGTCTGCGCAAAGGCTCTGCCCACTGGGAGAAAGCCTCTGAGTTCGCCGCCACCCACGAGAACTTCAAGGTCATGGAAGTCGAAGAGGCTGCCAAGGCCGGCGATGTTGTTATGATGCTGGTTCCCGACGAGCTGTGCGCTGACATCTACAACAGCCAGGTCGCCCCCTACATGACCGAGGGCAAGGCCCTGGCCTTCGCTCACGGCTTCAACATCCAC
>ENA-ORPH01002114-ORPH01002114.1-human-gut-metagenome-genome-assembly--contig:-NODE-2114-length-17210-cov-2.855319_pt1 | contig 17210 bp, 10 predicted proteins | sample MGYA00242142_ERZ509074 | MGnify/ENA primary metagenome ERZ509074 (study PRJEB26280, sample SAMEA2338724) | human gut metagenome | biome: human gut; feature: human-associated habitat; material: faeces...
ACTGCCGCCTTTGCACTTGAAACGCAGTCCTCAATACTGGCAGAAGTGGAAAGACCCGATTTATTCTTATCCTTATCCGCAGTTCCGATCAGCTCCTGATACTTTGCAACAAGCTCATCTATCTTTTTTGCGGTTTCCGCATCGGTCTTCAGCTTTGTAATACTGCCGTAGTCCCCGATCTCTTTTACCGCATCTTCTTTTTCTTTCTGCAGTGTATCTGTCTTTGACTGTGTCTGCGTCGTCTGCTGTGTCCCCGCTGTCTGCGTTGCCATAACAGGTGTTACATTTCCCAGAACAAGCATTGCAGACAGAAGTGCAATTCCCGTTTTTTTCAATTTCATAGTCATGAAACGAACTCCTCCTTTATTTCATGCGCTGTATGCCCATTATTGTTCTCTTCCTGCTTCAATACTGACGATCTTACCGTCAGAAATCCGGAAAATCCGGTCTGCAAACCCGGCCAGATGGTCGTCATGCGTTACCATAACAAGCGTCTGGTTTTGTTCATGTATGATCTTTCTGATCAGCTCCATTACTTCCGCCGAAGTATGGGAATCCAGATTGCCCGTCGGTTCATCCGCAAAAATAATCTGCGGATTGACAACAAGTGCCCTTGCAATTCCGACTCTCTGCTGCTGTCCGCCTGACATCTGCGTCGGTTTATGGTTCTTATGTCCGGAAAGCCCTACCAGATCAAGCACCTGCGCTGCTTTTTCCAGCCTTTTTGCCTTATCCATTCCCTGAAAGGTAAGCGGCAAAGCTACATTTTCCACAGCACTTAAAGCCGGCAGAAGATTAAACGACTGAAAGATAAAGCCGATATGTTCTCTTCTGAACTTTACGAGCTGGTTTTCACTTTTCTTTTCGATATGTTCTCCCGCGATCACGATCTGTCCCTTTGTCGGTTTTTCAAGTCCTGCCAGCATATTCAAAAGCGTAGACTTACCGGAACCGGATGTACCTACGATAGAACAGAACTCTCCCTTTTGAATGGTGAAATCCACGCCATTCAGCGCCTTTACCTTACTGTCACCAACTCGGTATACCTTATAGAGATCTTTTACGCGGATAACTGTTTTACCTGCCATCTATCGCTCCATTTTCCAAAATGCCGCACTGTATGGTGCCAGCTCACTGCCACCGCCAAAATCATGTATATCGCCCGTTATTAAATCGACAGCCTGTCCACAGCCCGCATCAAAATGTGCTGTGTAGCTGTTCTCATCCGCATTGATCGCAACGAATACTCTTTCACTTTCTGTCTCTCTTGCAAAGATGCACTGTCTGTTTGTCAGTACCACGCTGCGGAAGCTTCCATAATTCAACGCTTCGCTGTTCTTCTTTGCTTCTGCCAGCTTTGTAATAAAAGCAGACAGGTCATTATATACAGGTGCATCAAAGCTTGCGCGGAGCGCCGGATCCCCCTCGCTCTTATTAGCCTTTGCGCCCCATTCACTTCCGTAATACACACATGGGATGCCCGGCATACCAAACATCATCGCATAAATAAGCGGCAGATGCTTTTCGTTTGTCAGATTGCTTGCAATTCTTGAAACATCGTGGTTATCCACAAATGATAACAGATGTTTTCCTTTATATAACGTCCAGTTTTCCGGTCCGAACTGACGCAGCAAAGAATGAACGATCTCAAACATGTTCATGCTGTTGAAGCTGGAGAACAGTCCCTTGTAACACTCGTAATTCGTTACGGAGTGGAACATCTGGTCATTCATCATTCTGTTATAATCTCCATGCAGCATTTCCCCTACCAGAAAGAAATCCTGCTTCTGACTGTCACAGAAGCTCCGCAGCCGTCTTGCAAAGTCTTCGTCCAGGCAATATGCCACATCAAGGCGCAGTCCGTCGATATCAAATTCCTCGATCCAGCCCTTGATCGCGCTGAAAATATGCTGTACCACCTCTTCGTTTCTGAGATTTAATTTGACCAGATCATAGTTGCCTTCCCAGCCTTCATACCAGAGGCCGTCATTATAATTGGAATTGCCGCCGAAATCGATCCTGGCAAACCAGTCTTTATAACGTGAGTTTTCCCGGTTCTGTAAAACATCCTGAAATGCCCAGAATCCTCTGCCCACATGATTGAACACGCCGTCCAGCACAACACGGATACCTTCCTTATGTAATGCATCACATACTTTGGCAAAATCTGCATTCGTGCCAAGACGCTTATCGATCTTTGTATAATCTCTTGTATTATAGCCATGCGTATCAGATTCAAACACCGGCGAGAAGTAGATTGCATTTGCTCCCAGCTTTTTGATGTGCGGGATCCAGTCGATCACTTTCTGAATTCTGTTTACTTCCACACCATCGTTTTCAAACGGAGCACCGCAAAAGCCCAGCGGATAAATCTGATAAAACACACTTTCATATGCCCACATAATTCCATTCCTCTTTTCTGAAGTTTGTTTTTCTTATCTTGTTTTTCTTATCTTGTTTTTCTTTAGCGCTCATTATGATTTGCTCACGAATTCCGTGCTGTCGCACTCCATATCCTGCTACGGTATCCCTTGCAGGATATTCGTTCGCTAATGGCGCTAGAAAAACAAATGCCACCTGTCATGGAACCACGGCTCACGCACAATCGTCTACGACGATGAACCGCGGCTACATCATGCATCTTTGATGCATGACAGTTGTCGCTTGTTTTTCTTTAGCGCTCATTATTATATCACACTCCGGTTGCAAAACCAAGATATGGCTCCCGGATTCCGGCATGGTTTTTGTGAAATATATGTGACTGCTGCCATTTTGCATTTTCATTTTGCATCTGCTGTTATTTTATAGATTTATCTTTTCTCAGTTAACATAAGCATGATTTACGATTCGCTTTATTTTGCAAGATGTCTTGCAAGATGTTTTTTATATCTGCAAGAGTGACATTTGAAATAAGTTATCCACTTTTCCCAAGAAATCCACACTTTCCACATAGTTATCCACAGATTATGACAAACCTGTCTTATCCGAAATTTGCTGTCCAAAATTGCAAAAAATGCATGTCATAATTGATTTTTCGAGTTTTCTCGACATTTTATCAATTTCATAACATGCATTCTTATTTTTCTTTTATGTCAACTTTCCTATGTGGATATCTTTGCGTTTCAAGTGTTATTTATCATCCTTGGTGTATTTCCAAAAGTTATCCACCGCCTCTGCACAGGTTGCCCCCGTTACACACCGGTAGGACTGCCACTCCCGTGGGAACAGCTTCTGATAACCGGTCTGCAAAAAACGGTCATCCAGAAGTGCTACAATCCCACGATCCGTTTCGCTTCTGATCACTCTGCCTGCTGCCTGCTGTACCTTGTTCATGCCCGGATAGCGATAGGCAAAATCAAAGCCGTTTTTTCCCTCCGCATTAAAATAATCCTTCAACAATTCCCTCTCAAAGCAGACCTGCGGCAGACCGGTTCCCACAATAATGGCACCGATCAGACTTTCCCCCTTCAAGTCGATCCCTTCCGAGAAAATACCTCCCAGCACACAAAAGCCGAGCAGACTCTTATCCTCCTGTTCAATCTCCATATGCACAAGGCTTTCCCATGAGGCAGCTCTGCTTCTATCATCGGTATCCGGATGAGGTTCTGCTATTGCAAAACGCTTCAGGAACTGCTCTCTTGCCGCTTCATTCATATACTCCTGCTGCGTGATACACTCCTGTGTTTCTTCTATATAAAAGCGATCCATATAACAGTTATATACCTGCTCCAAAAACTGGTGGGACGGAAAGAAGATCATATAATTACCATTCCTCTGCGCTACAATATCAGAAATATAGGAAGCAATATGATAATATTCCAGTTCGCAGCGTCTCGTGTAACGGCTTGTGACATCACTTGCCAGAAGCAGCTGCATCTGTTCCTTATGAAATGCAGAGCTTGCATACACTTCAAAATCTTCCTTCGTTCCGCCTAAAAGCTGCTTATAATACTGGATGGGCAGAAATGTCGCCGAAAACAGGATGGATGCAACCCCCTCGTCCATACATTCCTGCAGGCGCGAAGATGGATCGATACAATACTCCCGGATCAGGAAGCTGCCATCCTCCCTGAGACGCGTATAGATCCTGTAGTGGTCATCCAGCCGCTCACTGACGTCCAGAAACCGTCCGGCTTCAAAATAAAACTGCAGAATTTCTTCCCGCACCGGACTATCCTCATGATCCTCCAGATAAGTACCTATCGCGCTGTGCAGTCTGGATAGCTGCATTGTAAAGCTGCCTGCTGATTCCACGACCATATCACATTGCTCCTTTTTGAGCGCAAGCAATTCCTTATTACAGCGGTCAATATATTTATCCAGTCCCGTCTTATATTCTTTAACAGTCTTCTTCAAAGTAAGAAAATCTTCTTTCACAAGCTGTGCACTGTACATTTCCCGCCCACGTTCCACAAGATTGTGTGCTTCATCGACAAGAAACAGATAAGGGCCTTTGGTCCCCTCCGCAAAAAAACGTTTCAAGTGCACATAGGGGTCAAACAGGTAGTTATAATCACAGATCACCGCATCCGAAAACAGGCTCATATCCAGCGACATCTCAAACGGACAGACCATAAACCGCTCCGCATACTCCAGCACAGTATCCCGGTCAAAGCAGTCCCGTTCCTGCAAAAGTGCATAAATGGCATCATTGATCCTGCTGAAATGTCCTTTTGCATAAGGGCAGTCCACAGGATTGCAGCTGCATGCCTCCATTGGGCATATCTTTTCTTTTGCGGTCAGCAGCACGGTTTTATAGCAAAGTCCGTTTTCTGCCAGGATTGAGAACGTTTCTTTCGCTACTGTCCTTGTGATCGTTTTTGCCGTCAGATAAAAAATCCTGTCTGCCTTTTCCTCCCCGACTGCCTTCACCGCCGGGAAGATCGTAGAGATTGTCTTGCCTACGCCGGTCGGTGCCTGAATGAACAGCTTCTTTTTGTGGCAGATCGTCTGGTACACATGTCCGACCAGTTCCTTCTGCCCTGTGCGGTAATCAAACGGAAAAGCAAGCGCATGAATGCTCTCCTGCCGCTTCTGATGCCATTCATAGGTAAAGTCCGCCCATTTTTTATATTGATCCATAAGATTCCAGAACCAATTACGGACTTCTACCCTTGTATAGGTTTCATGGAAATACTTAATCTCTTCCGTATCCATGTTGCAATAGGTCATACGGACACCGATCTCCCGCAGGTCTTCTTTTTCTGCCACAATAAATGCATAACAGAGCGCCTGCATCAGATGTACTTTCTTTGGCTCCCTGATATGCTTCAGTTCCTGGTAGGTTCCCTTGATCTCATCTACGATCACCTGTCCGTTTTCCCGGTGGATCACGCCATCCGCACGTCCCTCAATCTGAATTTGATAGTTCTCATATGGTACGATATAACGAAGAGGCACCTCCGCTTCATACTCCAGCCCCATGCGTTTCTGGATCATTCTGTGGATCCTGCTTCCGTCCTGCATGGCATCCGGCGAAGCCGCATGTCTGTTATCAATATCGCCTTCCCGGAAAATAAATTCCACAAGATTCCGCACCGAAATCTGAATATCCACGTTGGTACCTCCCTTCTGTTTTCTCTGCCTGTGTTTTCTGCCTGTATTTTTCTCTATATTTGCTATCTGCTATAATCTGTATTTTTATCCATGTTTCCTTCCTATTTTCCATACTGCATGGATTCTCCGCCCGGAGCCTCCTCCCGAATTCTCTGCATGGATCCTCACATAGCATCTTTCTTATTGTCTCCCACCGCATGGAAGGTGTCAAGTATCGTATGCAGGTTATGGATGATGGTCTGCCTTTTATCTCCTGCTGCCATTCATACACATTTGTTGAAAATCATTATTTGGGATGAATACCAATACAAAATCCGGCAAACAGAGACGAGATACGCTCTGCGAATCTCGCTCTGATTAGCGGTCGTCAAATGCGTGCATTTTCCTCGTCGCCATAACAAAAAACACCCCCGACAACGTCGGGGGTGTTCGTCTGTTTCTGCAATATAATTAGCAGGCCATTGCATACTTGCCAAGATATTTTTCAAAGCCTTCATCATAGCCGTGACAGCATACTGTCAATGCCTGTCTGAAGTCCAGAGCTAATACGCCTAAAATGGATTTTGCGTCTACTGTATAGTGATTATAAGAAATGTCAATGTCAAAATCGCACGCGGATGCTCTCTTTACAAATTCCTTTACCTCATCATGTCTTAAAAAAATCTTGTGTTGTGTCATAGAAATTACCACCTTTCTTACTATGCCAGAATACTGATTTTTGTTTCATTGTTTGCATTATACCCAATTCACGCCAAAAGTAAAGTATTTATTTTAATACAATTTTGCTTTTGGATCTTTTCCGTGCAATCCTGCACAGTGCATTTGTTTCCCATCTGCCGGCATTGTGAAAATTTCACTAATGAAATGTGGTATCCTTTCACTTTTTTGCACATTTTTCTTGCATTATATGTCTTTTTTTCATTTTGCGAGTCAAAATGATGTATTTTTTACTGAACATACAGATTAGAATAACCCATCAGGCTTTCATCTACTTCACGTGCACATTCACGTCCCTGTCTGATCGCTTTGACAACCAGAGATTGTCCTGTGTGCATATCGCCCGCTGCAAAGACATTTTTCACGTTTGTTTTAAAACTATCTTGCTCTGTCTTCACATTGGTTCTTGGCGTCAGCTCCACCTTAAAAGCATCCGTGACGTATTTCTGTGCTCCCAGAAATCCTGCAGCAATGAGTACAAGCTCGCAGTCCATGATCTTTTCACTGCCTGCTACTTCTTTACTATTCATTCTGCCTGTCTGAGGATCCTTTTCCCATGCAAGTTTTACAATCTTAACCGCTTTCAGCCTGCCGTTTTTATCTTTGATGAACTCCTTTACCGTGGATTCATAAATACGCGGGTCATGCCCGAATACAGCGATCGCCTCCTCCTGACCGTAATCTGTCTTACAGATCTTCGGCCATTCCGGCCACGGGTTGTTTGCCGCACGTTTGTCCGGTGCCTTAGGCATCATTTCGATCTGTGTCACGGATTTACAGCCATGTCGCATACAAGTACCGACACAGTCATTTCCGGTATCGCCGCCACCGATGATGATCACGTTTTTGCCCTTTGCGCTGACATAATTTCCGTCCTTGAAATCAGAATCGAGAAGCGATTTTGTATTCCGGCTCAAGAAATCAACCGCAAAGTAAATGCCTTCCGCATCTCTGCCCGGTGCTGTAATGTCACGCGGGTTGGAAGAGCCGCAGCAGAGTACAACACGGTTAAAGTCCGCAAGCAGCTTTGCCGGCTTGATATCCTTACCGATATCTGTATTTGTCACAAATGTGATACCTTCTGCTTTCATCACGTCGATCTTCCGGTCAATGATCCGCTTTTCCAGCTTCATATTCGGAATACCGTACATGAGCAGTCCGCCGATCCGGTCATGACGTTCAAATACCGTTACCAGATGCCCACGCTTATTGAGCTGGTCTGCAACAGCAAGTCCGCTCGGACCGCTGCCGATTACCGCAACCTTTTTACCGGTTCTCACTTTGGGCGGATGCGGCAAAGCATAACCCTTTTCATATGCATTTTCTATGATGGCGTACTCATTTTCCTTAGTTGCCACCGGATCTCCGTAAAGTCCGCACGTACATGCATTTTCGCAAAGTGCCGGGCAGACACGGGAGGTAAATTCCGGAAAACAGTTTGTCTTAGTGAGGCGGCGGTATGCCTGCTCATAGTTTCCAAGATACACAAGGTCATTCCACTCCGGAACGAGGTTCTGCAGCGGACAGCCGGAGGCCATTCCCGCAATCATGGTTCCCGCCTGGCAGAACGGTACACCGCATGCCATACAGCGGGCAGCCTGCATCTGCTGCTCCTTTTTCGGGAGCTGCAGATGAAATTCCTTAAAGTTTTTGATACGCTCAAGCGGGGTAACGGTGTTTCCCGTCTTGCGCTGATATTCCATAAATCCAGTTGGCTTACCCATAATTCTTCTTCCTCCTACTTACGCATGCTTTCGTAAAATGCTTCAATCTGTGCCTGTTCGCTGCTAAGACCCTTGTCTTCCATCTGGGCACTCAGCATCATCATGCGCTTATAGTCATTCGGAATGATCTTCTTGAATTTCGGCAGATATTCGTCAAAGTGTGTGAGAATTTCTTTACCTTTTTCAGAGCCGGTGTGTGCGACGTGTTTTTCAATCATGTTTTTCAGCTCTGCAATATCGTATTTGCTTTCTACCAGTTCAATCGAAATCATTTCCTTGTTCAAATTGCGGTACAGGTTGCTCTTTTCATCCAGGACATAAGCGATACCGCCGCTCATACCGGCTGCAAAGTTCTTTCCGGTTGCGCCGAGGACAACGACACGGCCGCCGGTCATATACTCGCATCCATGCTCACCGACACCCTCGACAACGGCGTAAGCACCGGAGTTTCTGACACAGAAACGCTCTCCTGCGATACCGTTGATGTACGCCTCACCGCTCGTTGCGCCATAGAGGGCAACGTTTCCGACGATGATGTTTTCTTCCGGTTTATACTTTCTTGCTTTCGGCGGGGAGACAACCAGTTTTCCGCCGGAGAGGCCTTTTCCGAAGTAATCGTTCGAATCGCCCTCAAGTTCCAGGGTCAGTCCTTTTGGAATAAATGCTCCGAAGCTCTGTCCGCCGGCACCCTTACACTGTACGGTGTACGTATCCGGCTCCAGAGAGGTGCCGAATTTTCTGGTGATCTCGGCACCAAGAATCGTTCCCACGGTACGATCGGTGTTGGTGATCTCGACTTTGACGGTCTTCTTCTCTTTCTTATCCATTGCCGGACCGAATTTCTTTAAGAGTACCTTCTCATCCAGGTTTGCGCCAAGTTTGAAGTCGTAAACATCTTTCGGATCGAACGTTACCTTCTCGCCTGCTTTTGCAAACGGATTGTTCAGGATCTGGCTTAAGTCTATGCGGTCTGCGTGCTCGTTCGTCACTTTATCATTTCTCTTTAAGAGGTCGGAACGGCCGACCATCTCGTCAACGGTGCGGAAGCCAAGTTTTGCCATGTATTCCCGCATCTCTTCTGCGATGAAGCGCATGAAGTTGATGACGTACTCCGGTTTGCCGCGGAAACGTTTGCGCAGCTCCGGGTTCTGGGTTGCAATACCCATCGGGCAGGTATCGAGGTTGCAGACACGCATCATAACGCATCCCATCGTTACAAGCGGTGCGGTCGCAAAACCGAATTCCTCGGCGCCAAGGAGTGCTGCAATCACAACGTCACGGCCGCTCATCAGCTTACCATCGGTCTCGATCATGACACGGTTGCGGAGGCCGTTTTTGATCAGCGTCTGATGGGTCTCGGCAAGGCCTAACTCCCATGGAAGTCCTGCATTGTGGATGGAACTTCTCGGTGCTGCTCCCGTTCCTCCATCATATCCGGAAATCAGGATAACCTGTGCTCCGGCTTTTGCAACACCGGCTGCGACAGTACCAACACCTGCTTCGGATACCAGTTTAACGGAGATTCTTGCATTCACATTCGAGTTTTTCAGGTCATAAATCAGCTGTGCAAGGTCCTCGATGGAGTAGATGTCGTGGTGCGGCGGCGGGGAAATCAGGGATACACCCGGTGTGGAGTGACGTGTTTTTGCAATCCACGGGTAAACCTTTCCGGCCGGTAAGTGGCCGCCCTCGCCCGGTTTTGCACCCTGGGCCATCTTGATCTGGATCTCTTTTGCACTGACAAGGTATTTACTGGTAACGCCGAATCTTCCCGATGCTACCTGTTTGATCGCGGAGCATCTCTCCGGGGATTCGAGACGGTCATCACTCTCACCGCCCTCACCAGTGTTGGATTTTCCATGCAGACGGTTCATGGCAATTGCCAGTGTCTCATGTGCCTCCTGGGAAATAGAACCGTAGGACATCGCACCTGTTTTGAATCGTTTTACGATAGAATCTACGCTCTCGACTTCTTCGAGCGGAACGCCCTGCTCCGGATAATCGAAGTCCATCAGGCTCCGCAGATAGCCGCTCTCCTCGCTGTCGACCATTGCTGTGTACTCTTTGAACATCTTGTAGTCGCCGCGTCTTGTGGACTCCTGCAGTGTATGAATGGTGCGCGGATTGTAGCGGTGCTCCTCGCCCTGGCTTCTCGATTTATGACGGCCGATACTGTCCAGTGTCAGATCGGTAGACAGCTCCAGCGGATCGAATGCCTGGGAATGACGCTCATCGACATCTTTTGCAATGTCTTCCAGGGTAATACCGCCGACACGGCTGACCGTACCGGTGAAGTATTTGTCGATGACATCTGCTGAGATACCGATGGCCTCGAAGATCTGGGAACCCTGATACGACTGGATCGTGGAGATACCCATCTTCGCTGCGATTTTTACGATACCAGAGATGACTGCGTGATTGTAATCTTCAACGGCTGCGTAGTAATCTTTCTTGATCATGCCCTCTTCGATCAGCTCATGGATCGTGTCGAGTGCCAGATACGGGTTGATTGCGCAGGCACCGTAGCCGAGCAGTGTTGCGAAATGGTGCACCTCGCGCGGCTCGCCGGACTCCAGAATAATCGCAAGAGAAGTTCTCTTTTTCGTTTTTACCAGATGCTGATGAACCGCAGATACAGCCAGGAGGGATGGAATCGCCACATGGTTCTCATCGACGCCGCGGTCAGAGAGAATCAGGATGTTGGCTCCTGCCCGGTGTGCACGGTCAACCTCGACGAAAAGGCGGTCCATCGCACGGTCAAGCGGTGCGCTCTTGTAGTAGGTGATCGGAACAGTCACTGCCTTGAAGCCTTCGACTTTCATGTTCTTGATCTTCAGCATATCGGTATTGGTCAGGATCGGATTGTTGATCTTTAATACCTGGCAGTTCTTCGGCTCCTCCTCAAGCAGGTTTCCGTCACGTCCGACGTAAACGCTTGTGGAAGTTACGATCTCCTCACGGATGCAGTCGATCGGCGGGTTCGTTACCTGTGCGAAGAGCTGTTTGAAATAGTTGAACAGCGGCTGATGCTCATGGGAGAGAACGGCAAGCGGGGTATCGATACCCATCGAAGCGGTTGCCTCGACACCGTTTAATGCCATCTTTCCGATGGAGGAACGGTACTCCTCGTAGGTGTAGCCGAACGCTTTCTGCAGGCGCATCCGCTCTTCTTTCGTGTACTCTTCGACCGGCAGATTCGGGATTTTGATATCCTTTAACTGTACCAGATAACTGTCGAGCCATTCGCCGTACGGCTGTTTCTTTGCATAATATTCTTTGACTTCCTCATCGTTTAAGACTTTTCCCTGTACGGTGTTGACGAGAAGCATCTTGCCCGGATGGAGACGCTCTTTTAAGACGATTTTTTCTTCCGGAACTTCCAGAACACCGACCTCAGAGGAGAGGATCAGAAATCCATCGTTAGTGATGTAGTAACGGGAAGGACGAAGACCGTTGCGGTCAAGCACTGCTCCCATCACATCTCCGTCGGAGAACAGGATCGATGCCGGTCCGTCCCACGGCTCCATCATCGTTGCATAATACTGATAGAAATCACGTTTCTCCTGGGAAATCGTATCGTTGTTTGCCCACGGCTCCGGGATCGTGATCATGACAGCCAGCGGAAGATCCATACCGCTCATGGTCAGGAACTCGAGTGTGTTGTCGAGCATTGCAGAGTCAGAACCCTGGGTGTTGACAACCGGCAGAACCTTGTGCAGTTCATCCTGCAGCATCGGGGAGGACATCGTCTCCTCACGGGCCAGCATCTTGTCGGCGTTTCCGCGGATGGTGTTGATCTCGCCGTTGTGTACGATGAAACGGTTCGGATGGGCTCTCTCCCAGCTTGGGTTCGTGTTCGTGCTGAACCGGGAATGCACCATGGCGATTGCAGATTCATAATCGACATCCTGCAGATCGCGGAAGAAGGTGCGGAGCTGTCCTACGAGGAACATACCTTTGTATACGATGGTACGGCTGGAAAGGGATGGCACGTAGGTGTTGTCGTTGCTCTGTTCGAAAACACGGCGTACGACGTACAGACGACGGTCGAAAGCGATTCCCTTTTCCACATCCTCCGGTTTTTTGATGAATGCCTGCATGATGTAAGGCATACACTCTCTTGCCTTATGGCCGAGAACTTCCGGAACGGTCGGCACGGTTCTCCATCCAAGGAGTTCCAGTCCCTCTTTTTCCACGATGATCTCAAACATCTTTTTTGCCTGGTTCCGTTTCAGCTCATTTTGTGGGAAGAAGAATACGCCGACGCCGTATTCCCGTTCTCCGCCTAATGAAAAACCGAGGGTCGAACAGGCTTTGGAAAAGAATTTGTGCGATATCTGCAACAAGATTCCTACTCCGTCTCCTGTTTTACCCTCGGCGTCTTTGCCGGCTCTATGTTCAAGATTTTCTACGATTTTTAATGCGTTTTCTACGGTCGCATGGGATTTTTCACCTTTGATATTCACGACGGCTCCGATACCGCAGTTGTCGTGTTCAAAGGAAGAACGGTACAGCCCTTCTTCTCCCATGACACGCTCTTTGCTCTGTGTCATACGGCTTCCCTTCCTTTACTTTCCTTATTTTCGGTTATCCTTTGTCTTTTCTGAAAAGAATGGAGGGGAATCTTTTGTTCCCCGCCGTTCTTTCTGGATTGCCCTTACTATACTCTATTTTTTTCGTCCTGTAAAGAGCAAATTTAATTTTTATATAATTTTTTATATTTTTTCTTAACTTTCTTAGGTTATTACTGCATTTTACCTAATTTTTCATACCATTTATCGATTATTTTGCCGCATGGTACTCGGCTGCTGCTGCGATCAGGCCGCGGAACAGCGGATGCGGACGGTTCGGACGGGATTTGAACTCCGGATGTGCCTGCGTTGCGATGTAGAACGGATGATCTGAAAGTTCTACCATCTCAACGATTCTTCCGTCCGGAGAAACACCGGAGAGAACCATGCCGTTTTCGGTCAGTGCTTTCCGGAAATCGTTGTTTACTTCATAGCGGTGGCGGTGACGCTCGGAAATCTCTTTCTCACCGTACAGCTCCTGTGCTTTCGATCCGTCTGCCAGGACGCATGGATATGCGCCGAGACGTAACGTACCGCCGATATCCTCGATTCCATCCTGATCCGGCATCAGTGCGATCACCGGGTGCATGGTGTTCGGGTTCATCTCGATGCTGTGTGCGTCGTGGTAACCGAGAACGTTTCTTGCATATTCAACAATCGTCAGCTGCATGCCGAGGCAGAGACCGAGGAACGGAATCTTGTTCTCTCTTGCATATCGAATCGCTGTGATCATGCCTTCGATACCGCGGTTTCCGAATCCGCCCGGTACCAGAACACCGTCCACATCGCTCAGATACTCTGCCACGTTCTCCTTGGTTACCAGCTCGGAATCCACCCATTTCAGGTGTACGTTTGCATGGCTTGCAATTCCGCCGTGTTTTAATGCCTCAACAACGCTCAGGTATGCATCATGCAGCTGGATATACTTTCCGACGAGCGCAATCGTCACCTCTTTGTTCGGATGGCGGAGTGCTTCTACCATATGGGTCCAGTCGGACAGATCCGGTTCCGGGCATGGAAGGTGAAGGCTCTCGCAGACAACCTGCGCCAGGTTCTCTTTCTCCATGGCAAGCGGAGCTTCATACAGATACTCCACGTCCAGGTTCTGCAGAACATGGCTTGACGGAACGTTGCAGAACAGAGCAATTTTATCTTTGATCTCGGTGGTCAGCGGATGCTCGGACCGACATACGATGACATCCGGCTGAATACCGATTCCCTGCAGCTCTTTTACGCTCGCCTGCGTCGGTTTTGTTTTCATTTCACCGGAAGCTTTCAGATATGGAATCAGGGTAACATGGATCAGAATGGCGTTCTCGTGTCCGACGTCATGCTGGAACTGGCGGATTGCCTCCAAAAACGGCTGGCTCTCGATATCGCCGACGGTTCCGCCGACCTCAATGATGGCAATACGCTCCTCGTCTACTTCTTTTCCGCGGTAGAAACGGCTCTTGATTTCGTTTGTAATGTGCGGAATGACCTGTACGGTGCCTCCGCCGAAATCACCGTGGCGTTCTTTCTGCAGAACAGACCAGTATACTTTTCCGGTCGTCACGTTGGAATTTTTATCCAGGCTCTCGTCGATGAAACGCTCGTAGTGGCCGAGATCGAGGTCTGTCTCTGTGCCGTCATCGGTAACGAAAACCTCGCCGTGCTGAATCGGGTTCATCGTACCCGGGTCAACGTTGATGTACGGGTCAAATTTCTGCATCGTCACTTTGTATCCTCGGGCTTTTAAAAGCCGTCCAAGGGACGCCGCCGTGATTCCCTTTCCAAGGCCGGAGACTACTCCGCCTGTCACAAAGACATATTTTACTGCCATATTGATTTCCTCCTGCTTTTCTCTTCTGATATTTTCTTTTCCGTCACAAGTTTCTCTAAAAAACAAAAACGATTATAACACATCTCGAATTTCCTGCAACTTTTTTTTACTATTTTTTATTATTTTCGACATTTTCCACGAAATCCTAAATTTCTGCACCATATTTTATACATATCACGATTTTCTTGACATCATCCGCAAAAATGAGTATGATAATCAATGTTTTTAAAACATGCAGGTCTACAACTGAAAAAAGGAGAATACCTATGCAGCCATCGTCAAACAATTGTTATGATACCGGTCTCCGGGAGGAATGTGGTGTTTTCGGCATTTACGATCTGGATGGTGCCGACGTCAGTCCTTCGATCTACTATGGCCTTTCCGCCCTGCAGCACAGAGGACAGGAGTCCTGCGGAATTGCCGTCTCTGACACCAGCGGTCCAAAGGGCCATGTGAAATCCTACAAAGGCCTTGGCCTTGTCAACGAAGTTTTCAAAGAATCCAAATTAGAAGAGCTGTCCGGCAATATCGGCATCGGCCATGTCCGGTACTCTACCACCGGTTCCACTACCGTAGAGAATGCACAGCCGCTCGTTCTGAATTATCTGAAAGGCTCCCTTTCCCTTTCGCACAACGGAAATCTGGTCAACGCTATGGAACTGCGCGAGCAGATGGAAAACACCGGCGCAATTTTTCACACTTCGATTGACTCTGAAATCATCGCCTACGGCATTGCGCGGGAACGCGTTCATTCCAAAACGGTAGAAGAAGCGATTCTGCGCACGGTAAAAGAAATCCGCGGCGCCTATGCCCTTGTCATCATGAGCCCGAGAAAACTCATCGGCGTGCGCGACCCATATGGCTTAAAACCGCTCTGCATCGGAAAGCGGGACAACGCCTGGGTTCTCGCCTCGGAAAGCTGCGCCCTCACTTCGATCGGCGCCGAATTCGTCCGCGATGTCGCTCCGGGAGAAATTGTAACGTTTGACAAAACCGGAAATCTGAAATCCGAATTTATGCCGGTTGACGTAAAAAAAGCGCATTGTATTTTTGAATATATTTATTTTGCCCGCCTCGACAGCAAAATAGACAATATCAGTGTCTACGAGGCCAGAATCCGCGGCGGTGCAACTCTCGCAAAGACCTACCCGGTTGATGCAGACCTCGTCTGTGGTGTCCCGGACTCCGGACTTGCCTCCGCAAAGGGCTATTCCGAAGAATCCGGCATCCCGTTCGGTCTTGCGTTCCACAAAAACAGCTATGTCGGCCGTACCTTCATCAAGCCGACCCAGAAGGAACGGGAATCCAGCGTCAAAATCAAGCTGAGCGTTCTCGAATCTGTTGTAAAAGGAAAACGGATCGTGCTCGTCGACGACTCCATTGTCCGTGGAACAACGATTTCCAACCTGATCACGATGCTTCGCAAAGCCGGCGCGACCGAAGTCCATGTCCGTATCAGCTCTCCGCCGTTCCTGTATCCGTGCTATTTCGGCACCGATGTTCCTTCGAACAAACAGCTGATCGCAAGCTCTCACTCCACGGAGGAGATCCGCCAGCAGATCGGAGCCGACTCTCTTGGCTACATGCCGATCGAGGAACTCCAGAACATGGTCGGCGATCTGCCGATCTGCCGCGCATGCTTCGACAGCCATTACCCAATGGAAGTACCGAAACAGGATATCAGCGCTCTTCTCGAAAGCTGATTCTATTTCGTCCCCCTTACCGCACAGACACTGCGTCAGGTAAGGGGGCTTTTTTGTTTCATGCATACTTTGACGTAATGTTTGCATACAATAGCATCAAAAACAAAGGATCTCTTCATGGATCTTACAGACATCATTTATTCCAACGATTACATCAACATTCTGATCCAGAATTACGTGGCACAGTCCGAGCGGTACCAGATGCTGTTTCCGGAATCAAGTGCTCTTCTTACGCTGAACCCGCAGTATTCCGTTCTCTTTCTCGAGCGGAGTCTGCTGCCGGAAAATCTCTTCGGCGCAGTTCCCTTTACCGGGCTTCCAAAACTTTTTACGCCGCTCTCCACGCTCTCACTGGAAGTCTCCGGGATTGTCCAGACGCAGAATCTCTACGGCGGCGGATATACAGGCAAAAATGTAATCTTCGGTTTTCTGGACACCGGCATTGATTACCGCCACCCCGCATTTCTGCATGCCAACGGACAGAGCCGGATTCTCGCCGTCTGGGATCAGACGGACCGGACGGGAACGCCGCCGGCGCAGTTTCCTTACGGCAGTCTCTATACCAAGTCCGATCTCGACGCGGCACTTGAAAGCAGCGATCCACTCTCCCTTGTTCCAGTCACCGATCCCGACGGGCACGGCACGTATGTCGCAGGCGTGGCCGGCGGTACTCCGGATGCCTCCGCCGGATTTCTCGGCGCCGCACCGGAGGCAGATTTTGCCGTTGTTAAATTAAAACCCGCCAAACAGAATCTGAAAGATTTTTATCTTGTGTCCTCCAATGCTCCCGTCTTCGAGGAAGATGACCTGCTCTCCGCCATGCACTTTCTGAATGAAACCGCAGCTGCGGAAGGAAAACCGCTCGTCCTCTGTCTGGCACTCGGGACGAATCAGGGCAGCCACTCCGGCACTCTCCCCGTTTCTCTGACCTTGGCGCGCTACGGCAACACGCCTGGTGTGATCCCCGTCTGCGCGACCGGCAACGAAGGAAATGCAGCACACCATTATTATGGCTCTGTATCCGAAACTTACACCCCGAAAAATGTAGAGTTTCTCGTTTCTGAAGGAAACCGCGGTTTCACCCTGGAACTCTGGGGACAGGCTCCACAGCCTTTTT